>Ga0209641_10001830_pt1 | contig 18674 bp, 15 predicted proteins | sample RifCSP16_1_FD_184022 | JGI IMG/M metagenome (GOLD analysis project Ga0209641, IMG submission 184022) | Soil microbial communities from Rifle, Colorado - Rifle CSP2_sed 16_1 (SPAdes) (version 2) | ecosystem: Environmental > Terrestrial > Deep subsurface > Rock core/Sediment | place: Rifle... | reverse complement strand
ATAAGGCATCTGCAATATTCCTGAACGCTACCTGATGGAAATAAGGGTCAAAGGCAGCAACTGCCTCTATTTCGCAGCCAAATGCCTTTTTGAACTCAATTGCAACCATCAACCCCCAGTAGGAATAAGGGCTCCCGTCTATGCCCACTATTATATTTCCCTTGATGGGCATATTGTTCTTAACAACAAGTATATCCCTCCTCACCTTCCTCGTTACCCTTTCGCATACACTCCCTATAATACTGCTCTCCACCACACCCATACCGAGGCTGCCCATAACTACCAGGTCATATCCGCCTTCCTCTGCCTCATTTAATATCTCTACGAAGTTTTTGCCTTCTCTGCTTTTCCTGTTAAACGAAACATGGACATCACGGCACTGTTTATCAAACCTGTCCAGGTAGGAATCGGAGATGATATTCAGACCCTTGGATATCAGGCTTTCGTGTATATCCCTCTGCCGCTTCAGTACTGCCTCTGACTGGTACCTTTCCGGAAGCCCTGCCTCCATGTCCATAAACCTCCCCTCATGAAGACGGGCGGCATAAACATGGCAGCCTGTAACCTCTGCCCCGTATGCCTTTGCAATGGCAACGGCAGCATCCATGCCATAATCAGAATAAGATGAATTATCCAGCGCTGTAAGTATTTTTTTGAACATCGCTCTTCAATCTCCTGTTCTATTTTTTGTGATATTCCCCTTTCTTAATACTGCCTCTTTTCTTCTCAATTTGGAATTGCCGGTTTACCCTTACCCAATTAAAGCCCTGCAGTAAGGGCAGGTCCAGGTTGCACAAATATAATATAGCAGTTCTCCTCTTGTCAAGATTGTTGTCCACAAACTCTTCCTGTCTCGCTATATCCTTACCCCTTCTAATTCCAACAAATACCTCTTAAGCCTCAGGCCGTTGCTGAACCCTCCGAGGCTGCCATCGCTTGATATAACCCTATGACACGGTATGAGGATTGGAAGTTCGTTTTTCCCGCATGCGCTGCCCACTGCCCTGAATGCCCTTGGAAAGCCGATCTTTTTTGCAACTTCCTTATATGTCAGCGCCTTGCCATATTGAATACCTGCCAACGCACGCCATACCTTCTTCTGAAAGGCTGTGCCTTCCAAAACCAGGGCATATTTCTTAAATGATACAGGCTCTCCTGAAAGGTATTTTTTTATATTATTTTTAATGCCTGTAAAATGTAAATCATCTTTAACAATACTTCTGACTCCCCTGCTTACTACTTGCAGGGGCAGGCTTCTGACTTCTCTTACAAAGTCTTTTTCACTTCTATATCCCCAGGATACTCTGCATAGACCCTTTGAAGTCCCTGCCAGATATATCCTACCAATCGGCGTTGGAAATGACGTATAATAAATTGCTTTGTTTGCACTGTTCACTATTTACTACTCACTTTTCACTGTCCTTTATACAGGGTCTATATGCACAAACGTCTTTTCAATGGCATCAAACCTCTCGACTCTCTTTTCAACCTCCTCGCCTATTGCATGGGATTCAAGGGTAGAGAGGTTTTTATCAACCGCAATATGCATCTCCACATGTATAAAGTTTCCTACATAATGTGCCCTGATTTTATTCAGTGATTTTACACCCGGGGTCCCTTTTGCCGAATTCTCTATAAGCTCTATGAAGGCACGGTCAGGCGATTTGCCCATGAGATAATCTATGTTCTCAACGCCTATCCTGTAGCCGGTATATATAATCCAGAGACTTATAAGAAGACCGGCCACCGGGTCCATAAGATGATAACCCGCCTTTGCCCCTACAATACCTACAAAGGCTGCAAAGGAAACAAATATATCGTTTAAACTGTCAAAGGCGCTTGCCCTGATTGCAGGGCTGTTTATAGAATCTCCAACACTTTTAAAGTGCCGTGCCATACTCCCCTTTGTTGCCATTGTTATTAACGGAACCACAAGGGAAAGTAATCCCACGGAGATTGTCTCAGGCCTTATCAGCCTTTCCATAGAAACCCTTATAATCTCAAATCCCAGCACAGCAGCAAGTATGGCAACAATAAGCCCTGCTATAGGTTCTGCCCTGTGATGGCCGAAGGGATGTCCCTCATCAGCCTCTTTATCAGAAACCCTGACACATATAAATATTGCCATGGAGGCTGCAATGTCTGTAAGGGAGTTTATCGCATCCGACAAGAGCGCCAGACTCCCGGATAATAATCCTGCAATAAGCTTTATTGTAAACAGGAAGATATTTCCGGCGAGCCCGATGACAGTAGCCCTGAAGGCTATCCTTGATTTGTAGATCATAAGTTAAGGCTGTGTAAAACCTTTTTCAGAAACGCACCTGTATAAGAACCTTCAACCCCGGCAACCTCTTCAGGCGTACCTGTGGCAACAACCCTGCCGCCTGCATCCCCGCCCTCAGGGCCGAGGTCAATTATGTAATCAGCGGTCTTCAGCACATCCAGGTTGTGCTCAATTATTACGATGGTGTTTCCCGCATCCCTCAGGCGCTGCAGCACATCGAGCAGCTTCTGGATATCAGCAAAATGAAGTCCTGTTGTAGGCTCATCAAGGATATAAATAGTCCTGCCGGTTGCCCTCTTTGAAAGCTCCTTTGCAAGCTTTATCCTCTGCGCCTCTCCGCCTGAAAGGGTTGTTGCTGACTGTCCCAGTTTTATGTAACCGAGACCAACCTCATAGAGAGTACCCAGTTTCTCTTTTATGGGAGGTATATTCTCAAAAAATGCCATGGCTTCTGTAACGGTCATATCAAGGACATCCGCAATATTCTTCCCCTTGTATCTTATATCCAGTGTCTCGCGGTTATATCTCTTGCCGTTGCAGATCTCGCATGTAACATAGACATCCGGCAGAAAATGCATCTCCACTTTTATAAGGCCGTCACCCTCACATGCCTCGCACCTGCCGCCCTTTACATTAAAGCTGAACCTGCCGGGTTGATAGCCACGCATCTTCGCCTCAGGCAATTGCGCAAATAAATCCCTTGTGGGCGTGAAAAGGCCCGTGTATGTGGCGGGATTGGAACGCGGGGTCCTGCCTATTGGCGACTGGTCAATGTCAATCACCTTGTCTATGAATTCGAGGCCAAGGATATTTTCCACCTCTCCTGCCCTTTCCTTTGAATGATACAGTCTCTGGGCCAGCGCCTTATAAAGGGTGTCAATAATCAGGGTGCTTTTTCCTGAGCCTGAAACACCTGTAATACAGGTTATAAGTCTAATGGGAATCTTCACTGTTACGGACTTAAGATTATTTGCCTTTGCGCCCTTTATGGTGAGAAACCTGCCGTCAGGCATTACCCGTTTTTGAGGAACAGGGATTTCCAGCTCCCTGGTCAAATACCTGCCTGTCAGGGACTGTTTATTCTGCATAATCTCCACAGGTGTGCCTGTGGCAACAATACCCCCGCCTCCTTCACCAGCGCCTGGCCCCATGTCAATCACATAATCCGCTGATAGGATAGTCTCCTCATCATGCTCCACCACAAGTACAGTATTGCCTAAATCCCTGAGCCTCTTCAAGGTGTCAAGGAGTTTCTTATTATCCCTCTGGTGCAATCCTATGGACGGCTCATCCAGTATATAAAGGACACCCACAAGACTTGAACCTATCTGTGTTGCAAGCCGTATACGTTGGCCCTCGCCGCCTGAAAGCGTTGCCGCAGGCCTCTCCAGGGTAAGGTAATCAAGACCAACATTTATAAGAAATCCCAGCCTCTCCTCAACCTCCTTCAAAACCCTCCTTGCAATCTCCCTGTCCGCCTTTCCGAGCTTAAGCCCTTTGAAGAACCTTGCGCATTCCTTTATGGACATATTTGTAGTATCAGCTATTGAACGGCCGTCAATCTTGATGAACAATGCCTCTTTCTTAAGCCTTGAGCCGTTGCACACAGGGCATGGCTGGGTATTCATATACCGGGCAAGTTCCTCCATCACGTCAGAGGAGCCGGTATCGTGGTATCTGCGCTCCAGGTTCTTCAAAACGCCTTCAAAGGGCTTTTTGTAGTAGTAGCGGCGTTCTCCCTTTTCATAATAGAACTCTACCTCTTCATTGCCTGAGCCGTATAGGAGAACCTCCTGGACCTTTTCCGGCAGGTTTTTGAATGGGGTATAGATGTCAAAACCATAATGCCTTGAAAGCGCATCCAGCATCTGATAGAAATAGACAGAGGTTTTCTTTCCCCACGGAACTATTGCCCCTTCCCTCAGGGAAATCTCCTTATTTGGGACAACAAGCTCAGGGGCAAAGTATAGCTTCCCGCCAAGACCGTTGCATTCAGGGCATGCGCCGTGGGGACTGTTGAAGGAAAACATGGCAGGGGTAAGTTCCGGATAGCTTATACCGCACTCAACACACGCAAGTTTCTCATTGAACAGCATCTCTTCCTTATCGCGCCCGCCTTCAGCTGGCATCTGTTCTACCTTAACAATTCCCTCTGATAACCGCGCGGCAATCTCCAGAGAGTCAACAAGCCTCTTTATAATCCCGTCCTTGATAATAAGCCTGTCTATAACTACATCTATGTTGTGCTTTTTTTTCTTATCAAGGACAATCTCTTCGCCAAGGTCCTTCATTTCACCGTCTATCTTTACCTTTGTATAGCCGTCCTTCCTCAACTGCTCCAGCTCCTTTTTATACTCCCCTTTCCTGCCCCTTACAATGGGTGAAAGGAGGATTATCCTGGTATCCGGCTGGAGTTCCATAATCCTGTCTGCCATCTGTTGTATGGTCTGGGCAGCAATCTCCTTTCCGCACCTGTAACAATACGGCTTTCCGACTCTTGCAAACAGGAGCCTCAGATAGTCGTAAATCTCCGTGACAGTGCCCACGGTTGAGCGGGGGTTCTTGCTTGTAGTCTTCTGTTCAATGGATATGGCAGGGGAAAGGCCTTCTATGCTCTCCACATCAGGCTTCTCCATCTGCTCAAGGAACTGCCTTGCATAGGCAGAGAGGCTTTCCACATACCTCCTCTGCCCCTCTGCATATATGGTGTCAAAGGCAAGGGATGACTTTCCTGAACCGCTTACACCAGTTATCACAACGAGCTTATCTCTCGGGATTTCAAGATCGATGTTTTTTAAATTGTGCTCTCTTGCACCCTTTATAACTATTCTATCCATAAAAATAACTATACCTTTAGGTCTTTAAGTTAATAACCCCGCCTGCAAGGCGGGGCTTATTTATACAGAAGATGATAAACCCAGTAAGACCTTCGGTCTCTTACAGGGTAAACCTCATTTTCCATTCGCCGGCCTTTAAGGTTGCCTGAAAGGCAGGCCCACGGCAATTTGCGGCAGTTGCTGTGCTTGCATTTAAACAGATATATTATTCTGCAGTTGGTGGATATACCTTTCCCTTATTTCCTTCAGCAATCTCCTCATATCATCTCCGGCATAGTCAGGAAATGTCCAGTCAATGGGTTGAAAATCCCCATTTCTGTAAATTAGAGTCAAGTCTGCGTAGACTCCATCTTTAAGGTATATCCTGTGCGCAAAATTCTTGCAGCTTGCCAATACCACCTTTTCCATGGAAACATATCCGGGGTCTATGTTTATTGTCCTCTGCCCGCCGTCCTGCAGATACTCATCCTCAATAGAGTTTGTAAAGAGTTTTATATCAGCCAGGGAATCGGGTTTAATAAGTCTTTCAAAGGAAACCATCCTCCTGAACAGCTTGTCGCCCATCTCACCCCTGTAATAATCCGTGTGTCTGAAATCCATATATTCGCTTAAATAATCCATACTCCCAAATCTGTTCTCCAGCTTTTTCAACACAGGTTTTATAGCCGCCCAATCGCCTGATAGAAGACTTGCTATTAATTTGACTGAAACCAGTTCCTTTGGCCTGCTCATCTTCGCCTTTTTTCAGCCAGGCCATTATCAACAGCATCTTTAAGCTCTTTTGGTGTAACAGTAGCTGTTCCTATCTTGCCGACAACAATACCTGCTGCAAAGTTAGATATTACTGCTGCCTCTTTTAAGCTTGCCCCTGATGCCATTGAAAGGGCAACCGTGCCTATAACAGTGTCGCCGGCGCCACTCACATCATAGACCTCTTTTGCCACAGTGGGTATATGGGTTATCTCACCATTATTCTCAAATAGGCTCATGCCGTGCTCCCCTCTTGTGATAAGGACTGCGTCGCTCCCAAGCTTGTTAAGGAGCACCTCCCCTGCCCTTAAAAGACCGGCCTCATTTTCAATTTCAATACCTGATGCCATGGATGCCTCATCATTATTAGGTGTCACTATCGTTGCATATTTATAAAAATCAAAATGGCTGACCTTTGGATCCACAGCAATTGGTTTATCCTTTTTTTTGGCAAGGGCTATCACTTCTTCCACGAGTTCTTCGGATATAACCCCTTTTGCATAGTCAGATATTATTATACTGTCAAATGAGTTTATTTTCTCACTTACATAATCCATTATGGTCTTTACTGTATCCAGATGAACCTTTTCTTTTTTCTCCCTGTCAAATCTCACCACCTGCTGGCTGTGCGCTATGACCCTTGTCTTTACTGAGGTGGGCCCTTTAACCTTAGTTCATGGACAAGTTTCTTGCCCATCTCATCCCTTCCCACAACACCACACACTAAAACCTTTCCCCCGAGACTATGGATATTGTTCACCACATTCGCAGCGCCGCCAAGCATGAAGCTCTCTGAACTCACCTCAACAACAGGCACAGGGGCCTCCGGAGATATCCGTCTTACCTTCCCCCACACAAAGTGGTCCATTACAAGGTCGCCTATGACAAGGACAGCTGCCTTCTTGAAATTATTAAGGATTGCTACTGCTCTTTTGTGCTTAATGATTGATTTCATCCGGCCCTCTCAATAAGCATTAGAAAATCCTCCACATTCCTTTCAATTGTATAGTTTTCCGCAGTCTTTCTTGCCATCCTCCCTGCAGATAGCCTTATTCCCGAATTCAGGAGAGGCTTAATCTTTAAGGCCAACTCCCCTGGATTTGAAGGTTCATCTACAATCATCCCGTCTTTTCCATCTGTCAGAATTTCAGACACTCCGTTTATCTTCGATGTTACAACAGGCACTCCAGATGCCATTGCCTCAAGACAGGCATTGCTGAACGGCTCGTATATAGACGGCAGGACAAATACATCAGAGGCGCTGTAGTAAGCATTTATACCTTTTACAGGGCCCATAAACTTTATATCCTCCCCTATCCCGCATCTATCAGCAATCGTCTGATATTTTTTAATCCGCCCTTTTCCAACAACAACTATTTTCAGGTTATTGTGACCCTCTCTCTTTAAAATACCGACTGCCTCTATGAAAAACTTAAGGCCCTTCCTCTCAAAACCTGAGCCTACAAACAAGAGGGCTGTCTCGTTCTTAATATTCAGTTTTTCTCTGTACACACCCCTGAGTTTATCCCCATCACTGTCAGCAAATGCCGCAATGTTAATCCCATTATATATAACACAAATCTTTTCCTCAGGTAAACCATAATGTTTTATTATTTCGTCCTTGCCGCGCCTTGAATTGGCAACAACAAATTTCAGTCTCTTGCTTTTAAAAAGTCTTTTTTCAAGATAAAGGATGGTAAGATGAAGCGGATTAAGAAAGGTTATATTTTTTTTTATTGTTCTTATAACTCCTGACTCCTGACTCCTGACTCCTGACTTGTTTCTCTGTATCAGCCACTCCCTGTGACAGCCGTCCCCTGCCCTATATATATCCTGATAAAATGTTCTGTCAAAACCTAAAATAATATCAAGGTTTGCCTTTCTGACAGCAAAATAGGCATTAATGGCAAATGATAATAACCGTAGAAATGATGGGCCGAATGTTTTTATTTTGTGGAAGACAAGTTTTGAGTTCTGGTTTTTGACTTCTGACTCCTGACTTCTGACTCCTGACTTCCCATCATCCCATTTTGCTGCAAATATATGGCAGGTATGCCCCTTTTTCAAAAGTTCATCAATGAACCTTGAAAGGAAGACCTCTGCCCCGCCATAGGGATTATATCTCATCCTGATAATGCCTATATTCAACATCTCACCTCAGATTCTTCCACAATTTTTCAAAGGCTGACAGCGCTTCCCCTATAGTAACCTCATCCGCCCTTTTCCCCTTTTGAAGTATCATATTATCAACTTGCCACGGTATCCATCTTCTTTTGTCAGTTGAACCCCATACTGTCAATATGGGTTTGCCAAGCGCAGCAGCAATGTGCATTGCACCGCCATCGCAGCATATCACCAGTCTGCATAGACTGATTGCGGCAATAAGCTCTCTGAGCCTTGTGGTTTTATATAAGACTGCCCCTCTCATTTTATCGGCTATCGCTTCAGCCTTTTCATCATCACCGGGATGGAACGGGTTTTTACTGCTCCCAGGCGCCCAGAGTATCAAAGGCATTATATTATACCTTTTTATAAGTTCGTTACCGAGTTCGATAAATCTATCTGTAGGCCATCGGTTATTTTCCTTTCTGCTGCTTATGTGCATTGCCACAAAAACAGGAGGTGGGATGTGGGATGTGGGATGTGGGAATAAAAACTTTAAAATCTTTTCCTTTTCATCTGCAGATGGCAGCAAAACAAGATTTGAAGGCTCTCCTGAAATTCCCAAAGGTTCAAGGAGTTTAAATGTGGCAACTACTTCATGGATAGACTCTGATCGCTCATCGAGAGGGACATTATAATAGGCTAAAGGCTGAGGGCTGAAGGCTGAAGGTGGAACATATCCGATTCTTTTTTTTGCGCCTGTTAAAAATACATACCTTGCAAGATGCGGGGAGTAACTTCCGCAACCGATTGCAACATCATACCTTTCTCTTCTTATCTTTAAAAGAAGTCTTAAGTTTCCCAACCACACCAAAAACCTGTTTTTCCCTTTGACATGTTTGGCCTTTTCATAAACATAGACCTCATCTACATCTGGGTTGCCTGCCACGGCATCCGCATTATAACTATTTACCAGAACACCTATCTTTGCTGCGGGAAAGTTTTTGCGCAGGGCATGAATGGCCGGTGTTGTGCAGATAAGGTCGCCAATATTGTCTCTCCGTATAAACAGCACCCTATTCATAAATTATTTAAAGCTACCTTCCGAAATGATACCCCTGTAGGTCAGCTTTTTGATATTTATAAACACCGCTACGCTTAAACCAGTCAGTACCCAAAACATTTGCGCATTATCATCAACATAATGGTCATCAAACATATTCCTCACAAAGAATCCAACAGTAGATATCAGTGAGGCCAAAAAGAAATAATAGGTTTTTCCATCAGCATCTTTCAGTGCAATCCAATATGTTCTTGCCAAACAATAAAGTATAAATGCAAAAGCTAAAAGACCCTGAAAACCCAATTGAATGGTAAGATTCAAGAATGTATTATGTGCATGCCAAAGGTCTGTCCTCCTGAATTGCTGATATTGCATTGAAAAACTGTGGCGGCCAAATCCTATACCTGTGAATGGATGCTCGCTTATCTCCTTCAATGTAAACCGCCATATTGCAATCCTCCTGTTTATTGAAGTGCCAGCATTTAAGGCATCGTCCGCGGTTATATCTATACCTTTCCGTCCATGATAGAATATATTACTTGGAATTAAAAATAAGGTCACAGCCACGACTCCCACAACTGCTGTGCATAATATCCAGCGTCTTAGAAGCAGAAAAAAAGTAAAAACTTGTACAATCAGGGCTATCCAAGCCCCTCTCTGATGAGTAAGATATAGCATAAACAGATTTATAAGCATCAAACCTATGAAAAAGAACCTTTTACTCCCCGAGCTATCTATAATTTTATAAGCAACAAATGGCAGAATCGCTATCAAAAATACACTGTAAGATATACCGCCACGCGTAAACCCACCTACCGTCATACCATAATTCAACAAATCCCAATCCATTGAAAAATAATGGATAGAACTGTAAATACCCTGAACAAAGCTCCCAATAAGCAAACTCAAAACAATGCTATTGATCTGTCTCATATCTCGTATATTATTTAAAATCAGGAAGAAGAGTAAAAAATCTGTTATCATTTCTCCACGTAATTCTCGCAGAGTATATTTAGGGTTGATTGCTGTAAATATGGACAGTATCGCAACCGTTGCAAAAATGGTTAGAGGTAGGGTCATCTGATTCCTTACAAAAAGAATTTCTTTTTTAAGTGCCATTTTATAAAGCCACAATGCCGTAGGAAGGAACATAAAAACAGAACGGATTGACATGGTATGGGCAATAGGAAGTATAAAAACGAGCCCCATAAAGCACCAATCCATTATCTTATCAATGTATTTAATTTGTCTCTCTTGGGAAAAGTCCATTTTCCTACCCTTCAACCCGAAAAATGCATTTGGTTTTTATTTTTCGGGTTAAACGCAAGATTTGAGCCAAAGACAAGGAAAAGCTGGCTGGACAAAACGGAGCATACTGTTTTAAGTATGTGAGTATTTGGACAGCCAGCTTTGACGCAGTATTTGGCCAAAGATTGCGTTTGTAAGAAAATGCTATTGCATTTTCTGGGTCAATGAAATTATGTCCTATATAGTAGTCTTTTAGCAGAATCAAAAACCTCATCTATCGAAACAGATACTATGCAATCCCTGTGGCCATATCTGCACTCGTAAGGCGCACTAAATGTATGTGAGCATGGAACACATTCAATGTCTTTCTTCTGTATTATTGTAACCTTTTTGCCCGTGGGCCTCTGGTCTTCCATATCAGAAGGGCCTGCAATATCAACAACAGGTATATTCAGGGCATCAGCCATATAAATAACACCTGTATCAACGCCGATAAACAGAGACAGCCTTTCAATAAGTGCAGGCAGCTCTTGCAGGCTGAATTTGCCAACCGCATCTATTATGCTGTCTTTGTATAAAATAGATTTCAGTATTTCATCAGCGACATCTTTATCCTTTTCAGAACCTATAAGAACTACAGAACTATTTTTCTCTGCTATCAGTTTATCTGCAAGCGCTGCAATATTTTTAGCGCCCCACTCCTTTAATCTATTCCCGCTTGTTACAGCAATGCCAACTTTGGCTCTTGGCTCTTGGCTCTTGGCTCTTGGCTCTAATAATCTTTCAACATTATCATCTGCGTCAGGAGATTTAAAGACATCCTTTGCAATATCTTTGCTATCTATATTAATTGCCTTTAACATCTCCATATATGTTTCAGCAACAAGCCTTCCCCTTATATGTTTTGCAAGATGGTTAGAAAATATGGATGCCAGTCTATAAGTAATCCCAAAGAAATCGGGTATAATGGAAATCCTAATAGGTATAAGCGCCCAGAACATAGCGATTGTAAACGGAAGATTAGGATTAAGGGATATCGCAATGTCATATCCTCCCTTATGAAGCAGCCTTGCCAACCTTATCTTGCCTGCAAGCCCTCTGTAAAAACCTCTCTCTATTTCAATAACCTCATTGACATACGGATTGTATTCAAGAAGTCCCCGCGCTGCAGGATTGACCATTGCTGTAAGGTGGGCATGGGGATATCTCTTCTTAACTGCCCTAAAGACAGGCGTAGAGCATATAAGGTCGCCTATCTTGGCGGTTTGGATGACTAAAATCCTTTTTGCCTCATTTCTCTTGAAAAAAAGTAAGATATAAAACAGCGGCAAAATTAGATAGGTCAATATAATGTATATCACTTAACTGAAAACCTCTTCAAAAATCCTGCTGACGCCACTTATATAATTGTCAATTGAAAATCTTTCCAGCACCATTGTTCTGCCATTCTGACCAAATTTTTTGCGCAAATCATCTGAGGCAATGAGTTTTAATATAGTATCTGCCATAATCTCAGGCTTTTTCACTGGCACAAGGAAACCAGTCTGCCCGTCTACAACAAGCTCAGATGAGCCTGTTGTATCACACGCAACCACAGGTTTTTCCATAAGCATAGCTTCAAGGATAGCCCTTGGCAGACCTTCCTTCTCTGAAGGCAGTACAAATATATCCATTGCATTAATATATGAAATTGCATCTGTTTGAAAATCTGTAAATATTACTTTGTCCTGCAAGTCCAGTTTTAAAACCTGTTTTTGAAGATTGGCTTTTTCAGGACCACCTCCGACAATCATACACTTTGCAGACAGTTTCAAGTTGCAAGTTGCATATTTAAAGTCTTGTCTCTTACCTCCTGCCTCTTGCCTCTGTATTTCTGCCACTGCCTCAATCAAATCATTTACCCGTTTTCTTTTTATCAGCGAACCTACTGTGCCTATAAGAAGATTACCTTCATCCACTCCCCACATTTTCCTGATTTCCGAAGCGGCAACCTTCGGATTAGCATCAGGAGCGATGCCGTTATAAACCACTTCGCATTTTGACGCATCAATTCCTTGAGCCACAAACATTTCTTTAACACCTTGAGAAACACATATCATTTTAGTGAGCCAGTTATTTACCGCAGTTACCTCAACGCTATTAAGTTCGGCACCGATACGGCTGTGCTGGATGCATGGGATATTCGCATCCTTTGCAGCCATTATACCTTCAAGATTTGACGAGGGCTGGTTATTCATGTAAATAAGATTTATCTTTAATCTTTTTAATGTATCCGCTATGTTTTTTGAATTTGGTTTAATTCTGAAATGGTAATCAGTCAGAAATATAAAATACTTTTTCAACTTCTTGCTAAAAAAAAATATTAACCTGCTTGCCTCTTTTAACAGTTTCGATACAACAGTTTGTTTGTTTTGCTCTAAAAGCAAAAAATCTATCCCGAGTTTTTCAATCTCCATCTTTATATTAGAATCGCTTCCCCTTTTATAGTTATTATAAAATATGGCAGTGAAATGGTATTTATTTTTATCAATTCTTTTCAAGAGTTCAAGGAGGCTATTTGTTCCACCCCCCCATTCTTTACCTGTATCAAGGATAAGGATTCTTTTAGGCAGCATTATCTTCCAATAATCTGTCTTGTAGTCTCAAGCACATATTCTCCAGATAGATATTACTCAACGTCCAACACCTTCCTATACACCTTATAGATACTCAACGCATTTTTTCTTGCGTCAAAATGCTCTTCCGCGCGTCTTCTCCCTTTCTGCCCCAGTTCATGCGCAAGATTACTATTCTCCATAAACAAAGCGAGTTTCTTCGCAAATTCAAAAAAATCTCCTGGTACAAAGGTACTCCCTGCGTCTCCAACTATCTCAGGTATTGAGCCTGATGCAGAGGCAATTATAGGTTTCCCGCATGCCATTGCCTCAACAAGTACCATTCCGAACTGCTCCTGCCATATCATTGTAGGATAGCTCGGGCATACAAATACGTCTGATAGATTGTATAAATTCCTCATCTTTCCATAAGGCATGAAACCTGTAAAGCAGAAATGTCTTTCTACATCAGCCTCTTTTATAATCTTTTTGAGATTATCCATCTGCGCACCCCTCCCAGTCACAAGAAAACGGAATCTTTTATATCCTCTTGTAGTCAGCACCTTTGCTGCATAGGGGAGCATCTGCACGCCCTTCCACGAGGTAAGCTTGCCAACATACAGGATAATAAAATCATCGCTATTTACACCTAACTCCTTAATAAGCGCAGCATCCTTCGGCTCTGGTTTGAAGAGGTCTGTATCCACCCCTGTATAGACAGTTGTAATCTTCTCTTTAGGAACACCTTCAAGGAGCATGGTCTTTTTGATGGTATCACACCAGGGGATAAAGTGGTCCACCATATCGTAGGTAGAATGCTTTATGTGGTTGGTCTTTTCATCAAGCACCTGCCTGTATGGTATATTCTCAGCATAGCTTACAATTAATTTAAAACCCTTCCCTTTCCTCTTTAGTTCAGCCAAAGTATAGAGTGAGCGGCTTGAATCCGCACATTCAACTATGTTGTAGTTATTAAGGTATTTATTCAGGGAATTGTAATAAAAACACATCTTATTATATGGCGCATTCACAACCCTCTTGAGTGAGGCTGGCAATCCTGCCAGACCGAGTAGTATCTCCTCCCTATGGCTAAGCATATGTTTTTTCAGCTTTACATCTGTCACATCAAACTTATTCCGCTCGCCCACAAATACATTTACATCTGCCCCGGGGATATCTATTAGAGGCTCAAACATCTGGGACATCCACTTTGAAACACCGTTTTCCCATACAATACCGATTTTCATACTTTCTTCCCTATAATATCAGTAACTGCCTTAAAAACTTCATTCACGCTTATGTTCTCCATACATTCCTGATATTCACATTTTTTACTCATGCAAGGATCGCATGTCTTCCATTTCTGTATAACCCTGTGTTTTTCTGTATCGTAATACGGCCCTGTTATCCGATAATCTGCAACTGCATATAGCGCCGCAACAGATGTCCCAACTGCAATTGCAATATGCATGATTCCGGTATCGCCTGTTAGCAGAACTTTAAATCTTTTAACAAGGGCAGGTATCTGCCTCAACGGAAGTTTACCGGCTGACACGATTACTCTTCCGCCGATTTCTCTATCAATCTGCTCACAGTATTTTTTTTCATCAGGGGAACCTGTGATGACAATTTTAGTCGTTGGATATGCTGTAATCAATCTTTTACCAAGTTCCACAAACCTCTCAGCAAACCACATCCTGCTTACTGTGGATGCGCCGACCTGAAATCCTATAAGTATATCATCATCCTTAATGCCTTCACTTTTTAGAAAACCTGATACAGCATCTTCGTCATCCCTGTCCACAGGCAATACCATTCTTTTATCTTTATTGCTGCATCCTATAAGCGCTGCCACTTTAAGCCTCTGTTCGATGCCATGTACAAACTCGGAGGTGGGGAGTTGGAGGTGGGAAGTGGTGTTGGACAGAAGAAAACCATATTTACTCGTATTCGGCAACTTCACAACAAAATTTGCTCCAGAAAGATATGCCATTGGTGTTGCCTGAGGTTCATTGCCATGGAGTATGAGGGCAACATCAAATCTATTTCTGCGGAATTCCCTCACTGTCTTAAAAAATCTTTTATAGCCTCCGTAATATGGAATTATCCCGTCTATATGCGGATTATTTTCAAAAAGCTCCATATTTTTAATATTGAAATGTGCAATAATTTTTGTATCCGGATATCTCTCGCGTATAGCCCTTATTGCCGGGGTAGAAAGAAGCGTATCCCCTATTGCAGTAGATGAGACAATTAGGATATTTTTAACCTTCTCCGGGTCAAAATATTTTAAATCCGTGTCCCGTTTGTCAAATACCTTGATTACCTTTACCAATAGATAAAGGATGCCATCCAAAGGATTTAGTCTCATCCCCTGCCCCGTATTGTCAGATATATCCGTGAAAATAAAGGATTGGTGTATATTCTGACCCTGCTTTTAAACCAGCTGATATTATCTTTAACAACTATCCTTTTGATGGAAAATGCATCTGAACCTTTTTTAACAATACCTCTTTCGGTTGTAAATAATGCCTTGTAACCAGCCCCCTTTGCAGTTTCAATTGCACCACTGTTATAAGAACCCTTTGGCCAGCAGAGATATGGAGATGGCTTATTCAGCCTCTGCTCTATAATCCTTTTTGAATCTTGAAGCTCTCGCATAAGCTCCGCATCTGACAACTCAGCACATTTCCTGTGCGTCATGGTGTGGGAATAGAAATCTACAAACCCACTCTCCTGCATCTCTTTGACCATATCCCAGTTCATTATAGCCTCATGAGTTTTTCCTTCATCAATCAACTCTTTGCATCTGTTGTGGTCAGGTATTTTTTTAATCTTTAACTCTGAACTCTGAACTCTGAACTCCGAACTTCTTTCTACCCAATCAGTTACTAAAAAGATTGTTGCCTTGATATTGTATTTTTTCAAAACCGGAAAGGCATAAATATAATTGTCAAGATAACCATCATCAAATGTAATTGCAACAGTACCCCTTATCATCCTCTCTCCGCCAAGGGGAGAGGAATGGAGTGCGGGGGTTGCAGCATAATCAACAATCTCATCAGCTCTTAATGTTTTATACCCAGCCTCTGCCAGAAACCGCATCTGCGCTTCAAATACATCAGGGGCTACCGTTACCATATCGCCTTTATGCGGACTCACATGATGGTACATAAAGACAGGGACGGGATTCATTGTTTGGCCTCACAAACAATGGTTTTACAAAAAATGCAGCATCTTGCTCTAAGCATAGTATATCTTATACCACTCAACAAACTTTTTTATTCCAACTTCAATGGGCGTGACTGGCTTAAAACCAACATCTCTTATTAAATCATCCACATCAGCATAAGTGGCCGGAACATCTCCGGCCGGCAGAGGCAATAGCCTTTTTTCAGCCTTCTTACCAAGACAATCTTCCAATACCTCAATAAATCTCAAGAGGCCAACAGGATTATTATTGCCTATATTATAAAGCTTGTACGGGGCAAAGCTTGTAGCCGGATCCGGACTTCCGCCATCCCATTTAGGATTTGATTCTGGAATTTTATCAATTACCCTCACAACACCTTCTACTATATCATCTATAAAAGTTAAATCCCTTTTCATTTTTCCATGATTAAAAACCTCTATCGGTTTTCCCTCTACTATAGACTTTGTAAAGATAAAGAGCGCCATATCAGGGCGCCCCCACGGTCCGTATACCGTGAAAAATCTCAACCCTGTACATGGTATTCTGAACAAACTTGCATAGGTATGAGCCATAAGTTCATTTGCCTTTTTTGTTGCTGCATATAAAGAAATCGGGTGATCTACATTGTGGTGGACTGAAAATGGCATCTTTGTGTTTGCACCATAAACAGAGCTTGATGATGCATAAACAAGATGTTTCACCTCATGATGTCTGCACCCTTCCAATATATTAATAAAACCATTTATATTGCTATCTATATACGTATAAGGATTTATGAGAGAGTACCTTACACCGGCCTGCGCTGCCATATTTACAACAATATCAAATTTTTCTTTAGCAAAAAGCTTATGGATACCTTCTCTATCGGTAATATCCAGCTTAATAAAGGTGAAATTTCTTTTGCCCTCAATCTGTTTAAGTCTATTAAGTTTAAGGTTGACATCATAATAGTCATTAATATTGTCTATACCCACAACTCTATCACCCTGTTCCATGAGTCTGCTGCACAAGTGATATCCGATAAAACCTGCCGCACCTGTAATTAATATTTTTCTCATTTTTGTATATTTATCTCCTTTTTATCCGGCTATTTATATACTGCCAGGTTATTTATAATATTTTGTACTGTCTTTATAAACCAAACCCTAAATACAGAAGCAGGATTTATAGATTTTTCATCTTAAGCATAGAAAAATAAAAAGCATACATATTCTCACACATCTTTTCTACTGTATAATTCTGCCTCACTATTTTTTCCCCTTCAATGCCCATCATCCGTGCCTTCTCTTTATCCCTAAGCAATTCAATGATGGCTTTAGCAAGGACAGATGGATTTCCTGGTTCTACAAGATAACCATTTATTCCGTCTTTCAAGACCTCTCCAACGCCCCCCACTTTTGTTCCTACTACAGGTTTTCCCATAGCCATTGCCTCAAGAAAAGATGTGCCAAGCGCCTCCTGGAGGGTGGGCAGGGCAAAAATGGCCATTGTCTTCAGTATTTCAGGTATATCATTTCTTAGCCCGAGGAGTTTAACATTATTGCCTATTCCAAGTTCCAAGATTTTATCTTCTATATTTTTTCTTTGCGGCCCATCACCTGCAAACAAAAAAATAGTTTTTGGAAATTCCCTTAAAACCATCGGTATTGCATCAAGCAGTATGTGATGCCCCTTTTTCCGTCTCAAAATGGCTACAGTGCCTACTATCTGAGCATCTGCTGCAATACCAAGCTCTTCCCTCGGCACCGCGCTTACTACATCAGGATTGAATCTCTCTATGTCAATACCTGTTGGTATACTGACAACTTTTTCAGGCTTAATCCTTTTTTCTTCAATCAGATACCTTCTAACATATTCGCTCACTGTCACAATCCTGTGCGGCAGGACAGCATATGTAAACCTGGATGTAATCGGAAGAGCCAGATGCCGCGTCCTTACAATTACAGGTTTCATATTTGAAAGCCTGCCTGCAATGGCGCCAAGCATGCTGTCCTTACCGCTGTGTGTGCAGACAATATTGACACTCTCATTTCTTATAATCTTTAAGAGGGCGACTATGGCAGATATAGAGATACTGCTTTTCATCTCAATCTTCTTAACATCAATGCCGGCCTCCGCTCCCCTTTCAGCCAGCACACTGTCAGGCTGACATGCTATAAGCATCCTTGCGCCAATTTTTTTTAAGCCTATGCACTCTTTAAGCGTCCTGTTCTCCTGGCCGCCCCATCCCTTTGATGATTCTGTGTGCAGTACTGTCAAAGTCATTGTCAATTTTTTTTCGCAATAATAATTATGTGGTCACCAAGGAGAATCTCCTTTGATGCTAAAAGCCTGCTGAACATCCCCTCTCTTTCATCTCTTTTAAAAGCAGATAATAGTCTGTTTAGCGCTGTATATATCAAAAATAACGGCCATTCGCGATATCTGTATCTTGACGCATAGAGCGTCTCTATCCTGAATCCGTTTAAATCCAGTAACTGAAAAACTTCAACAAAGGAGATAGGGGAATAAATTATCCTGTCCCATTCTCTCCCCTCTCTATTTCTCTTGAAGGGTTTGAAGTATTTAAAATAGCCCCTGTTCAAAAAAAATAATCTTGAGC
>Ga0209641_10001828_pt1 | contig 18681 bp, 19 predicted proteins | sample RifCSP16_1_FD_184022 | JGI IMG/M metagenome (GOLD analysis project Ga0209641, IMG submission 184022) | Soil microbial communities from Rifle, Colorado - Rifle CSP2_sed 16_1 (SPAdes) (version 2) | ecosystem: Environmental > Terrestrial > Deep subsurface > Rock core/Sediment | place: Rifle... | reverse complement strand
AGGTAAGTTTCCTCCATAAAAGGTTTTCGGCATCTTACCTGCTTTCAGCCCCGCCGCCCATGCCGCCGGTGGTGCCGCGCTCAGAGCCGGGAGTTGTGCGCGGCTGCTGCTGGCGGTCCATCATCTTCTGCTGTTCCTGCATGGTGCCAGCTGCCGCGCCCTGGTACATACGGGCGTGCTCAAGGGTCTTCTGCGCGTTTTCTATGGCCTCCTTCGCGTTTGAGACGGCTTCTCTCAGGTGCTCGTCATCCTGAGCCTGCATCTGGGCCTGCTCGAAGTTTCTGAGGGCGCTCCGGAGGTTGTCAATGGCCGACTGGGTCTGCTTTATGGCGCGCTGCTGCTGCTTGGTGACTTCCTGCTTGCCTGACTTCTGCTGCGGGGTGGCCATCTGGTCCTGTGCGGCCATCTTTTGGTCCTGTGCTGCAAAGGCCGGGGCGGCGGTGAGGCTCAGAAGAAATGAAAATGCTGCTGCGCCAAGGGCTAACCTCTTCATGCTGTTTCCTCCTTAGGAAGGTTTGTTTTTTACGGCTTTTTGAATTAGCGAGGGACTGCTTAGGCTTTCAGGCAAAATATCCCTGTTTTTGAGTATACAGGAAGTTTCCGGCTCCGCAACCGTATGGGCTGGTGGATTTCTATTCGCTTGATTTTACTTCTTTTTTCTCCTACAATGAGTGCATGTTTGACCTGTTTTCAAGAGCCGTTCTAGCGGTTTTTCTTCTGGCTGTACTGTGCTTTCCGCCGTCCTTTGCGGCTGCTTCTTCGACCATTACCGGCGTGGGCCCTGACGCTGCCTCCATAGGAGATGTATTTGCCAATGAGAAGCTGGCCTATGACATAGGCTTCTGGTTTTTCCACGGAGTCGCGGAAAGCACTCTTGTCCTCAAAGAGGACGGCCCCCGCAGGTATGTGGCTACCTTTTCCGCCAGGACAAACGGGGTCCTGGATACCTTTTTGAAACACCGCCGTGACAGATATATCGCGCGCCTGAGGCTTTCAGAGGACGGGAAGAGGTTTTTGACCGAGAGCTTTGAAAAAGAGGTCGAGATAGACGGCAAGGGCATAAGAAGAAGCGTTCACAGGGTCGATTACGCCGCCCGAACGGTAACTTCGAGGAGCTGGGGAGGGGGCAAGCCTGAAAAGAACAGCGTTGAAAATATCCCATCCGGCATGTATACGGACGACCCCCTGGCGGCCTTCTATAACTTCAGGTTCGGGGTATATGGCAGTATAGTCGAGGGAAAGCATTACAAGATAATGACCCTTCCCAAGGAAGACCGGATACCCGAAATAGCCATCCGCATAGTATCCGAAAAGGAGCTTCGCAAACGGGGGAGAAAAGTGGAGAACGCGGACCTCCTCGCTGACGCCAGGATTGATAAAGATCTTTTCGGCTCAAAGAGCGGCGACATAGAGATATTCTTCACCAGGGATATGCTGCCCGTGCAGGCCATAGCAAAAGGCATAATACTTTTCGGAGATGTTAAAGGAAAGCTCCGTGAAGTGGTCCCCGGCGGAGCCCTCAAAAAAGCGTCGAACCTGTCATTCGTCCTTTCCAACCCTTAATACTGCGAACAGCGCGGCCGCCAGAGCGGACATGACAGCCCCGTAAAAGAATGTTGTCCCGGCCCCGAGGTTGTCCCATAGCCAACCGGCTATTATGCTCGCCGGAAGAAGCATCAACCCCACTATCGTATGATATACGCCGAAGGCGGTCGCTTTATGCCGGGAAGGGGCGAGCTTTGCCAGGTACGCCCTGAGGTTTCCTTCGCTCATACCCTTGTAGACGCCGTAGATTGGAAAGAGTATCCAGATGTGGATTGCCTGCGACGAAAGCCCGACCAGGGAATAGATGGCCGAGTAAACCAGGAAACCGGCCAGTATCATGTTTTTGAGGCCTATCCTGTCCGCCAGCATGCCCATGGGCACCGATGAGGCGGCGTAGACGATATTATAGGCAAGGTAGACTATGGGTATGAGCTCGCTTTTAATGCCAAGATTTTCGGCCTGGAGGATAAAGAAGGCGTCGGCGAAGTTGCCGAGCGAGAACACGCCGATGACCACGAGGTAGCGCCTGAACTGGCCGTTGAAGGACGATATGGAAAGTCTTGGGAGCCGTGAGGCTGCTTCTTCCTCAGCTCTGGTCCGTTTTCTTTCCTTGATGAATATGATGATAAGAAAGACGGCTATGACCGCCGGTATGGTCGAGGCGAAAAAGACGAGCCTCAGGTTGCCCATAAACAGATAGAGGATGACAAAGGCTATGCCCGGGCCAAGGACCGCGCCGATGGTATCCATTGAGCGGTGGAAGCCGAAAGCAAGGCCGAGTCTGGAACTGTCGGTGGAGTCGGCTATGATGGCGTCCCTCGGGGCGGTCCTTATGCCCTTGCCGAACCTGTCGATGAACCTGGCCGTCAAGACCTGGAACCATGTGCCTGAGACGGCTATGACCGGACGGCTGGCGGCAGAAGTGGCGTAACCGAGCGTCATGAGGAGCTTTTTCCGGCCGAACCGGTCGGCAAGCCAGCCGGAGAAGACCTTCAGAAGCGAGGCCGTGGCTTCGGCTATGCCTTCTATGATGCCTACGGCTGTCTTTGTTGCTCCAATGACATTCGTTAGGAAAAGCGGCACAAGCGGGTAGACCATCTCAGAAGAGATGTCCATGAACAGGCTCACCAGGCCCGTAAAAAAAACATTCCTGGACAAGCCGAAAAGGTAAGGCTTCTCTGTGCCATTGCGTTCCATAACCTTGATTCTTCCCGATTTGCGCACCTTTTTCAAGCCGGGCTCGAGTAATGTCACAAAGGTCTTGACAGGCATTGGCAAAACCTATAATATTTAACATTCAATATTCCCGGAGGGCACATACAGATGTATGCGGTTATAAAGACAGGCGGAAAGCAGTACAGGGTTACGGAAGGCGATGTAGTTAACATCGAGAAGCTGGTCGGCGAGCCCGGCTCGAAGATTGAGATCTCTGAGGTGTTGGCAGTAGGCGAAGGCGAAGGCATCAAGATCGGCACCCCGCTTGTCGAGGGCGCCAGAGTAGTCGCCGAGATTCTTGCGCAGGACAAGGGCAAGAAGGTCATCATCTACAAGAAGAAGAGGAGGAAGGGCTACGATAAGAGGCAGGGCCATCGTCAGTTCTTCACCAGCATAAAGATTCAGGAAATAAAGGCTTAATCGCTGGAATCAGCCCCGGTTTGCTCAAAAAGTTCTGAAGCGAGGATTGAGGAGTACTTACAGGTATGCCTCAATAACGAGCTTTGAAGACTCCTAAGGCAGATGGGGAGCTTGAGGCAAATTGATAATAGAAAAGAAAAGATTATTCAGGAGGGTTTCAAGTGGCACATAAAAAGGCAGGCGGAAGCTCAAGGAACGGCAGGGACTCTAACGGTCAGAGAAGGGGCGTAAAGGCCTTCTCCGGACAGGTCGTCTCCGGCGGCTCAATAATAGTTCGTCAGGTAGGCAGCAGGGTACACGCCGGCACCAATGTTGGCATGGGCAGGGACTACACCATATTCGCGAAGGTAAGCGGCGTGGTGCAGTTCGAGGACAGGGGAGAGAAAAAGTTCGTAAATATCCTTCCGCAGTAAGGCTGGACCGCAAAATTCATAAAAGGGCGGACGGGAGAGGCAAAGGTCTTTCCGCCGCCCTTTTTTTATTATAAAATTGATCTTTTTCCTTAACTTAAGCGTCAGGGTCGTAAATAAAAATGCTCACATATTTTCATATATGCTCCGCTTTTTATTTCCTCCCTTCCTTGATTTCAGAAAAAATATCTATTTTTAAAATTTTAAAAAGCAGAACAGGACAGCAGCTCAATGAAATTCATAGATGAAGCAAGCATATTCGCCAGGGCAGGCAACGGCGGCAGGGGGTGCGTCTCATTCAGGCGCGAGAAATATGTGCCAAAGGGCGGCCCTGACGGCGGCAACGGCGGACGCGGCGGTGACGTCGTGTTCATCGTCGAAGGCCGCATGGCAAGCCTGCTGGACCTCCGTTACAAAAAAGAGTATGAGGCCGAACCTGGTCAGGCTGGCATGGGAAGCCTTTGCACCGGAAGGGACGGGCTTGACCTTGTCATAAAGCTCCCGATAGGGACCATTATAAAAGACGCCGAAACAGGCGAGCTTCTCGCCGACATGGTGAAAGACGGGCAGAAATTCATGGCCTGCAAGGGCGGCCGCGGCGGCAAGGGTAATGCCCATTTCGCGACCTCAACACATCAGACCCCGCGGTTCGCTCAGCCCGGAGAGCCGGGCGAGGAAAGACGCCTGAAGCTTGAATTGAAGCTCTTGGCCGATGTCGGCATAATAGGCTTTCCAAACGCGGGTAAATCGACCCTCATATCCCACATATCAGCGGCAAAGCCCAAGATAGCCGATTATCCCTTCACGACCCTTGTTCCGAACCTTGGCATAGTCGCGTTCGGCAATTTCGGCGGCTTTGTCGTAGCCGACATACCGGGACTCATAGAAGGCGCGCACGAGGGAAAGGGGCTTGGCATAAAGTTCCTGAAGCATGTTGAGCGCACGAGCATATTCATCCACATGATAGACATCTCGCCTTTCACGGGCAGAGACCCGAGAGAGGACTTTGAGATAGTGAACAAAGAGCTCAAGGTCTTCAACCCCGAGCTTGCGCAAAGGCCGCAGGTAGTTGCCCTGAACAAGGTCGATGTTACCGAGGCTGCTGAAATCCTGCCGGAGTTGTTGAAATATTTTGAAAAACTGGATATAAAGGTATTTCCAATTTCAGCCGCCACCGGTAAAGGGCTCCAGGACCTCGTTAACCATGTCGGGAACAAGGTCATGGACGCCCGCGCGAAAAGGGTTTCAGCACAGAGCGAATGAAGGACCTCCGAAAAGGCATACTCAAGAAGGCCAGAAGGATAGTCGTCAAGGTCGGCAGCGCCGTTGTCGCCGCGCCTCCTGTTGAAGGACGCGACATATTCGCGAGGCTCGCTTCCGAGATAAATGCCCTGAAAGAGACCGGCCACGAAGTTGCCATCGTAAGCTCCGGGGCCATAGCCTTGGGCGTAAGAAAGCTCGGCCTGAAAGAGCGGCCTGTAGCTATCCCCGAGAGGCAGGCTGTGGCGGCAGTGGGGCAGGGCTCGCTCATGGCCTGTTACGACGCCGCTTTTTCAAGCGCCGGGGGATTTGTTGCCCAAGTGCTCCTTACCCACGACGACCTCGGCAGCAGGAAGAGGTTCCTGAACGCAAGGAACACGCTCACGACGCTGTTGAAGTTCGGCATAGTCCCGGTCATCAACGAGAACGACACAGTAGCCGTTGAAGAGATAAAGTTCGGCGACAACGACGCGCTTTCAGCCCTCGCTACAAACCTCATCGAAGCCGACCTCCTGATAATTCTTTCAGACATAGACGGCCTTTTTGACAAAGACCCCAAGGCCCACAAGGACGCCAGAAAGCTTCCTCTCATAGAAGACGTAGACTCGGCAGGGTTAGAAAATCTGACCTCCTCGACGAACGCGCTCGGCACCGGCGGCATAAAGTCCAAATGCGAGGCCGCGAGAAAAGCCGCCCACTACGGGGCCGCGACCATCATCGCAAACGGCAACATGCCGGGCGTGCTTTCGGCCATATTCAACGGTGAGGACGCTGGCACGCTCTTCCTCCCGAAAGAGGACAGGCTCACGAGCAAGAAGCACTGGATAGCCTTTTCAGCCAGGCCTTCGGGCAGGGTCTTTGTCGATGACGGGGCCAGGGATGCCCTTTTAGCCAAGGGCAGGAGCCTGCTGCCGTCCGGGATAAAAGACGTTGACGGCGCGTTTGACGCGGGAGAGGTCATACACTGTGTTGATTCGAAGGGCATGGAGTTTGCCAGGGGCATGTCCAATTACAGCTCTTTTGAGATTCAGAAGATAAAGGGCATGAAGACCGCCGAGCTTGTGAAAGTACTCGGATATAAAGTCTATGACGAGGTCATCCACAGGGACAACCTCGTTGTGCTCTGATTCTTTTCACTTAATTTTCAGGGGTTTCTGCCGATAATATCGTTAAGGGTATGAGCGCTGAAAAGCCTTCTGCCCCCGGATGCCCTGAGCTTCAAGACAAACGCATATTAGGCACCCTCTAAAAATTAGATATTTTTTCTGAAGTCAAGGAAGAGGGCGGAAATAAAAGCGCAGCATATATGACAATATGTGAGCATTTTTATTTACGCCCTGACGCTTAAGGTCAGGAAAAAGAGCAATTTTTAGAGTAGCCGTAAAGGAGCATCCGATGTCAGTGAAGGATGAAGTAATAGCCATAGCAAGGGCCGCGAAAGAGGCCTCCATAGGGCTTGCGAGGCTCGATACCGCCGTAAAGAACAGGGCCCTTCAGAAGATGGCCGAAGGGCTTTTGAAGAACGCGGCCTTTTTAAAGGAAGAGAACAAAAAGGACCTCGAAGCCGCCGAGAAGAAGGGCCTTGCGAAGGCCATGCTGGAGCGTCTCGCGCTTACCGACAAGGTTTTGGCCTCTATGGCAGACGGCCTCAAAGAGGTCGTGGCCCTCCCGGACCCGGTCGGCGAAGTCACGAAGATGTGGAAGAGGCCCAACGGCCTCATGGTCGGCAAGATGAGGATCCCAATCGGGGTCATAGGCATCATCTTTGAGTCAAGGCCCAATGTCACTGCTGACGCGGCAGGGCTCTGCCTCAAATCAGGAAACGCGGTAATCTTGCGCGGTGGAAGCGAAGCTATCAATTCGAACAACGCCATAGCGAAGATATTGAACCAGGCCTGCGTCGAAGCCGGGGTGCCTGAGAAGGCAGTGCAGGTCATTCCCACGACCGACAGGGATGCCATCCTCGAGATGCTCAAGTTAGAGGAGTTCATAGACCTCATAATACCGAGGGGAGGCGAGGGGCTCATAAGGTTCGTCGTCGAGAACTCCAAAATTCCCGTGATAAAGCACTACAAGGGCGTATGCCATGTCTTTATTGACGAGTCAGCTGACTTGGATATGGCAGTCGATATCTCTTTTAACGCGAAGGTGCAGAGGCCGGGCGTTTGTAATTCGATGGAAACGCTCCTCGTGCATCAGAACATAGCCGCGAGCTTCTTGCCGGTGATCTACGAGAAGTACAAGGCCGCTGGCGTAGAGCTTCGTGGCTGCGAGAAGACCCGGCAGATATTGAAAGACATAAAGGCCGCCGTTGAAGAGGACTGGTCAGCCGAGTACCTTGACCTCATACTCGCGGTCAAGGTCGTGGACGACATGGACGGAGCCATTGACCACATAAACAAATACGGGTCGCTGCATACCGAGTCTATCGTCACGAAAGACTACGCCAACGCGCAGAGGTTTTTGCGAGAGGTCAACTCTTCTACCGTCGCGGTAAACGCCTCCACGAGGTTTTCCGACGGTCATCAGCTCGGGCTTGGCGCGGAGATAGGCATATCGACCACAAAGATACACGCCTTCGGCCCGATGGGCCTCGAAGAGCTTACTACCCAGAAGTTCATAATCTACGGGGACGGGCAGATAAGGGAATAGCAGCTGCCCCAAATGTAATAGAAAATTTAACCTGTTTGGTGTAAAATAAAGGGCAATATTCAGGGGAGTTTTCCCCGGGGAGCCTTGTATGGGTGTCAAGGGACGGCTCAAGGACATGAGCCTTGTAGACATAATCCAGATCTTCAACGCCGAGCGCAAGACCGTAGCGGTCCATCTCGGCTCTGAGCTGGGTTACGGAAGGGTCTACATAAAAGACGGCGCAATAGTCCATGCCGCCTACAGGGAGTTTACCGGCCCTGACGCCTTTTTCCAGCTCCTTGCCTGGCATGACGGCGAATTCGAGGTCGAGCCCGACGCGGCGGCGCCGGAGCGGACTATAAACGAATCACCCGAGGGGCTTATACTCGAAGGCCTCCGGAGGCTTGACGAAGCGCGCGGCAAAGGCAGGGACGCTGGCGGGAATGTAGGCGACCTTGAGTCGATAAGGCTCATGAACAGGCTTATAGAACTCGGAATAATCGAGAAGGCGTAAACCAATGCCCGGAGATATCAAGAACATAGCCATAATAGGAGCGAACAAGGAAGGCTTGAAGCTCCTACCGGTGCTCCTGGGGGACTCGAGGACGAGGGTGTGCGTCATCGCCGACCCTAACAAAGACGCCATGATATTCAAGCTCAAGGAACTTGGCTACCGCGTTGCCCCCAACCACAGAATAAATGTCACTACCGACCTCAATGAGATAAAGAAAATACAGGCGCTAGACATAATCGTCAACGCCCTCCAGGACCAGGCGACCGAGAAGTTCCTCGAAGCCCCTGAGTTCAAGGATATCGAAAAGCTCGGCCCGCTTTCCACGAGGCTCATCTGGGGCGTCAGGGCCTCTGCCCCGCACGAAGGCCTCGGCCAGGACAAGAGCCACGAGCAGACCAACCTCCTTACCTCCTTCCGTGAAATAGTCGACGCTGTCCGCCTCACCATCGACAGGAAGGAGCTTCTGTCCGTTATCCTGAAGCTCGCAACCGAATCGACCCGCGCCGAAAGGGGCTCCATCATGCTCCTCACCGACGAGAAGATGTTGCGGGTGGAGATAGCAAAGGGCATGGACGATGAAGTCATAAGGAAAATCCGCGTGCCGATGGGAGAAGGCATATCCGGCAAGGTCGCCGCGAGCGGCAAGGCGCTGCTCATATCAGGCAAGGCCAGGACCGAAGAGTTCGCAAGGCCCATGGAAAGAAGCGATGTAAAGAGCGCCATGTGCGTCCCGCTGGTCGTGAACGGCGAGATAATAGGAGTCATAAATGTCAGCTCCTCAGAATCCACCCATGTTTTCACGAACGAAGACCTGAACTTCCTCACGAGCCTCGCGGCCCTTGCCGCCGAGGTCATACACCGCTCAAACGAATACGAAAAGCTCAGGGTCGATTCCGCGAAGTTCTCCTTCTGGAAAGAGGTCGACTCTCTCATGTCGTCCCATCTGCCGATGGACAAGAGGCTTACGACGGTCGCCAGGAAGCTCGTGGAAATAGTGCCGGGGCTTACCTGCTTCATATACATATTCGATGACGATTCAGGAAGGCTCATGCTCCAGGCCTCCAGCATAAGGGACAGCAAAGGGCTCGGGCAGATGAGCCTCAGGGCAGGAGAAGGGCTGGAGTGGGCTTCACTTGAGACGATGTCCGATGTGTTCCTTGTCGACAGGACCGAGTACGGTCAGATAAAGAGAGTCTATCTTACCCTGCCGATGATAACCAAGGGGCAGCTGGTGGGCACTCTTAACGGGCAGGTAATCGCGCCCAAGGGCCTTTCGGTCTACCACGAATCGTTCCTCAAGGACATAAGGACGCTTCTGGCCGATAGCGTTTGGAAGCACAAGCAAAGCGAGCGCGAGAAGATGCGCTCAAGGAAGATGTTCGCCGTCGACGAGGCGGGCCTCGAGACTATTTCGATAAAAGACACGAGGAAGCTCGTGACGATAATCGCGACGACCCCCGCGGCCATACTCGGGGCGGAAGGGTCGCTGTTGAGGATAAAGCAGGCAGGCTCCAAGAGGTTCCAGACGGCCGCGACATTCGGGCTTGACGATAAGAGCGTGAGGGAGTACTTCCTGCCCTTTGAAAAGGAGACCGTGATGGAGGTCCTCAGGCGCAAGGAGGCTGTCGTGCGCGAATTTTCAGAGGAAGCAAGCCCGTACATCCGCTCGATACTCTCAAGGCCCCTGTTCGTAAACGATGAGGTCGTCGGCGTATTATCGATGTTCAATAAGACCGGGGACAACACCCTTTTCCCGAGCGCCTTCTCGAAGCATGACATGGACATACTCGCGAGGTTCTCGGTATACGCGGAAAAGGGGCTGGCGAACGCGCTGACCCCCGCGCCCAAAGAAGTAAAGCGCGACAGCCTCGAGGCCGTCCCTTCGCCCCTTTCCATCTTCGAGCAGAAAGTGGAGCAGGAGCTCAACAGGGCAAGAAGGATAGACAAGGGGCTCGTGCTGGCGACCGTAAGGATAGCCGGGCTTAAGGACATGGGCGCCGCCAAGGCCGCCTTCGAGGCGGGCATCATCGGGAACATCAGGAAAAAGACCAGAAGCTTTGATGTAGTCATAAGGCTCAATGAAGAGACCTTCGGTTTCCTTTTTCTCGACACGGACGAGAAGGTGCCGAGGCTGCTCCATTCCATAACTGAGATAGTGTCCGTTGACGAGAGCTTCCGCAGGATCTTCGCTGAGGGCAAGGCTGATGTGCTTTACGGGTTCGCCATGTTCCCCAGGGAAGGCGATTCTTTCTCGGAGCTTTTCGCCAAGGCTTCAAACCGGGTCAAGCTGGACATGAGCAAGTCCCGCGACTCTGAGACAGACAGGCTGGGTAAATGGTTACAGTAAGGTTTTTCGCCATGCTCAAAGGGCTGGCAAAGGCAGAGGTAAAGGAATACGAGGTTGGCGAGCCCATAACCGTCGGCGAGCTGAAAGATATGATAAAGAAGGACTTTCCGGCCCTCGCGGGCCTTATCGACAGCCGCTCGCTGCTTGTCTCGGTCAACCAGGAGTTCGCCAACAGGACAACTCCCGTGAAGGACGGGGACGAAGTTGGCTTTCTGCCGCCTTTTTCAGGCGGGTAAAAAAAATCAGAAGGAATCATACAGTGTCGGAACTTGTAAGGATACAACAGCAAGACTTTTCAATTGACGATGAAGTCAAAAAAGTAATGGCTACCTCCAAGGGAATAGGAGGCGTGACCATATTCCTCGGGGCCGCCCGCGATTTCTCAAAAGGTGAATCCATAACCGGCCTTGATTTCGAGCATTACCCTGGCATGGCCGAAAAGAAGCTCCTCGATATACGGGAGCGCGCCCTCCGTAACTTCGATATCATCGAGATGGGCATAGTCCACAGGGTCGGCACGATAGACATAGGCGAGAACATCGTTTTAATCGTCGCCGCCTCAGCCCACCGGAACGACGCGTTCATGGCTTGCGAATGGGCCATCACCGAACTCAAGAGGACGACCCCCATCTGGAAACAGGAGACCACGGGCAAGGGAGATGTCTGGGTGTCGGAAACACCCTGAATTTTACCTCCCCCTTTTCTAAAGGGGGAATGAGGGGGATTATCAACGGCCCTGTTTCAGAATGGGGCGATTTAAAGTAAGAGGTAATATGGTAACAGTTGGCATTATTACGATGAGCGACAAAGGCTCGCGCGGCGAAAGGGAAGACCTCTCGGGGCGAGAGATTGAGCGCATGATAAAAGAGCTTCCGGCGGAGGTATTGGCCTATGAGGTCATACCGGATGAGACCGAGATAATAAAGGCAAAGCTCATTGAGTACGCCGATATAAAAAAGCTCGATCTCATCCTTACGACCGGTGGCACCGGCGTGACCCCCAGGGATGTGACCCCTGAGGCCACAAAGGCTGTCATAGAAAGAGAGCTTCCAGGGATGTCTGAAGCCATGAGGGCCGAAAGCCTCAAAAAGACGCCGAACGCCATGATATCGAGGGCAATCTGCGGCATAAGGAAAGAGTCGCTCATAATTAATTTGCCCGGAAGCCCGAAGGCCGTAAGGGAGAACCTCGCGGTGGTGATGCCCGCCCTCAACCACACGATAGAGAAGATAAAGGGCAGCCCGTCCGAGTGCGCGACTGCTTAGGTTGCAGGTTGGGTTAGCGAAGCGTAACCCGACAAATAAATTACAAGGAGATATTCCATGACATACGGCGACATACTTATAGAGGCGATGGCCGAAGCAACAGGAGAATCAAAAGAGGAGTTGACCTTCCTCCTCGGGGTCTTCAGAAAGCAGTTCCCAAAAGCCAACATAGACCAGGAATTGTCTGACACGGAAGCCGAAGAGCTTCTCGAAAAACTCCGTAAGGACAAGGACGGCATTAGAGACCTCTTCACCTCCGGTGAGTTCCCGCAGGGTGATTGCAAATCAGGCGACTGCAAGGGATAGCTTTTGCGCTGATTTGCCGGGCTTCCGTCTAATCGTCTTCTAATATTCCCTCTGTTATCATGGGTTCGTAACAACGGAGACAAACCCAAAGCCGAGGAGGATACCGAAGATGAAGACAATAGCCAAGAGAAACGACCTGATTGAAGTTGTCTTGAACGGCGGGGTGATACTCGTGATGGTATTCGCCTTCCTGATCTGAACAAAAAAAAAACACGCATAAAGACCAAAGGGGAGGCCAAGGCCTCCCCTTTTTTTCATTTCTTAATGCCCATTGAGGATGTCATTTAAGCGTAGTCAGATATTCTACATGGCCCCTGGTACCGGTTTAGGGTGTATCTTTTTGGCCCCTAAATCTATCTTCCTGCCATTGCTCAGCGAGTAGACATAGGCTTCGAGATCGATTGCCTCCTGACTGTTAAGGTCAAGCGGAGTCCCCTTGAGAAAGGTCATGATGCACATGTTGTTCTGGCCGCCAACGGTGTTCACGACCTTCATGGGGCCGATTGCCTTTGGAAAGCTTGCCGCTCCCCCGATGAGGGTCGGTATGGCTATCTTCATGGTCTGCCCCTTCCATTCCATTTGCGCGGCCCCGCCAGAACTTGTGCCCTTGGGGTGGCATGTCGCGCAGCTCGTGCCGGTGGAATTCTTTCCGAGCGTATTATCGGTGAAAAGCTTTTCACCTCTTTTTATGGATGCTTCAAGTGTGTCCGGCTGCATCTCCATCATCATCTTGTTCATTGCTTCGATTTTTTCCTGCGGCATCAGCGGGCTCATCATCCCGGCATCCTCGGCGATTACAGTTGAAGAAAAAGCAAGGGAAATCACGGACGCGAGCACGACCGAACTGAGTCTCATACTTTACCTCCCTTTTTTGTTTTGAGATTAGGAAACCTTGAATTGCGCTTCAGCAACATTGTCCTGGAATATGGAATTGTAAAAAGTATAGCAGAGAACTCGGAAAAATGTTGCGGGGTGGTTTTCGGGTGAGGGAATACAGGGGAGCCCTCATTGCTAAAAAAGAACTGTCATTGCGAGGAGCGGTCTTTCGCGACAAAGCAATCTCTGTCAGTCAAGTTCAAAACAAGATTGCGTCGCTCGCTCGCAATGACGTTACAGAGTCATCTCTCAAAAATATTCTTCACCACGAACCAGATGTTCTCTTTCCTTTCCCTCAGCCTTCTTATTGTGTAGGGCAGCCAATTTTTGCCATATGGTATGTAGACCCTGACCTTGTAACCTTCCGCAACAAGTTCCATCTGCAATTTTCTTTTTATTCCGAGCAGCATCTCGAAATCAAATGAGTCTTTCGACAGGTTCTTTTCACCGGCAAATCTCTTTGTCTCGTTTATGAGCCTTTCGTCGTGCGTCGCTATGGCAGGGCGGGTGCCGCTCAAAAGCAGCTCCTTCATGATTGCCTCGTAGTTCGCATCGACTTCCTTCTTCTCCTGAAAAGCGGTATTGGGCGGCTCTTTATATGCCCCCTTTACAAGCCGTATCGATCCGCCTCTTGAAGTTATCAGACTGGCGTCATTCCTGCTCCTGAGGAGCGCGCTCTGTATTGCTATGCCGACATTCGGGTACTTGAGTCTCAGCTCCAGAAAAGTATCGATGGTCTTTTGGGCGTAAGTAGAGCCCTCCATGTCGAGGCGGACAGAGTTGCCGGTCTCACCGGCCTTTTTTATGATTGTCTCCGCGTTTTTCAGGGCGAGTTCTTTTGAGAGGTCGAGCCCGAGGTGGGTGAGCTTCATAGAGATGGTCGAATCAGCCCCTGCTAATTTTATGTCATCGAGCAGCCCAAGATATTCTTTGACGCTTTCAGCGGCTTCGGATGCGTTTTTTACATTCTCACCGAGGTTGTCAATTGTCGCGCCGATGCCGGCTTTATTGAGTCCGATGGCAACTCGGATGGCGTCCTGCCTGCCGGTTCCGGCGATGTACCTTCTCGCGAACAGGAGGAGCAGGCTTTTCACTTCAGCCCCTTCACGAACCCGTCGACGATGGATTTTAGCCCCGGGCTTTCCATCTCTTCTATCTCGTAGCTTACCCGCGCGCAAGGCTTGTCGATTTTCAGGACGCGCGTGAGGTCGATGGGGGTTGCGATGAGCACTATGTCTGAAGGCGTTTTGTTTATGGTCTCTTCGAGCTCTTTTTTCTGGGCATCAGAGTAGCCCATCGCCGGCAGGAGCGCTCCGAGCCGGGAATATTTGTCGAAGACCTCTTTTATGGTGCCGACAGCGTATGGCCGGGGGTCTACAGGCACTGCCTTGAAAGTTTTGGCGGCAACGATTCCAGCGCCAAAGCTCATGCCGCCGTGGGTAAGGGTGGGGCCGTCTTCTATTACGAGGACTCTTTTACCTTTAATATCCTTGTCCGTCCTTACGACCGACGCTGTCTTCACAATGATGGCATCAGCGTTCGCCTTGCGGATGTTGTCCATGACAATGCGTATCGAAGCGTCGTCAGCGTTGTTTGCTTTGTTGATAACGGCAACATCGGAGCGCCTGAGATTCGCCTCGCCGGGATAGTAAAGGAGCTCGTGGCCAGGGCGCAGCGGGTCTGTCACTACTATCTCAAGGTCTGGCCGGATAAAGGGCAGGTCGTTGTTGCCGCCGTCCCAGATGATTATGCCGCCTTCCTTTTCAGCCTCTTTGAGGATCGCTTCGTAATCGACCCCTGCGTAGACCACGAGCCCGGCTGCTATGTGCGGCTCGTACTCTTCCATCTCCTCTATGGTGCAATGGTGCTTCGCCAGGTCGTCGAGTGTCGCGAAACGCTGGACCTTCTGGGAGGCGAGGTCGCCGTAAGGCATTGGGTGGCGGATGACGACAGGCTTAATGCCCATCCCAAGAAGGAGCTTTCCAATGTATCTTGATATGCCGCTCTTGCCGCAGCCCGTGCGCACGGCGCAGACCGAGATTATGGGTCTTGCGGACTCCAGCATCGAATTTTCGGCGGAAGGAAGTATGAAATCAGCGCCGAGGGTGGCACAGAGCGCGGCCTTGTGCATGACGCACTCGTATGATATGTCGCTGTATGAGAAGACAACCTCCTCGACGACATATTCTTTTATGAGCCTTTCCAGTTCTTCTTCAGGATATATGGGTATGCCTTCCGTGTAGAGCGGGCCTGAAAGGGCAGGGGGGTAGGTCCTCTTTTCGATGAACGGTATCTGGGCTGCCGTAAATGCCACGACTTCGCGGCTTGCGTCGTGTTTGTACAGGGTGTTGAAATTATGAAAATCCCTTCCCGCCGCTCCCATTATGATAACCCTTTTTCTCAAAAGAGCCTCCGCATAAGATTAGGATACCGGGACAGGAAGGCAAATCAAGCTACTTTGGCCTGAAATGCGGCGCGTTCTCAGTCCCGAGGAGCATGTAGTCGCCCCTTGAATCGAGCACCTTGAAGCCATAGTCTTTAAGCTCTTTGTATCTTGAAGGCGTGGTGATGATCATGAGAGGCGTGCTTCTTGCGAATTCGCCCAGCCTGTGGACATTAGTTTTGTCAGCCTTCACGACGCCTCGTCGCGCGTAAAAAGCAATCGACGGCTTGTTTATCTCGTAAGTGGCAAGCACCCCGTTTGAAGGCAGGTTAACTCTGGCGAACCGCGAGTAGTCAAACAGGGTCTTCTGAAGGTAAATGTTTGCCGGGGGCAGGGCATAGAGCCGGAGGAAGACTATCAAGACAAGCGTCAGGGCAGAAAGGCCCATGAAGGCTGAAAAAGGCCTGTACAGGGCGGCTATTGAAAGCGCTGCCGCTGTCGCGAACAGAGCCGCGAGCACGAAGAAGAACTTCGGTGGATAGTTTATGTCCATCTCAAGGCCCAGCGACGGTATGACCAGCAGGGCAGAGGCGAAAAGGCCGGCTATGAAAAGAAGCGTCAGGAGGGCCGCCTTTGAGCGGCGCGCCCCTTCTACCATCCCGGCCATTACAAGGCCCGAGAGTATCGCGGCTGCCGGGAAGAGCGGGAATATGTAATTGGGGAGCTTGGTCCTTGATATGGAAAAGAAGACGAAGACGAACAGGACCCATACTGCACATAAGAGGTACAGGCCTGATTCTCTGTCGAGCCTTTCCTTCAGGCCCCTGTATATGCCAGGGACGAGCATTGCCACCCACGGGAAAAACCCGGCGAGCAGCACGAGGAAGTAATAATAGAACGGGCCGCCGTGGCTTGATATGACGCCGGAATATCTTTTTATGTGATGTTTCACTATAAAGGCGTTGAAGAATTCCCATCCGTTGACCATGAACTGGATAATGAACCACGGGGCCGAGATGAGGAGGAAAAGGCCTATATGCGAAGGGCGCAGGATCTGCCGTATAAGCTCAGTCCTTTTCGACAACAGGATGAAACCACCGGCGATGACAGACGGGAAAAGAAGGCCTACGACACCCTTGGTTAGGACAGCCAGAGCGGAAGCGACCCAGAACCACATGAACCAGCGCTCATTCGCGTGGTGCGCGCCCAGGTAGAAAGCGAAAAGCGAGGCCGTTATGAAAAAGGCCAGCGTCATATCGGTCACTGCCGAATGCGAGTAGACGAAAAATTCGATGTTGAGGACGAGCGCCAATGTCGCCAGGAGCGCTGGCAGAAGCCCCTTTACATTCCTTACGAAAAGGAATGTCATGAAGCTCAAAAGAGCGCCGAAAAGCCCGGAAGTGAAACGAGCGGCGAATTCCGTGGTGCCGAACAGCTTGAAGGCTATCGACATGAACCAGTAGATGAGTATGGGCTTGTCGTAGCGCGGTTCGTAGTTATAAGTGGGCGTGATGAAGTTGCCGGTCTCCACCATCTCGCGGGCCGCTTCCGAGAAGACGGCCTCGTCTACATCAAACAGGAGAAAGCCGCCCGACTTGAAGAAGGTCACGAACAGTATGAGCATGGCTACCCCGGCGGTTATCCATTTTTCCGAGACCTGCGTTTTTGCCAGCAGGAGATAGCCGGAGGCTACGCCAAGGAACGCCGCGGCCAGCACATCGGTCGGGTAATGAGAGCCGAGATAGACTCTGGAGATTCCGACAAGGAAGGCCGTAAGATAGAAAAGGCCCGAGAACCTCGGGAACTTCCTGGCAAGGACATACGCTACCGCGAAACTCGCGGCCGTGTGTCCCGACGGGAAAGAGTTGTACTTGCCCGTGAGGTCGAAGACATAAGGGTTCTGCAGGAAGTAGTCTATTGCGCCGGTGCCCTTGCCTATCCTTGGCCGCTCAAAAGAAGCCTTGAGAAGGTGGACGAACAGGCTTGAAAGAAGGAGCGCGAAGACGCCTTCCTTTCCGGATGACTTGAGGTAGTTGTCACCCCGGAGCATACCTGCGACATAAACGGCCGCGCAGGCGAGGAATAAAAAGACGCCGTTGCCTATCGTGCTGAAGACCTTCGAGAGGGTAACGGCCGCGGGGTACTGGGGTATGCTGCCCGCGAGCAGGTAGTCGAGCCTTACTGAGAAAGCGACGAGCACGGCGATTGACACGAGTACAGCAAAGACCTTTTCAGACTTCAAGAAAGCGCCTCCTCGAATATCGAGAGGCCCCTGTCCATCTCATCCTTTGTGACGGTCAACGGCGGCATTATCCTGGCTATGTTCTTGTCCACGCCGCATTCTATTATGACAAGTCCTGCTTCAAGGCATTTTTTCATGACTGCGTCGAGGCGGGCCTTGTCCGGGCTGCCGTCTTCCTTTATGAATTCGACTCCTATCATAAGGCCCAGGCCGCGCGCGTCCCCTATGCCCTTGTTCCTGCTTTTTATCTCAACGATGCGGCTCATCGCGTACTCACCCATCCGGGCGGCTTTTTCAATGAGCCCGTCTCTTTCAATCTTGTCTATGGTGGCGTTTGCGGCGGCGCATGATACCGGGTTGCCGCCGAAGGTCGTGCCGTGGGCCCCGGGGGGCCATTTTGACATCAGTTCTTTCGACGCGCCGAACGCGCTCAGGGGAAAGCCTGAAGCTATGGCTTTGGCCATGACTATTATGTCGGGCCTCAAGTCAAAGTGCTCTGAGGCGAACCATTTGCCTGTGCGCCCGAACCCGCTTTGCACCTCGTCGGCAATGAGAAGGATGCCGTGCTTTTTGCAAAGCTCCCTTAATTTTTGCATGAAGTCAATTGGCGGGACTATGTAGCCGCCTTCGCCGAGGACCGGCTCTATTATCATGCAGGCCACTTCCTCAGGCGTTATCTGGTATCTGAGTATGCGCTCCAGGTACTCGAAGCATTCTGTTTCGCAGCTTGTCTTGTCCATGCCCATGTGGCAGCGGAAGCAGTACGGGTAAGGCGCGTGATAGACCGACGGCAGGAGCGGGTGAAAGCCTTTCCTGTACCGCGCGGTAGAGGTGGTGAGGCTTAAAGCGCCCATCGTCCTTCCGTGAAAACAGCCCATGAAGCCGATGATGCCCTGGCGTCCTGTGGCGTAGCGGGCGAGCTTTATCGCGCCCTCGACGGCTTCGGCCCCGCCGTTCGAGAAAAAGAACGAGTCTATGCCTTCTGGCGTTATCCGGGCGAGCCTTTCCGCCAGCTCGACCTCTGAGGCATAACGGAATATGCAGCCCGAGTGGACCATCTCGTCCATCTGGCGTTTTGCCGCCTGAAGCACTTCAGGCGGGCAATGGCCGATATTGACGGTGGCGAGCCCGGATGAGAAGTCCATGTACCGCTTCCCGTCAACGGCTTCGACGAAAACGCCTTCGGCTTTTTTTACGATTATGTCGGTGTGGAAGGCGAGGGCAGGGGTTAGATGCTCCTGCCCTCGCTTTATGAGATTGTTGCCCA
>Ga0209641_10001826_pt1 | contig 18686 bp, 17 predicted proteins | sample RifCSP16_1_FD_184022 | JGI IMG/M metagenome (GOLD analysis project Ga0209641, IMG submission 184022) | Soil microbial communities from Rifle, Colorado - Rifle CSP2_sed 16_1 (SPAdes) (version 2) | ecosystem: Environmental > Terrestrial > Deep subsurface > Rock core/Sediment | place: Rifle... | reverse complement strand
TGCTTTTTCCTTCGAGAATGGTTATTATTAATATGATGAAGCCAGACTTAGAACTATTAAGTCAGAAGATAAAAAACAGCCGTCTGCGCCTGACCCGGCAGAGGAGGGTAATCTATGAAGAGCTGGCCAAGGTTGACACCCATCCTCGGGCCGAAGAGATTTATGAGATAGTGCAGAAGAGGATTCCGCACGTAAGTTTCGGAACCGTCTACCGCAACCTGAAGGCCTTAAGAGAACTGGGGTTAGTTGCCGAGGATAAATTCGGGCACAATTACAGCCATTTTGATGCCAACACTTTATCCCACCACCACTTTACCTGCCTTAGGTGTAACAGGGTTTTTGACGTGGACGACCACCGGGAACTGGAACTGGGAAAGGTTCAACTCCCTGGTACCGGATTTAAGATTCACTACTCCAGAGTTGAATTCTACGGAACTTGCCCGCATTGTCAGAAAAGAACTAGCTAAATTCCAAGGAGGATTTTATGGCTCTAATGGTCGGGGAGAAGGCCCCTGATTTCGAACTGCCGGCTACCGGAAACCAGAAGGTAAAGCTGAGCAGCTTTCAGGGAAAGAAAAATGTAGTCCTGATCTGGCATCCTTTGAATTTCACCGGTCCCTGCAGTAATGAACTTCAGCAATTCGACAAGAAATTGGCCGATTTTCAGAAGCAGGATACGGAACTTTTTAGTTTAAGCATCGACTCGGTTGCCTCTTCTGAGGCTTTTTATAAAGAGCTAGGCGGCATAAATTATCCTCACCTGTCGGACTTTTATCCCCACGGCAAGATTGCCCAGGATTATGGAATACTGCGTCCCGAAGGATTCTCAGAAAGAGCGGTCTACGTAATAGACAAACAGGGCGCAATCAGATGGGCTAAGGTATACGAATTAAAAACTGTGCCGGACGTTAATGAAGTCCTGGAGGCAGTGCAGAAACTTTAGAATGGATTTGCACCTTTGTCAATGATTGACCTTCAGAAATGGGCGGATGATATCGAGAATTACATCCGCCCTTCTACTTTTCCTCTGGCGGTAAAGCTGGCCACCGCTGAAGAGAAAATCCCGGACAAGATGAAAATCCCGGGCCAGGACTTAAAGGTGAAAGTGGCCACCTGTCAGGGTTTTTCTATTAGTAGAAGATACGGCTGGTCTTTGGCCATCTCCGCCGATGATATCTCCTGCCCTTTGACCAAAGTCGCTTTCGGCTTCAAGCCGGCCACCGACTATTACTTGGAGGGAAATGCCGCGGCCGGAATGTACTGCCAGACCAAAGAGATTGGCTCCCGCACTGAGGCAGAAGTCCCCCGGCTCCCTTATGGCAAGTATAAATATATTTTTGTATCAACTATCAGGCGGGCAAATTTCGATCCAGACTTGTATATCATTTACGGAAATCCGGCTCAGGTGATGCGGCTTTTGACCGCCTATTTGTATAAGCGCGGAGGCTATCTGCACTCCCGCTTTTCTGGACGATTGGACTGCGCCGATATGGTGATTGAGACCTTTAATACGGATGAGTGCCAGCTAATCTTACCCTGTTACGGCGATAGAATCTTCGGCCTGACTCAGGATGACGAAATGGCATTTACCGTTCCAAAAAGTAAAGTGCAGATGACCCAGGAGGGATTGGCCGGAACTCACAAAGGAGGCATCCGCTACCCCATACCCACTTATCTGCAGTTTGAAGGTAAATTCCCTGAAAGCTACACTAATGTTGAAAAACCAGACTCTTAAGGAGGAGTAATGGAGGTTAGAGTTATTTCAGGCAGAATTGAAGGACTAAAAGACCAGGCTCTGGCTCTGACTTTTTTTGAAGAGGAAGCGCCTCTGAAGGGCTTGGCTAAGGAAATTGACATTCCCTTAGCTGGCGCCATCAGCAAGCTTAGGAAGCAGGGTGACTTCACCGGCAAGAGCGGACAGGTAGTGGTGTTTTATCCGGTTCAGGCTTTTCAGTTCGAACGAATCTTTTTAATTGGACTAGGGAAGAGAGATAAATTCGAACTCGATTATATCAGACAATCAGCCGGACGCGCAGTACTGAAAGCTAAAGAGCTCAGACTCCCCTCCTTGACATTCGCCTACCCTGATAATTTGTCGGCTAAGTATCAACCTGTTGACATTTCCCAGGCTTTAACCGAGGGAGCTTTTCTGGGCAATTACAATTTTGATTTGTATAAGACCGCTGACCCGGACAAGAAAGTTGAATTTAAAAGTTTCACCGTTTATTCTCCGGATGCTAAGAGACGAGTCCCGCTTGAAAAAGGGAAGGAGTGGGGAGAACTTACTTCCTGGGCCAGCTCAATTGCCAGGGATTGGATTAATCTGCCAGGAAATGCATTGACGCCTAATAAATTGGCAGAGGAGGCTAAGAAACTTGCCTTAAAGTATGAGGTTAAGTTCCAGGCTCTAACCCCAACTGAAATAAGTAAGTTAAAGATGGGCGGATTACTGGGTGTTTCCAGAGGAAGCAGCGAGCCTTGCCGCTTTTTAATTCTGGAATATATGAGAGGGAGAGCTAAGGATGCTCCCATCGTTTTTGTGGGTAAAGGGGTAACTTTTGATTCAGGCGGAATTTCCATCAAGCCGGCTGAGAAAATGGAAGAGATGAAGGCCGATATGTCCGGTGCTGCAGCAGCCATTGCAGCAACTTTAGCTGTGGCGCGGATGAGACTGCCGGTGAATTTGGTCACTTTAGTCCCAGCCACCGAGAATCTCCCCTCCGGTTCTTCTCTAAAACCCGGGGACCTCTTGACCGCCCTGAATGGGAAAACCATCGAAGTGATTAACACCGACGCAGAGGGGAGGCTGATCTTAGCTGACGCCTTAGCTTATGCCGGGCGCTATAAGCCCAAAGCAGTGATTGACCTGGCGACTTTGACCGGCTCCTGTATTGTGGCTCTGGGGCACAATCGAGCTGGACTATTAGGGAATGACCGCGGACTTCTTGACCGCGTGAAAAAGGCGGCTGAGGCTACTGCGGAGAAGGTGTGGGAACTGCCGCTGGACGATGAGTATAAAGAGCAGATCAAGAGCAATATCGCAGATGTGAAGAACTCCGGCGGAAGGCCGGCCGGCACGATTACTGCGGCTAAATTTCTGGAGATGTTTGTGGACAACTACTCCTGGGCGCATCTGGATATTGCTGGAATGGATTTGGAGTTTAACGGGAAGCCGTATATTCCGAAGGGTGGGACAGGCTTTGGGACCCGGCTTTTGATTCAGTTGATTAGGGATTGGGTGGGGAGATAAGAAACAGTTTTACTACATAATCATCTATTTTTGAGGGGGTAAATGCAGTGGTTATATCTTGCAGTCCACTGTATAGTAGTTAATTAGAATACAGGTATGGGGCATAAACCGACAGAGCAACAGCAGAATATAATAAATCATTCCAAAGGCCACGCCTTAGTGATAGCGGGACCTGGCTCGGGCAAGACATTCAGTCTTCTCGGCCACGTGGGAGACTTGATCCTTACCAGAAGTCTTCCTTCTGAAAATATTTGGGTCATGGCCTTCAACAGGGATATCTCCGCAAAGTTACGAGAGTCACTCTATTCCATGCTAAAGGAGCAATCTCCTAAAACTACAACAATCCATACATTCATACTTGAACAAACATTAAGATGGGGTAGTCAATTACTCAACGGTTCCCAGGTAGCTGATAGTTTGGGTGATTTTGGTTTGACAACTCTAATGTGGAAGCCAATTACAAATAGATTGAAGTCAATACACGGCTTGAAAACAGGACGCAGCGGGAAGCAATTAACTACCCCCCACTCTAAGAATGTTCTATGGGCAGAGCTTCGTGATTATTGGCTTACTAATCAGAAACCTACTGATACTCTATTCCTGAAATTCGAGTCAGAATTTACGCGGTTAACTTCAATATATAAGCTCCTGTTCTTGGACGAATTGGCGAAGAAATTTCTGGATGCCATGGTAGCTAATCCCGGGTTCAGAAAGGATGTCGCAAGGCAAATAATTGTAATTGATGAATTTCAAGATCTAAACCCCACAGAACACGCAATTCTACGTCAACTTAAAATAGAGGGATCGTATTTCATTGTGTTTGGTGATGACGACCAAGCTGTGAATGATTTTAGAAGGGCACATGCTGATTTCATCAGAGATTTTATTACCGAGTTCAACCCAATCAAGTACCCTTTGGCTCGTGATAGAAGATGTCCAAAAATTATACTAGAGCTAGCAGACTCTTTTGTCGAGGGATTGCCCCGAATAGATAAATCTGCTGGATTTGCACCGCATCAAGGACATGTCGAGGTACTGTGTTTCAAAAGTGACATTCAAGAAGAGAGCTCTCTTCCAAAACTCGTTATGCGATATTTAACAGCAATTGGGGAGATTAAATGCGCAGTAAATCCAGAAATTCTAATCCTAGCTTCTGGATTAGGACGAAGGAGGGGATCTCGTATTGCAGACATAATAATGTCTCTACGAGAATCCGGAATACAGGATGTCACAGGAGACCGTAAAGAAGATCCACTTGATACTGAATGGGGTTTAGCATTTAAATCGCTGTCTTTTATTCTAGCGAAAGGATTCAGCTCGATGCACATGGCAGCATGGCTGTCAGCAACTCAATCCAGTTCCCATGAAGCAATTTTAAACTATATAGAAAAAGAGGAAAAAAAGGGTAATAGAGTAGACTTTCTTGGGGCAGTTAGCTTACTCGCATCTCAAGACAAATCGATAGCAAATTTACTTCTCAATCTTCAAGCACTCACAAAAAAATTCAATTCAGATGATTTTAGCCCTCAAATCTTATTTGATATTATACCTCTTAAGCTAGTCGGGAGAGATGAAGGTGTCGAGTTTGTTTTGAAGATTTGGCAGGAATTTCTCACTCAGGATAGCAATGTGGAGGATGTGATCAAAAGTGGAGAATCTAGTGAAATCATTAAAGGCAAGAGATTCTTCAACCATTTAATGAAGTACCTAACAGAATATTTAAGAGCTCCTCAGATTGGGAGGGTACACGTTACAACCTACAGGAAAGCAAAAGGGCTGGAAGCAAGCCTCGTGATAGTAACATCCGTTGACATGACTGAGTTTCCCGATGATAGCATTAAAAGGCGTCTTCTCTATGTAGCTGTTACACGGTCTAGAAAAAATTTAATTCTGACTTTTGCTGCCCATAGGACTGGCTCAAGACGATTTGCAAGGTCGCGTTCATCCAAGGCAATGGGTAAATCCAGAGAGTTTCGCTCCGCTCTATTACCAAGCAAGTACTCCACGACCGAATACTCCGACAGTTGGTTTAATAATTGGACGCCTGCTTCATGAAGGTGTCATAGGCTCAATTGACACATCCTGATTTTGCACTTATACTTAGTCAATCCATGATAACTATAACTCCTAACCTAAGAAAAAAGTCATAACCATGCCCATCAAATCAGACCGCTGGATCAGAGAAATGTCGTTGAAGCACGACATGATAAAACCCTTCAGTGAAAAACAAATGCGCTCAGGAATCGTCTCCTTCGGTTTATCCTCCTACGGCTACGACATCCGGGTAGCCGACGAATTCATGATTTTCACCAACGTCAACACCACCGTAGTTGACCCCAAAAAGTTTGACAAGAAATCCTTAGTAGAAGTCAAGGCCCCTTCCATTCTTATTCCCCCCAACTCTTTCGCCTTAGCCCGCACCGTTGAATATTTCAAGATTCCCCGCACTATTCTGACTGTCTGTCTGGGCAAATCCACTTATGCCCGCTGTGGCATTATCGTCAATGTCACTCCTTTTGAGCCGGAGTGGGAGGGATTTGCCACTTTGGAGATTTCCAACACGACCCCTCTGCCCGCCAAGATTTACGCTAACGAAGGCATCGCCCAGATAATCTTTCTAGAAGCTGATGAAGTCTGTGAAGTCTCCTATAAGGACAAGAAGGGGAAGTATCAGGCTCAGAAGAAGATTACCTTGCCTAAGATTTAAGATTCGTGATGCAGGCCCTCGGCAAGACCAAGAATCTCTTGTGGGGGTTGCTGCTGCTCTCAGTTTTAGCACGATTCTACCATCTGGGCAGTCCCCTAATCGACCATAGCTCCTGGCGTCAGGCCGATACTGCCTCCATCTCCCGTAACTTCTACCGGGGAGGATTTAATCTGTTTTATCCTCAGATCGATTGGCGAGGCCGGACTCCAGGATATGTAGAATCAGAATTCCCTTTATTCGCCTTCCTGGTGGCAATCGCCTACAAGGTGTTTGGGCTGCGCGAAAGTTTGGGCAGATTATTGAGTATTGTCTTTTCGATTGCGGCGACCGGTATGCTCTATCTAGTGGCTAAGAGGTTATTTTCTAAGGAGACCGCCTTTTACTCAACCGTAGTCTTCTCTGTCTTCCCCAGCTCAATTTATTTTGGCCGGGCCTTTATGCCTGATTTTATGACCATCTTCGTCAGTTTGACCGCAATTTACTTTTTGGTCCTCTGGTTTCAGAGTGATAGGGGCGCATATTTGTGGTTATCCGGCCTCTTATTCAGTCTGGCTTTCCTCTTAAAGATTAGTTTTGCTCATCTGTTGTTTATTGCAGCCGGTGCCTTCTGGCTCAAATACCGCTTCTGGTTTTTGGCCAAAGCTAGCTGGTGGCTATTTCTAGTCACAACGATTCTGCCGTCCCTCTTCTGGTATTATCACGCGCACCAGTTGTACCTCGGCACTGGCCTGACCTTCGGCATTTGGAATATCGGCTCAGACAAATGGGGGAATCTTGAGATTTGGACTGACCCGGCTTTCTATAATAAATTTATCTTTACCAGGCTGGCCCAGCAAAATCTAACCTGGCCGGGTTTCTTGCTCTTTCTGGGTGGGCTAATCCAGCCTTTCAAAGATAAGAGGCCACGACTCTGCTATTTCTGGCTGCTCTCCTTGATTCTCTATGGCTTGGTAGTAGCCAAAGGAAATTGGGTACACGATTATTACCAGCTTCCGTTTTTAGCCCTGGCTGCTCTGACAATTGGTAGCCTGGCCAGCAGTTTATTCTCAAGTTCCGGTGTAACTTGGAAAAAAACGGCCGTGGTCGTATTGCTATTCTGCCTACCTCTCTTTTCATTTTTTAGGCTAAGGCAGATTTTCAGAGTGCCGGAATGGAAACAGGATTATTTGGAATTATCCAAACAGATTAAGGAAAACGTGCCCACCCAGGCCCTCCTGATAAGCATCCAAGAAAGCAACGATCCCACTCTGCTTTACTTATCCGATCGGAAGGGCTGGGTGAAATCAGCGGAACAGCTTCCGGAGGAAGACTGGAGAAGACTTGCTGACGGAGATTTGCTCTATTTGACCGGATTGAAAAGGGATTCGCCGGGGTCAAGTGCGAAGGACGCCTTGAGAGATTTTTCCTCGAAAGTTGACACCATCTTTAACAACGCTAAGTTTTTCATTGGGAAAACAGGCCGAGATGGTTAGATTACGGTGCGTATGACAAAAACAAGCGAGCGCACCGGCTTGATCATTGTCTACACCGGCGACGGTAAAGGAAAGACCACTGCCGCTCTGGGGACAGTTCTGCGCGCTTTGGGCTACAACTGGAAGGTGCTTATTATTCAATTCATCAAGGGGAGCTGGACTTACGGAGAGATGAAGGGCTTGAAACGGTTGGAGCCAGAAGTTGAGTTAAAGATTTTGGGGAAGGGCTTTGTCGGTATAGTAGATGACACCAAGCCGATTGAAGAGCACCAAGCTGCGGCTCAGGCTGCCTTAAAGGCTGCCCTTGAGGACGTTCAGAAAGATAAATACGACTTAATCATTCTAGACGAGATTAACGTTGCCTTAAGCCTGGGTCTGATTGAGCTGGCTCGAGTAAAACAATTATTGGAGAGCAAACCTAAGCGTCTGCATTTGATTCTGACTGGTAGAAATGCTCCCCAGGACATTATTGATATGGCCGACCTGGTCACCGAAATGAAGGAAATTAAGCATCCCTACCAAAAGGGGATTCTGGCTCAAAAGGGGGTCGATTTTTGAGTGATCCTAGTCACTGGGGCAACTGGCTTTGTCGGCAGTAGTATTATCAAGGAACTAGTTAATCAGGGTCATCAAGTCCGGGGTTTAGTCCGCAGCCAGCGCAATCTAAACCGAATTAAAAACCTCCCGGTAGAAATTGCTACCGGAGATATAACTGATTTAGATTCACTGCAGAAAACTTTTGAAGGCATAAAATATGTTTTCTCCTGCGTGGGGATAATCTATGAGAGCAAATCAGCTAATTTTGACTCCATCCACGTTCTGGGCGTGAAAAACCTACTAGAGCTGTCGCTGAAAAACAAAGTCCAGCATTTCTTTCATATTTCGGCTTTGGGGACCAGACCGGATGCCAAGAGCCGCTATCATCAGACTAAGTTCAAAGCTGAACAAGAAATCATCAATTCCGGCCTGACTTATACAATCTTCCGGCCTTCTATCATCTTTGGGCCCCAGGACGATTTTGTTAACCGTTTTGCCGGTCTTCTTAAATACAATCCGGTCTTGCCCTTGATTTCAGGCGCCGGCAGGCTCCAGCCGGTCTATATAAAAGATTTGGCAAGGTGTGCGGTCGACAGCCTGAGGTTGCCCGAAGCCAGAAACAGAATCTTCGAAATCGGCGGTCCTCAGGGGATGACTATTTTACAAATCTTAGAGCTGATAAAAACGGTTAAAGGGTACGGGAAGAGATTTCATCCCCAAATCCCATATCAACCTGTTTTCAAACTGGTCAAATTTACGGAGAGAATCATCGCTACTCTGCCGGTGACATCTGACCAACTCCTGATGCTTAAAGAAGACAATGTATGTGATAACTCTCCAGTGGAAAGGGTGTTTGGAATCAAATTCACAAGCTTAGAAGAAGGGCTGAAACAATACTGGAATAATTAGCCTTATGAAATTGACAAACGCTCCTGCGTATCATTTCTTGTGGAGAAACGGAAAAGATAAAATGGCTTTCCTGAGTAAAGAAGATTCTGAGGTCCTCAAAACAGAGTTTGAAAAACTCTCCAGTCCGGTAAATCTGGTCTACTTCACCCAGAAGATGGCTTGTGAGTACTGTGAGGATACCCAGAGGATCTTAGAAGAAGTCGCTTCACTCTCAGATAAAATTGACCTGAGAGTATATAACTTCACTTTAGACCAAGACCAGAGCCAGAAATTCGGCATAGAAAAGATTCCGGCAACCGTGGTGATGGGAGATAAGGACTTTGGAATTCGCTTCTACGGCATCCCTTCGGGGTATGAGTTTACTTCTCTGGTGGAGGACATTCTGATGATAGGGAAGGGGGAAAGCGGTTTAACCGAGAAGACCAAAACGGAAATCAAGGAGCTGAAAACTCCTTTACACTTCCAGGTATTTGTTACACCGACTTGACCCTACTGTCCCCAGTCAGTTAGACTGGCTCACCAGCTGGCATTTGAGTCTGACCTAATCAGAGCAGATATGGTGGAAACAATTGAATTCCCTCATCTGGCTCAGAAGTATACCGTCTCAGGCGTACCCAAGACGCTCATAAATGAAAGCGTCTCCTTTGTGGGAGCCATGCCAGAGGAGATGGTTTTGGATTACATCCGCCAAGCCGCCGGAAAGACAAAGGAGAGTTGATGGAAGCCCTGTGTCTCAATACCGGCGGAATCACTTTCATCGGCAAAGGAACCTCTAACCACTGGGTGGTGATGGACGGCTCTCCGCTTTTCAAGGGTTATGAGGCCGGCACTCATCCAATTGAATTGGTCTTGATAGGGCTGGGAGGCTGCACCGGAATGGACGTTGTATCTCTTTTGCAGAAAAAGAAGGTCAAGTACGACCGTTTCGAGATTCAACTCAAGGCCGACCGGGCTAAAGAGCACCCCAAGGTGATTACCAGAGTCGATTTGGAGTATATTCTCTATGGAAAGGGTATCAATCCCAAAGACGTGGAAGAGGCTATCGGTCTTTCCCAGACCAAGTACTGTTCAGTCTCGGCTATGATTAAGAAAGTGGCCCCCTTGAACTGGACCTACAAGATTGTAGATAGTTGAAAAGCCTAAACACCTGACGTAAAGTAAGTACACAAGTGAAATAATGGAGCTTACGGTTCAATCTTCGGCAGTCCAAAAGCCAGTATTAGAGCGCAAGCCCGAGTGGCTCAAAGTTAAAGGCAATTACGGGGAGAACTACCGCTGGGTCAAGAGCACCATTTCTGACCTACAACTCCACTCAGTCTGTCAGGAAGCGATGTGTCCCAATATCGGGGAGTGCTTCTCGCATAAGACCGCTACCTTTCTGCTCTTGGGAAATGTCTGCACCAGGGGCTGCACTTTTTGTGACATTGCGCGCGGTAAGCCCGGCTTTTTGGACACAGATGAGCCCAGACGCATAGTTGAAGCGGTGCGGAGGATGGGGCTTGGGTACGTCGTATTAACATCCGTGACCAGAGATGATTTAACAGACGGGGGAGCAGTAGTATTTGCAGAATGCGTTAAACAGATCAGGGTGCATCTGCCAGAGGTGGAAGTAGAAGTGTTGGTGCCTGACTTCAAGGGAAATCGGGAGGCTTTACGGGTAGTTCTGGATTCTAAGCCAGTAGTTTTCAACCACAATCTGGAGACAGTGGAAAGGCTTTACCCAACCGTGCGAAAGGGCTCCCAATATAGCCGCTCTTTGGAATTTCTGAAGGCTGCCAAGGAAATTGATCCACACATGACCACCAAGTCCGGAATTATGGTGGGCTTAGGGGAGACCTGGGATGAGATCATGATTGTTTTGAGTGACTTAAGGAGAGCCGAGGTGAACTTAATCACTATCGGCCAGTATTTGCGCCCTTCCGGCTGGCATCACCAGGTTGAAAAGTTCTATCATCCAGATGAATTTGCCACCCTGCGTGAAATGGGCCTAAAGATGGGCTTCTCCAATGTCTTCTCAGGCCCTTTAGTGCGCAGCTCCTATCATGCCAGAGAACAAGCCCTCTTCGGCCATAAGGCCTGCTAAAAAGTAGCTTTTTCCCCACACCGCAAAAGCTTTCACACCCCTGAAATTTTTGCTTTTCTGGGCAAACATTATACAGCCGCCAGACCGCATTTTTGCTGTCTTTTCTTCAATCTGTCAGCCCTCTCTGCCGATAAAAAGAGGGATTCAGCAGAATCCTTTTTGGAAGATTGTTGAACAGACTGGAGAAATGTTAGATAGACCAACAGTTCTAGTCATCGACCGAGACCCCCTGGCCTTGCAGCTAGTTCAGGAAACCCTGGGAGCAGAGCAGTTGAATTTGCTTTTGTGCGAAACTTCCGGCTCGGCCCTGGAGGTCTTGGGAAAAAGAAAAGTTGATTTATTGCTGGCCAACCTGTTGCTGGGAAAGGAGACCAGCCTGGAGCTTCTGCGCCAAGCCAGGCAGTCCAACCCGGAGACCGTGATAATTCTTATGACCACCCCTCAGCCCACCCTGCAAAGCGCGGTGGAGGTATTGCGGCAAGGGGTGTACGACTATCTGCTTAAGCCCTTTGATCCTGGCACCTTGAAAAATACGGTTCAGCGGGGGATAGCCGAGCTGAAATTACGCCGGGAGAATATTTTTCTTAAAGAGCTGGTAGGGCTTTATCAAATTAGCGAAAGGGTAGGGACTACCATTGATCTAAAGAAACTCTTAGGCCTGATCCTGGAGGCGGCCCTAAAGGAATTTGAGGCAGACTTGGCTACAATTCTTCTGTGGGATGAAGAAAGAAACTGTTTCAAGGTGGCGGATTCTCGGGAAAAGAACCAGCTCTCCTTTCAGATTCTCCAGCTAGATCCTCCTGGTCCGACTGTTATCTATCTGAAGCCGCAGATAATCTCCTCTGCCGAAGAGATAGGTAAGGTATTTCCTCTGACTAAGGATTACAGGATCGGCTCACTTATTACCTATCCTTTGCTGGCTCAGGGCAAGATTATGGGAATTCTTTATTTAGCCCGGCATGACAGCGCTCAGCCCTTTACTGCCGGAGAGCTGCAATCACTTTCGATTCTGGCTGGCAAGGCCGCTACTGCCATGGAAAACTCCCGTTTATACCAGCAGTTGGAGCAAGCCTATTTAAGCACTATCAATGCCCTGGCCAATGCGGTGGAAGCCAGGGATGTTTATACCAAAGGCCACACCGAGCGGGTCTGGTATTTAGCCGAGACCCTGGCCAAAAAGCTAAACTGGAGTGAAGAGCAGCTCTCCCAGGTCAAGATGGGAAGCATCTTGCACGATATCGGTAAAATAGGCGTTCCGGACAGTATCCTGAATAAACCCCTGCCATTGACCAGGGAAGAGTTTGAAATTATGAAAAAACACCCTCAGATGGGGGCCAAGATGTTAGAGGGGATCAGCTTTTTAGAGCCGGCTTTACCCTATGTGCTTTATCATCACGAGCGCTACGACGGTAAGGGTTATCCGATCGGTTTAAGTGGGGAAGACATTCCCATTGAGGGGAGATTGATGGCGGTGGTGGATACTTTCGATGCTATCACCAGTGACCGACCCTACCGGAAAAACTTAGGTTACCAGAAGGCTATCCAAGAACTGACTAAACATTCCGGAACTCAATTTGATCCGGAAATAGCCCAGGCTCTGGTTCAGGCCTGGTTCAAAGGGGAGATCCAGCTCGACCGTCTAGAAGTCAAATACGCACCGCCGAAATCTCAGATTCCGGTTGAAACTCTGGCAGCCGTGTGACTATTTCAACATAGTCATCTTGCCGGTCTGGGTGCCTTCCTCGGTCACCAAGCGGTAGAAATAGATCCCGCTGCTTAAATTGCGTTCAGCCGTATCAGTCCCGTCCCAGGCTACCTGCTTTTCTCCGGAGGTCATACTCTGGTCGACTAAAGTCTTGACCTTCTGTCCCAGGATATTGTAGACTGTCAATTCCACCAAACTGGGCTGGGACAGCTGAAATCTGACGGTAGTACTGGCGTTAAAGGGATTGGGGAAATTCCCCAGCAGGGCGAATTTCTTAGGCAAAGGAGAATCTTCCCCTGAAAACACATCGGTCGGATTGTCACCCACGATGACAATCTGGGTGCAGCCGCTGAATTTTAGCCCATTCTGCAGAAAGCCGGTGACACACACTTCTACAGTATCTCGAGCATCTACTGGACCCAAAGTCTTGAAGACCTGGCTGGCATCGAATCTTACTCGCAAGACCCGGCCTTCAAACCGGTCTAAATGAGGATAAATTTTGGCCTCAAAGCAGGACTGCCAGGCCGGCCCAAAACTGGCTGCTAAAAATACTTGTCTATCATTGCAATTCTTTTCCCTCAGGACCGGAATGGTGTCGTTTAGGCGCACCGTTTCTATCAGAATTTCACCCACGTCATAAGTGGTAGCATCTAGCTTGAGATTTCCGATGAAGCAGTTGACCTTCCGGCGGCAGGCCGACTTCTCTCTGTATTCCGGAGAACTGATGTTGTTCCAGTAGAACAGATCCTCTGCATCAATCTCTACCGAGGTGTCACAGCTCGGTTTTCGGTCAGCGAATTTCCAGGCCATCGGCCAATGCCCGCCCGGAAATTCAACCCGGGCTTGCACGATTTGGTCAACCGGCGAAACTTTGAGCTTATAGATTCTGTCTGTGACCACATCTGAAACCCACAGATAATTCGGATCCCACTCCAGGTCAGTGGCACTCAGGCCGGGACCATCGAATACTTTCAGAACTGCACCAGAAGGGGAGACCTGATAAATCTTGTTTAAGAAGGCCCCGCAGACCCACAGGCTGGTCCCATCCCAGCCTAAACCGGTTATAATATCTCCAAAAGTCGGGACGGTAAAGCTTTTAATAACCTGACCGTTTAGATCTATTTGATTGACGGTCTGGTTATATAGGTCAATTGCCCAAAGATAATCCCCATCCGAGGTCAAGCCGGCCGGACTGCTAAGTGAGGTGGCCAGGTGTCCCACCATATTTCCATCTCTGGCAACCTGGTGCAGAACTTCGCTCAAGGCCTGGCTCAGCCATAAGTACTGCCCATCCCAGGCCAGGCCAGTAAGAATGCCATCTTCCCAGGTAAAGCTGGAGAGAATATTCCCCAGCGTGTCCGATTCGTAGACCACGCTGCTGGATTCCATTACTGCCGCGGAAAAAATGTTATCACCGTCCGAGGTTAAGCCAGTAGCCGCTCCTGCACCTGGAGCCGAAAAGAAGTATAGCACATCCTGCGCGTAGAGATAAGACGGTAGAAATACAATGCTTAAAAGCACGAGTACAGTTGAACACTTTTTACAATTGTTCATACTTTACACCTCTTTCTTTGGAGTAATGCCTTTTCTCCAATTTGATATTTCTCCGTTTATATTCTGAGCAAGAACTGTGCAAATTCTGGTAGAGGAAAAAATGTCTTTGCGGCCAGCCGGGCTTTCTCTTTGCTCTATCTGAAGTTATTGCTAAAAGTATAGAGAGAATTCTATGGGGTTTACGCTACTGTTAAGAGTTTGAACATCTGCTACTATGCAAAAGGTTTCTCAATTTGTCAATCAGCTTACACAGGCAGAAGTTAAAGTTCTACTTTAAGCTTCTAAGAGATGGGAACCGGAATGAAGCAGACTATGAATATAACAATAGAAAGCCAGCCCAGGATTTTTTGATTGGGAGTTAAGGGGATACCATCATTTAAGGTAGGGGGGTGGCCCGGCCGCATGAAAAGTCCAAACAGAACCCATACAAACCAGCCGTTCCACAAAAAAATAGTCATCCCCACCAGGGCCAGCATTGTGATTCGGCTGATAGCGAATTGACGTTTTCCGAACAGGGCATAAAGTATGTGACCCCCGTCCAGTTGCCCGATGGGGAGCAAGTTTAACATAGTAACCAGAAGCCCGACCCAGCCAGCAAATGCCACCGGATTGAGCATCAGGGTATATCCCTCTGGCAATTTCCCCACAGTTATGTCGCTCAGCCAGGAGAATAAAAGGGAGTCCCCTAATATCAGTGCTCCGGAAACACCAGTGTCGGGTACGACTTCTGATAATTTGAGTCCGATTGAGATAGCAATAATGGAGACCGCAAATCCAGCCACTGGCCCCATTGCTCCCACTTCCAAAAGCTCTCCCCGGCTCTTGAAAGGAGACTTGGAGCGAATGAAAGCGCCTAAAGTTCCCAGCAGGGTTGGCGCCGGTATGAAATAGGGGAGGGTTACCCTGACTTTTCTATAGCGAGAGGTAAGATAATGCCCGAACTCGTGGAAGGTCAGGATGGCCAAAAGCCAGAATGAATAAGGCCACCCTTTGAGAATTCTCTCCGGGTGAGACAATAAATCGGACTGGCCGTAGTACATAGCTCCGGTCCAGAGGGTACTCAGAACGGTTAGAAGAAATAAAACAATGTTGATCCAGGGTATTTGAGAAGTTTTTTTGTCACTGGAGATTATCCTTAAAGTGACACTTCCATCTGTTACATCTATCTGATTTTGATAACCCAAGTTAGTCAGCCGGGAACTTGCCAGATGCTGGAAATCTGACCAAAAGATCTTTGGTCTCCCCTGCAGGACTAGGTCATTGCCATCATTATAGATAGCTTCAATCTCAAAAATATCTGCCAGGGAGCTTCCGGCTTCTCGGGCAACGGTAGCCAAATCAGATTTGCGCATAAGGTCTAATATACGTAGGTGCATCAGTCTGGCAACAATTTTTCTCTTGACAGCTAAGAAAGCAGCCAGTTTATTCAGGCAAATCATCTTCCCATGGATTGTTCATCAAGGACGAGACCAGTTTTGTTTTCTCTGCTAATTCTTGTTTTTCCACTCAGCAATATTTCACAGCCTCAGGATAGCCTGCTACCCCCTGATCATCTCTTAGCCCTCTCCAATTTTGATAGCCAGATCCCCCTCTTTTGGTTTCCTCCCGGTACCAAACCAGAAGAGCTGAGCTACGATGACGGCACCCACGAATATTCCGGCTATATCCATGCTGACTGGAAGCAGAATCAAGCCGCTGTGAAATACCGGATGGCTGACTTACCGGCTTATTTGACTTCTGTGAAAATTTTTTTGGTCAATACCGACCTTTTTCCCCAGCTGGAAGGTAATCAGAATTCACCTTTTCTGCTTAGTGTCAATCGAGATAGTTCCAGAGTCCCTGGAAGGCTTTTGTGGGGACCGGATACTTTGCAAGCAGATTCTGGGGCATGGGATAGTCTTGGGCAGTGGCTGGAGGTTCCGATTGACTTATTTGTTCACACTGACTCAGCAATCTGGATAGTTTTCTACTGGCTGGAACAGACTCCCACTGCACCACGGGTGGGCCTGGACACTACTTCAACCGGCCAGAATTCTTATAATGCTCAATTTAATGGCGAAATTCTGGATTGGACGATTTATGGAAACCTAAATCTGATGATCCGGCTTGAAGTCTTGACTAATTCTAGCCAGTCACTTCAAATTTCACCAGCTGACAGCTTCAATCTTTACCGCGGTGCGGATTCAGCGAATGTTTTCAATCCTTCTAATCACTGGCGTTCTTTGCCTTTTGGCTCCTCCCACACTGTGGATAACAGTTTGCTTAATGGAATGCCTTACTTTTACGCCATTACTGCGCTTTATGCCGGCCAGGAAAGCGCTCCAGAATTTTCCAGAAAGGCTGTGCCTCGAACCCGGGCCCGCCTGACTCTCTTTCAGACTTTCAAAGAGATAGAAACTAAGTTCGACACACTGCTATTTGATACCGTGCAGATTGCTAATCTGGGTGATTTACCCCTGGAGCTATCTTATAAATTGCAGCTGCTTGACTCTTTAGGAATTCAGATTTCGGACAACTGGGGCTACACCTGGAAGAGTAATTCCGATTCAGCTGATTTGACATTTGACTGGATAGATATTGAGCAACCTGGAAACTTCATTGCCCAAAATTTCGGTGATGATGTCAACTGGGGTCCGTATCCTTTGGGCTTTAGCTTTCCTTTTTACGGTAACAGCTTTGACTCGCTTCGCATCTGCTCCAATGGCTTTATCTCCTTCACCAGTCCCTCAATCGAAAGGAGTAACACCACTCTGCCTAACGCCGGCGGCAGGTTTAATCTGGTTGCACCTTTTTGGGATGATCTAGTTCTGAATGATTCCAGTGAAATCTATTTCAAGAGCACAGGTGACACTGCGGTAATCTCTTTTCTCAGGCTGGGAAGATATGGAGCTTCGGCTAACTACTCCTTCCAAGTCATCTTAAATTCGCAAGGTAATATTACCTTCCAGTATCTCGATTTATTCGGTCCCACAGATTCTGCCACGCTGGGCATACAGAACCAGAACGGCTCAGATGCTCTCCTGATAGCCTATAACCGAGATTTCCTTGAGGATTCGATGATTGTTGCGATATCTGCTCCCTGGTTAGAGCTGGAAGATTATCCGATTCAGCTTCTGGTCGGTCAAACTCAGGACTTGTTGCTGAAAGTCAACTCCGGAAATTTGGAGTTGGGACAGCACTTTGCTCAGGTTGTCATCTCAGGTGAAGATTCAGCCGGCTTGATTCTGCCCCAGAAGTTTCAGCTGACTCTGGATGTAACTACTTCCTCCTCAGTCGGAGATCAGAATCTACCGATTGTTCCAGGTTACTTCAGCCTGGCGCAGAATTTCCCCAATCCCTTCAATCAGAGTACTCAAATGAGGTATTCTCTCCTGAAGTCTGGCTTGGTCTCTCTGAAGATTTACAACCTTAGAGGGGAACTGGTTACGACTCTGGTTAAACAGTTTCAGCCGGCCGGAAACCATGAAGTAGCCTGGAACGGAAAAAACAGCCAGGGGGAAAATGTCTCCAGCGGACTCTATTTTTATCAGCTCAGAGTCGGAGATCAGAAACAGACTCGCAAGCTGACCCTGCTAAAATAGAAGACTCTAGTTTGATTGCGGACCTGCGCCTAGAACTTTAATCTACTTAGCAGGCTTTCAAATCCAAGTATGAGTTATCTCTTTCGTCCTGCTTCCTTTTTCCAGGCTTCTCCCAACGAGATTATCTGTTTTTTCAGGTCTTGGTTAGCTTCCACTTTGTTGATCAGACCGGTAAACAGGGTGGAGTCAGCCAGAGTCCTGTCAATCAGAGCATTGTAACTTTCCTGGTCAGCAAATACTTTCTCCACCAGCCTTTGTTTCAGAGCCGGGTCCTCCCACATCTTGTTCATTATGTTATCTACAATTTGCTCATTCTGCATCAGCTTGTCCACCGCCTGCTGTTGGTCGCAGGAAGTTAAAAACAAACCTAAAAATAGAAGCGTTCCACTGATTACTGTTAGTCTAAACATAATCACTCCTTTCTTTATTTCCTACATTCTCCCTAAGGCCTTGGCAAATGCAAGCCAAAATGGATCGACCCGGGGATGCTCTAATGGTTTTTCTTGGTTTCCCTCTCGTAAAATGATTCCCTTTTTGCGGGGAATGACTTCTCCTATAATGGAAGAGGGGATTCTCTTTGACTTCAGTTTCTTTATTACTAATTCAGCCTTACCAGGGCGGCAGGTGATTATCAGGGTTCCTTCGGAAATCGAGGAATATGGATCCATTTCAAACCTCTGGCAGATTTTCTCCACCTCTGGCAGGACAATGATTTTCTCTTTTTCGATGTACATCCCTACTTCGGAGGCTTGAGCCACTTCATACAGTCCGCCCCAGACTCCGCATTCGGTAGCGTCGTGCATCGAGGTGACCCCGTCTTTTCGGGTGCCGAACGATACGGCAATCATGCAATCCTCTACCACCGACATCTGGTAGAATAATTTCTCT
>Ga0209641_10001820_pt1 | contig 18719 bp, 21 predicted proteins | sample RifCSP16_1_FD_184022 | JGI IMG/M metagenome (GOLD analysis project Ga0209641, IMG submission 184022) | Soil microbial communities from Rifle, Colorado - Rifle CSP2_sed 16_1 (SPAdes) (version 2) | ecosystem: Environmental > Terrestrial > Deep subsurface > Rock core/Sediment | place: Rifle... | reverse complement strand
ACACCCGAGGCGCGAGAGAGGTTAAATACGCTGAGGATGACAAAACCAGAACTTGTTGCGAACGTTGAGGCGCAGTTGGTCGGTCTGGCGCAGAGCGGAAGGCTTACCACGAAGATTGACGATGCCAAACTAAAAGCCCTGCTTCTCCAGCTCCAGCCCAAAAAGAAGGAGATGCAGATCAGAAGGAAGTGAAGTTTTCAAACATTTCATTGATCAATCTGGTGCATGCATCAAAAATTTTTTCTGCTGACATCAAAGCCTCATCGGCATCATTTTTGCTGAAAATATCAGATGCAGGCGTAAGGCGCGCTTCATAGCCATACAGTGCAGGACCTCTTTTTTTGCTCAGATCTTTTGATATTCTCATGAACTCAGGGATCCTGGAAGAGAACCAGTCTGGAAATTTTTCCATTACAATTTCAAGTGTATCGCTTACATCATGTTCCTTCGGGTATTCCACTGAGGTACCTCTGAGAACTGCTTTTAAGCTCATCTCAACACATTCCTGGGCTCTTCTTATCGTAACAGGATAATCCTTATCCTCAAATGCGTCTTTACTTTCTTTAAAACACCTTCTGGCTCTTTTCATGTAATCCTGCGCCATCATTCTGGTGTTCATAGTTCCACGATTTCTCCAGGCTTCAAATCAGGTTTCAATATCCAGAACCATGAATCACCGCGTACCACTCGTCTGGCTCCAAGTTCCTGAAGCCTCTTTTTAAGTTTGTCAAGTTCCTGTCTCAGGATGCCTGTATCATGGAGTATTATGACATCGCTGGTCATATCCAGAAGGATAGGAGGATGAGCCCTGAGCTCCTCAGGGGAGAATATTATTTCCTGGATATGGGGGCGCCTTCCAGAGACATCTTTGAATTCTTTATATGCTCTGGTTTTTGATAGTTCCTCTTCGACCTTGCCCGTCAGTTTCAATCGTTCTCCGAGTGATAATTTCTCTATACCTTCCAGGACTGTCAGTACATCAATATCACTTTGCGGAAACTTCGCAGTCCCCCTGGCAACCGATCCAAAAACAGCCGCGCTCAGAAGCCTTTCTCCAAAGAATTCTTTTAAGAGCTCTGCGTATCTGTTCAGAAGATCCTGTATCATATTATTATCAATACAGCTCATAATATTTAATCGATTGTCATGCAGCAGACTATTATTAATCTTAGCGTCCACAAACCTGTTGGGGTAACTCAGAACGCACACCGCCAAGAACGCGAAGGTCGCAAAGATCAATGCAGCGGCGCTTTGTGTTCTTTGCGAACATTGCGGTGATTTAAATTCAACCAGTTCAGCACCAATCCCAGAATGCCGCTGGATATGAGGATTAATCGAATAGTCTCAATCCAAGTATCGAGTCCATTGTCCTGAAGCTCCCAAGTATCTTTTCAACAGACCACCTGTCAGGATTTATCCTCTCGATCTCATCTGTGAACTCCAGAAGCACCTTCAGCGCCTTTCCTGTGTTCAGATTGTCATCCATTGCCTTCTCGAATTCCCTCATCGCTTTCTCTGCAAGTTTTTCAGCATCATGCTCTCCATCTGCTTTTTTCAATCTCTCGATGGTGCCCTGGATTCTCTGAAGCCTTTCCTCACCTTCCTTGATCCCCTGAAAAGTGAAATTCAGCCTGCGTCTGTAGTTCATGGTGAGCAGAACATATCTTATCGCCATCGGTTTGAACCCCATATCAAGCAGATCGCGCAGGGTATAGTAATTCCCCACAGATTTTGACATCTTCCTGCCGTTGACCATCAGATGCCTGCTGTGCAGCCAGTATTTCGCGGGGTTCTCGCCAAATGCCCCGTAACTCTGGGCGATCTCGCTCTCATGATGGGGATAGACATTGTCCACTCCTCCCACGTGGATATCAAACCGTGTGCCAAGAAGCTTCAATGACATTGCAGTGCATTCTATATGCCACCCGGGTCTGCCTTTTCCAAGTTCTGTCTCCCAGAAAGCATTTCCATCCTCCTTCTCATACGATTTCCAGAGAGCAAAATCCGAGATAATGAATGTCTCCTCTCCCCATTCATCTCGTTTTATCCTCTTTTTCCCGCGCTTGAGCTTATGACGCGAAAGCTCACCCCAGCCCTTGAATCTTGAGATGTCGTAGTATATGGAGCCGTCCTTTCCACGATATGCATAGCCGTTTTCCATCAGTTTCTTTATCACTTCAACCATCTCCGGCACATGTTCTGTGGCTTTTGGAAAAACCTCGGCAGGCACAAGGTTCAGAGCCTCCATATCCTTAAAAAATACTTCCGAATAGAACTCTGTCATCTCGCGCAGCGATCTTCCTTCCTCTCTGGCTGTTTCTATGGCTTTATCTTCGATATCCGTGAGGTTCATCACCCTTTTCACTTTAAAAGCCCTGAACCTCAGGTATCTAACGAGCACGTCCTCAAAGATAAAAGTCCTGAAATTCCCGATATGTGCGTACTGGTATACTGAAGGACCGCATGTATAGATCCCCACGACATCGCCAAGAGGTTCGAACTTTTCTCTCCTGCGCGTGAAGGTATTGAAAAGCCGCAGCATGATCACATTCTCCTGAAACTCAACACTCCAAGGATCATCATAATTCCAGAGAAGATCATCATCACTGCTATGTCAAGATAGATCGGAAAATGGTTAATACCAAGGATAACACCGCGCACAGCGTCCACAGCATAGGTGAGAGGATTGATGAATGTTATTGCGGTAAGCCATGCAGGCAGATTTTCAAGCGTGAACAGGGCATTGCTGAAGAAAAACATGGGCCACATAACAAAGTTGATCACAAGACCGAACCCTTCTGGACTCTTCAGGTTTGCACCTATCACAAGCCCGATGCTCACCATGGCAATCGAGATCAGCAGAAGCAGGAGAAAAGCTTGAATAACGATGAGAGGGTTCAGCGGGATATTTATAAAAAGACCGATTATCATCAGGAATATTACCTGCACCATTGCATCTGTTGCTCCTCCGAGCATCTTTCCGGCAAACACGCTTGCCCTTGAGACTGGAGCAACGAGCACCTCTTTCAAAAAATCAAGTTTCCTGTCCCAGATTATGTATATTCCATAGAACAGCGATGTGAACAGGACCGCCATGACCACTATCCCGGGATAGATAAAGGTCTGGTAAGGGTATCCCTCCACCGTTCCCAGTGAAGAACCTATACCGGTTCCAAACCCGAAAATCCAGAGAAGAGGTGAAAACCCTGACGATATGAGGCGTTCTTTTTCTCTGACATAGATCTTCGCCTCGCGCAGCCATACCGCATATATGCCATCAAGCTCGTTCATGATCTCGCTCATTTTTTCATCGCCCTCTCCATGAACCCGCCTTCTGCCCCTGCCTCTCTGATCTCTCTCCCTGTGTAATGCAGGAACACGTCATTGAGCGTCCCGCTCCTCACCTCCACAAAATCTATAGGACCTGTATGTGCAAGGAGATCCTGAAGATGCTGGCTTGCATCTTTAATAGAGAGATATACAAGACCTTTTTTTACCTCCACCTTCCTGACATATTCCAGATGCTTCATTGCTTCGATATCTGGATGCTTTTGCTTTATCTTAACAACATCTCCCACTATCCTGTTCTTGAGCTCATGCGGCGAATCAAGCGCCACTATCTTCCCGTAATCTATTATCGCAACCCTGTCGCACAGCATCTCGGCTTCCTCCATGTAATGCGTTGTCAGCATGACGGTCATGCACTCCTTCTCAGCGAGATCCTGGATATACTCCCAGATATGTTCCCTTGTCTGAGGGTCAAGACCCAGGGTTGGTTCGTCCAGGAACAGTATCTTTGGATGGTGCATTATACCCCGTGCAAGTTCAAGCCGCCGGCGCATGCCGCCAGAGTATGTATTCACAAGGTCATCAGCACGTTTCTCAAGATCCACAAGCGAAAGTACTTCATCAATGCGCTGCTTTCTTATTCCCCTCGGCACTCCGAACAGCAGGTTGTGCATCGCAAGATTCTCCCTTCCTGTAAGGAGATCGTCCACGCTTGGCTGCTGGAACACGATGCCTATGGATTTTCTGACCTTTGATGATTGTTTCACTATATCAAAACCATTCACCCATGCCTTTCCGGATGTTGGCTTCATGATTGTGCAGAGCATTGAGATAAGCGTTGTCTTGCCTGCGCCATTCGGGCCGAGAAGACCGAAGATCTCCCCTTCTTCAATATCCAGGTCGAGTTCATCCACAGCTGTGATCCTGCCGAATTTTTTAGAAATGGCTTCTGTCTTGATGACAGCAGGCTCGCCTTCCCCGGAGCAGGAACCTTCATTTATCATTGTTATCTTCTATGAATGAAAAGCATAAAAGCGTGATGGATTTATAACCTCACCACATCTCTTGCGCTCTCGACTGCTATCTCTCTGATATTTTTATACTCCTGCACCTTACCAGCGATCCTGACCCTGTCCCCGATTTTTAAAGAGTCGTTAACTTCCTTTGCTCCACTTTTCTCTGGTATGAACACATTGATGTTCAGGTTCGAAATGGTGAGTATGAGATTGCCCCCTGTTCTTGTCATCTGCTTTGAGAGTATCGTTCCCTCCACATACACCCGCTCGCCAAGCTTTGAATCAGGAGAATAGCTCTGGATCTCTTCAGAAAAGCCAGAATATGCGATAATAAGGGAAAGTGCTGCCATGATCAGCAGCACCACGACGATCTTTTCTTCTTTTTGCAGCATGTTCCCTGGCTCAGGTATCCCGAAGCCAATTCTTATGCGATATCCTCGAACCTGCCCTTTAGCTTATCCATGACCTTTGGCAGCGTTGTATACTCCATGTCCTCTAAAGGCAGCCTGTGAGGCTCAAAAGCACCGTGGCGGCGCATATATTCTGCGATTTCCTGCGCTTTCCGGCGCGTGCAGTCAAAAGCAGGATCATCGAACAGATCCACAGGACCTATCAACCTGCCGTTGCTGAGCTGGAAACCTGCAGCGATCACACGTGGAGGACCATCGAATCTTGTGCACCTTGCATCTTTGAACGAAACAGGCATGAGGGGACCGTTATGCGAGCCGCGCATCCACCCGCTGACAAGGTGCGGGAACGAAAAAGCCTCAAGGATCTCGCCCACAGCAGGCAGACCTGACTGCCCGCGCACCAGAGCAACAGGATCGTCCTTGCCCACGTATTCGCCTGCGATCTGGTAGAGTTTTTCAGTGCTCACTGCTGCCGCCGGCTCATCAGCAGGGAGTTTTCCTCCTTCCTTTGGATAAACGCGCTTTATCACATAGCGCGACTTTGCCCCAATGAGCGCGAGCATGGAATATATCTCTTCAGGCGCATTCATGAAGACGCGTTTGTGTTCCATTATGTCCCAGACCTCGAACCTGAAACCGTTATGGCAGCTCGGGTCGATCACGAGCCCTGCCGTATTCTCAGGTGAAGCGAACATCTTGTAAACCGGGAGATTGAAGGCTCCTGGCTCTGTCTTATCCATCATAAAAGCCAGCAGGGGTTCTGCCTTGCGCTCGGTGAACTCCATCTCAGCAGAACCAGGGCCCATACCTTTTATATTACCTGAAAAAGCATCGCTCAAAAGGTCCTGTCCCGCCCCGTAAAGCTTCAGCTCCTTTGCTACTTCTGTGGCTGCCACAAACGTGTTCCATGCCAGCTCATGCACCTCGCTGTTATCGCAGCCTCTTGTATGGCTCATCAATAGCTCAAGGTCATCCCCGGCTGCCAGAACATGAAAATCTATTAACAGCTGGCTTTTTTTTGCCTTTTCAAGTTCTTTTTTTGCGATCTCGATCAGTGATGGATGTACGCTTGCATGCCCGGGATACCCGCCCACATCTGCTTTTATCAAACTTACTGTGATTTTCATATCTTCTTCTATTTTTTCATCCAAGGTAAACCTTTCGCTTCATCATTTTATTTGCTAATCGATTTCAGCGTTACATTAAAAATCAGCGTCTTTCCTGCAAGTTCATGGTTCGAGTCCATGATTATGGACGTCTCATTGAAATGCACTTTCACAGGTCCGAACATTGACTGAATCTCTGTGTCAGGGATTGCATTGTGTCGGAGCGTTATATTCATGCTGTTCACATCAGTCACCGTGGTGTCCCATGGTGTCTTCTGGAACGTATCAAGCTGGAACTGGAATGTATAGTTTTTATTCACATCGTGCTTCACTGTGATGTTCTTGTCGTCTATCTTTATTACTGTGATATTCCAGGGTAAACCTGTTGAAGGAAGGGTATCTCCGACCTTCAGATTATAGGATAAAAATACCTCATTGCTGATGTTCTTGACCGTGTAGTTGAAGGAAGAGCCTGGGGGGGCAACCACGTCGCCTGCCTTATGCCCTGTCCCGATTTCTGCTTCGAACCTGGATAAAGAGATATTAATAATCCTGGGGAATGACTCTGTTGCTGGCATTTCCTGTATCCTGGGATAAACCTGAATCATCTCAGGATTGATTTGACCATATGCTTTCTCAGGCAAGATCGTCAGGGTTTTTGATTGACCCACTGTCATTCCTATCACGCCATCGCTCAATCCAGTAATGATTCCTTTTTTCCCCACTGTGAAATTGAGAGGCTCATAATCCCTCCTGGGATCAAATATGTTATTGGCTTTTGCCACGCTCTCCAGGGATGTATCAAAAACAGTTCCGTCCTGAAGACGTCCTGTATAATCAATAGAGATATTATCACCCATTTTCACGGTTCTCTGATCCACACAGCCGCTCAGCAGAATTACAGCACCCAATAAAAGAATGAAGTATTTTTTCATAATATCGCTTCATCATCCAAAAGAGATGATTGTGTATAAGTAACTTGTGATATGCTGATCGAATAAGTATATTACATCATAGAATTATTAAGCCGGATGATGTCGCTATTTGATGCCAGATTCTATGATCTTGCTGTACATTCTCTGGAAAATGGAGATTCAACAACCAGATTCGCTTTTGAAGCAAAAAGATATGGATATTCTGGAATCGCAATCATCAATCCAGAACTGAATAATCTGGATCAGGTCCGCAAACCCGATGGTTTCATGATCTATCCATGTATCGAGATCTCAGCAGTACCAGGGAAGATCAGAAATGAAATAAAAAAATACGGCAGCAGTATCCTGATGGTCAGAGGAGGGGGCGAGGATCTCAACCGTGCGGCTGTGGAGGCAGAAGGACTTGATATTCTCATGCAGCCTGCGAAATTCAATAATGTGCTTGCAAAAGCAGCTGAAGACACCTCTGTTGCCCTGGGCTTTAACACCGGCACGATCATCCGCATGCGGGGCGAAGTACGGGTAAGGGAATTGAGAATTATGAAGACGAACCTGATGTATGCACGAAAATATGGGCTGCGTATGATCCTCACGGGAGAGCCCTCTTCGTTATACGATCTTCGATCTCCGAGAGATATGGCAGCGCTTGCAGGTCTTTTCGGCATGACAGAAAAAGAGGCAGTTGATGCAATGAGCATGGCTCCGCTTGAAATCCTGAGAAAAAAAAGCAGGGATTACATACAGGAAGGTGTTGAAATATTATGAAGACGCTCCCTGTCCTTCGTGAAAAAAAGCGATACATGGCTTTCAAGGTGATGTCAGAGCAGGCAGTAACAAGATACGAGCTGTCAGATGAGATCAGCAACTCCATGCACTCATTGTTCGGTGATAAAGGGACTGGCGAGATCAATGCCGGGCTTCTGTCTTATGATGGAAGATACGGGATTATCAGGTGCGCAAGAGATAAAACCATTGATACAAGAGCCGCACTTGCATGCGTGACCAGAGTCCGCGGAGCCCGGGTCTCGATCTTTGTGCTTGGAATATCAGGGACGATCAGAGGGGCGACGGAAAAGTTTATACAACAGTGCATCATTAAAGAGTCCGAACCAGAAAATAAAAACACAGGAATCCGGACTATCGGGCGGCGGGAAAATGATCATACCGTCAAAAACGAAATTGATATATCCCCAGACAATCCTCTTAGTGTGAAAAAAAAATCGTTCGAAAATGAAATGTAAAGATTGGATTTTTAATATCAGGAGATGATATAATGCAAATGGCACCCCAGATGGGATACGACAGGGCAATAACAGTATTCAGCCCTGATGGAAGGTTGTTCCAGGTAGAGTATGCGCGAGAAGCAGTAAAGCGTGGAACCACTGCTGTAGGAGTGAAAGCAGTCGATGGAGTGGCTTTACTTGTGGATAAAAGGGTTACAAGTAAATTGCTTGAAGCTGAATCCATAGAGAAGATATTCCAGATCGATGACCATATCGGAGCAGCGACCTCAGGACTGGTCGCGGATGCGAGGGCTCTCATAGACAGGGCAAGGGTAGAAGCACAGATCAACGTGGTGACCTACGATGAGCCCATCGGGGTTGAGATCCTGGCAAAAAAGATATGCGACTTTAAACAGTCTTATACCCAGTATGGAGGTGTGAGACCGTTCGGGACAGCGCTCCTGATCGCAGGAGTGGATGACAATAGAGCGCGGCTTTTTGAGACAGATCCGAGTGGAGCATTGCTTGAATACAAAGCCACAGGCATAGGATCTGGAAGAACTGAAACCATGGAAGTCTTTGAGAAAAAATATACTGATGACATTAAACTGGAAGATGCCATCATCCTTGGACTCGAAGCACTTCACAGCACTGCTGAGGGCGTTTTCAATTCTTCGACTATCGAAGTCGGGGTCATCGAGCTGAGTACAAAGAAATTCAGAAAACTTGAGCCTTCAGAAGTAGAAAAGTATGTGAACCAGGTCATAAAGATGCATGCATCAGAAAGTAAGGGGAAAGGAAAGGAGAGGAAGAAAGAAGAGTGAGCCGATATGGTCGCACTTGATGAGTCCATAATCGCACGCCTCAAGACCCATGGAAAGACTTTTGAAATTTTTGTAGATCCGGACAATGCTCTGGCCTTCAAAAGAGGCGACCAGGTAAAAATCGAGAACCTGCTTGCAGTAGAGGATGTTTTTTCTGATGCAAAAAGCGGGGACAGACCTGCGGAACAGGATGTCCTGAATGCGTTCGGGACAACCGATGCCATAAAGATCGCCGAGAAGATCATACTTGAAGGAGAGCTTCAGCTTACAACAGAGCAGCGCAAAAAGATGCAGGAAGAAAAAAAGAGACAGGTGATCACCATCATTGCTCAGAATGCAATAAATCCCCAGACAAAATCCCCTCATCCTCCATCCAGGATCGAAGCAGCCATGGATGAGGCTGGAGTTCATATAGACCCCATGAAAAGTGCGGATGAGCTTGTGAATATTGCCATGAAGGCGATACGGCCCATCATCCCGATACGTTTCGAGGAGGTAAAGATAGCCATAAAGATCCCACGCGAGTACGCTGCAAAAACTTACGGCAGTGTTGCGAAGTTCGGGAATCTCATAAAGCAGGAATGGCAGAACGATGGTTCATGGATAGGGGTTATCGCCATACCAGCAGGAATGCAGGATGATCTGTACAGACTTTTGAATGCGCACACCAAAGGCTCAGCAGAAACCAAGTTTTTGAAGTGATCGAAATGGACAAGAAATTAGTTATTCCGGGTGAATTTTTATCTGAAAATCCTGATCTTGCCGATGAAGGGACATATGTTGAAGATGGAAAGGTATTTTCGTCTGTAATGGGTGTGGCATCAATGAAGAACCGCATCAGGGTCGTCCCGCTCTCAGGAAAATATGTACCAAAACCAGGAGATCTGGTGATAGGTATCGTAAAAGAGGTCGCTTTTTCAAACTGGATCGTTGATATCAGATCTCCATATGAGGGACTTCTGCATATCTCGGAATATCCCAGAAGGATAGAGAGTGAGGAAATGTCAAGATACCTCAATGTGGGCGATTCCATAATGACGCTTATAAAAGATGTGGACGCAAACATGAAGATTGAGCTTACATTGAACGATCAGAGGTTAAGACCCATAAGAGAAGGACGCGTGGTTGAGGTCACACCTTCCAAAGTCCCAAGGTTGATTGGCAGGGGAGGGTCCATGATTGCAATGCTGAAAAACGAAACGAACTGCCACATCTTTGTGGGGCAGAATGGCAGGATCTGGGTTGCAGGCAAAGATAAAGGCATGGATCTGGCGGTAAGAGCAATACTTAAAATTGAACGAGAAACCCATATTTCTGGCCTGACTGAAAGAATTACCAGATTCCTGAAGGAAGAAAAAGGTGAAAAAATCATAGAACGGGAGCCCGTGGAACAGGAAACTGAAAAAATGGAAACTCAGGAAGAAAAAGAGCCCTCAGAGAAAGAAACAATGGAGGAAAAGGAGGGAGGAATTCTTGACGAGCTCCTCGGGAATGATAAATGATCTGTATTTTATTATAAAATAGGAAGAAAGAGAAGAGGAATTTTATGAATAAACCTGAAAATTTGATTGAAAACGGAATTCGCCTTGATGGTAGAAAACCTGACGAGTTAAGACCCATCAAAATAGAAGTGGGCGTTTTAAACAGAGCAGACGGCTCATGTTATTTTGAATTTGGTGGAAATAAAGTGATCGCTGCTGTCTATGGTCCAAGGGAAGTTCACCCGCGGCATATGCAGAAATCCACCAGTGCTGTGGTGAGGTATAGATATAATATGGCATCGTTCTCGGTTGAAGAGCGCAAGAGGCCTGGCCCTGATAGAAGGAGCATCGAGATATCAAAGGTAAGCAGGGAGGCTCTTGAACCTGTGATATTTCAGGAATATTTTCCGCGCTCAGCCATAGATATTTTTGTTGAAGTGCTCCAGGCAGATGCGGGTACGAGAACCGCAGGAATAAACGCAGCCTCGATTGCTCTTGCGGATGCAGGAATACCGATGAAGAGCCTTGTTTCCTCATGCGCGGTAGGAAAAATCAATGATACTCTGGTGCTTGACCTTAACAAGGATGAAGATAACTATGGTCAGGCTGACATGCCTGTTGCCATCACGAAGGATGGAAATATCACGCTACTGCAGATGGATGGTCACCTCTCGCGGGATGAATTCAGGGAAGCCCTGGAGATGGCATTGAAAGGGTGCGAGGCGATCTATGAGATGCAGAAGGCAGCACTGATGGAAAAATACCCTGCACAGTTAGAAGGTGATGTCATTGAGTAATGAGATAATGGCAGAGCTGCATAAGGATTATATCTACAACCTCATGGTCAAAGGAGAAAGAGAGGACGGGAGGGCATTCGATCAGTGCAGGGAGATAACAATTGAAACAAACGTGATCAACAAAGCTGAAGGGTCTGCGCGCGTGAAGATCGGGGAAACCCACCTGGTCGTGGGAGTAAAGATCCAGCCAGGAACTCCATTTCCAGACACGCCTGATCAGGGCGTGATAATCACCAATCTTGAACTTATCCCTCTGGCATCGCCTGTATTTGAAGCAGGTCCTCCAAGGGAGGATGCGATCGAACTTGCAAGGGTGGTTGACAGGGGTATAAGGGAGTCAGGAGCTGTTGATCTATCCAAACTGTGCATCACTGAAGGCGAAAAGGTATGGATGGTATTCATAGACGTGCATGTGCTTGATGATGGAGGGAATATAATGGACGCTGCATCACTTGGTGCAACTGCAGCGCTTCTGACCTCGAAACTGCCTGCAAAACGCTATGATCTGGGCGAAGACTCCCCGGTTCCGATCAGGGACATACCTGTTGCCGTAACTGCAGTTGAAGTGGGAGGAACCATAATGCTCGATCCGTCGCTGAACGAAGAAAGCATAGCAGGGACCAAATTAACAGTAACATCCAATCAGAACGGGGATATTTCAGCAATGCAGAAGAGCGGTACACACCCGCTTACCAGTGAACAGATAAATTATATAGTGGATATTGCAATTGAGAAGGCAAAAGAATTGAGAGAAAAGTTCCTGGTGATATAATCATGGCTGAAATCAGAGCGAAAGGAAGAAAATCAAGATCTGCCGGCAGATTCGGTGTCAGATATGGTGTCAAGAACAGAAAACTCGTGGCTGATATTGAAGAGAAGATGCATGCAGATTATGCCTGTTCGAAATGCGGTGCAATAAAAGTAAAAAGAAAAGGCACAGGAATATGGCAGTGCACCAAATGCAAGGTTGCATTTGCCGGAGGTTCGTACGTGCCTCAAACTTCAGCGCATCTCACGGTTCTGCGAGCTGTGCAGGGCGAGAAGATCGAGACCGGCGGCAAAGTTCAAGTAAAGTAGGATAGATCATGGTCTATAAATGCACACGCTGCAAGCGTGCTGTGGAGATTGATTATCAGTACAGCGGCATCCGCTGCCCCTACTGCGGACACCGCATCCTTATCAAGGAAAGACCTGTTCTTGTCAAGCGCGTTAAAGCTGAATGATTAACCTGGTCAGTCCAGAAAGAGTTATCCGAATCAACGATCAAATCGCAGTTGAAACGGCAGATAAACGCTAACCTTAGAGTCCACAGACCTGTTTGAGTAACTCAGAACGCACACCGTGCCAGAGTCGCAAAGATTAATGTGGCTAAGCTTTGCGAACTGGTATGGAAAAGTTCATAATAGACAACGAACTCTTACGAACTGATACGAACTCGATCTATTCAGAGTTCGTACGAGTTCGTACCGGTTCGTTGTTATCGTTTATCTCGTTGCTCTTTTTCATTGTCATCTATGAAACTGGGTTCATGGATGACTTGCGGTGATTTAAGTTTAACCAGTTCATGCGCGAACCCCGAAGGCCGCTGAATATAAGAATTGTGGATTCGCGATTGATATAACGAAGTTATGCGGGATGATTGCCGTTTTTGTGCATGACTATATAAGTGAAATACAAGAAGTTTAAGGTGTACTTAGAATCACCGGAATACGAGGCGAAGGAATTGCTTGACCTGTTTAAGAAAGAGGAGATCGGTTCTCTAAAAACGAAAATAATACAGCTTGAAGAAGAAAACAAGAAACTTTTGCTTCAGCTTGAAAAAAGGGATGAGAAGGTAAAAAGAACTGTTGCAGTAAAGCAGGATGCAGACAGAGAACTGAACGAATGCAGACAGAAAATATTTTCGCTTGAAAGTGAAATTCAGAACCTGAAAAAAGAGACAACTGGCGAGTTGAGCTTCAGGTTCTCTGAATCTTTATCAAAGAAGAGGCTTGAGGATCTCCTGTTTTTTCTCGGATCTGTGCAATCAAAGAGCTCCACATTGATCACAATCTATCTTGCGAAGGATGGAACCCTCATGGATATCGATCGGGATATAACTGATCGGATCCTGAATTCTGAACGTGCACTGATCGAGAAAATTGAATCCCAGACAGGCAAGGTGATCTTCTATGATACTGACAGAATCATTAAACTCATGATAATCCCTGTCTTTCCCGTACTCAAATCCGAAAATTCACTGGACAGGGGTTTCAATACCGGACAATTCGAGATCGGTCTTGAGAGCGAGAGAACATTGATTATCAATGCACATGCAGGCATGACATTTATCGGAATTATAGAGGCAGATACTTTTGTGGAACATGAAGTGGTAAAGAGCAGCGTGATGGGCAAACACTCAAAAGGGGGATGGAGCCAGAAACGATTCCAGAGTCTTGTTGAGGAGGATATCAAACATCACGCAGATAAGGTAAGAGCCGCACTTGAGCCTGTTATTGAAAAAAATAGAGATATAAAGTACGTCATTGCAGGCGGAGATGGAAAGTTGATAAGGATGATAATGGAAGGGTATGATTATCCACTGATAATGAAAAGCATGGACGCCAGGGCTTCAGATCCCCAGCATCTGCTCAAAGAAGCGATGTCTGTAAGGGTCTACGGGATCTGATAAATGGAAGAATGTATATAGTATGTCTGTGAATAAGTTGAGCAACAGTGGATAATTCAGGCATGACTCAAAAAACGGTTATAAAAATAAGTGATGACATTCTAAAAAAGGCCACCAGGTGCAAAAAAAATATTTCCTGCCTCCGGGATGAAAATGCGGAGATCTGCAAGGTCGAACTGTGCATTGAGAATAAAATCCATTTTATTAAATGTATCAACAGCAAACCCTGCAGCTATAAGATACCATTTGGATACTCTTTTGTGTGCATCTGCCCTGTAAGGAAGGAACTCTACAACAGATATAAGATCTGAAAGCTGATCCCGTTGATATCAGAGTAACCACGGCTTATCGTAGGCTTTCTGATATGCTTTCAGGAATTCATTCCACCTGCTCTTTTTTGCAAAGTCAAGTCTGTCATAGTACTTCAGATAGCTCTGACGCCCGGGGAAATAGATTGTGATGCCGTGAGCATTTGCCATTGATTGAGTGAGGTATTTTGAGGCAACAATGAAATTATTGTTTCCTGGAGCAAGTATGTCCATCACAGCCTTTGAACTGTCCTTTATATCTTTCGATTTTGAGCGCTCGTTGAGCAATCGTGCAAAGTCGTAGAGATCTTTATAGGTCGGGTAGTAGAACTTCTGTATTTCATCTATAATGGACAGTACCGAATAGAACGTATCGCGATCAGACATGTTCTTTTTCAGGACAGCAGCCCACTTATCAATAGCAGACAGTGCATCACCTATCTTCCCGGTATTCACTGCTGATAATGTCACAGGCTCGCTATTTTCTCCCGTATCATATGATTTGATATAGGAATCAACTATCTCTTTACAGAGTTCTCCTGGATCCTTATCTGGATCCGCAGCAATAGCACCGATCACTTTATCATAAGGCCATCCTGCTGAGGGTTCTGTTTCTTCAGAACCAAGGATTATCTTTGCCGTGTCTTTCAATTGATAAGCAACTTCTATTGTGTTCATCAGGCACGCATCGAATCCAAGTATATCAAAACGCTTTTCAGGAGTGAGCTTCGCAGTTTCTGTGAGAACGTTCTTCATCTCCATGTTATCAAGGAAATCTTTTGATTCATCGTCATAGAGAATTGCCCTGTCCGCTGCCTTCTGTTTTAATATTTCCTCGATCGTTGTACTGAACAGTGCCTTCTTTATCCCTGCTTCGCGGAATGTTCTCTTTGCCGTTGGCAGGAGCCTGTCTTTTTCCGGCGATAATTTTACTGCCTTGTCATATACCTCATCTTCGTTCCATCCGCTTCCATGGTTCCACAGCACTACCATGTAATGTTCAGCCGGATAAGTGGTAATGCCCCACTTCAGGAAATCGATCAATACTCCAGGGTCGCCGGTATTGGTCTCACCCAGGTCAGCGATGCTATCATCCGGATACCCCCCGCCTTTTGTGATATAAAATCTCTGAGTTCCGACCGTGCCTGCTCTATCGAACTGGGCAACCACATTAACATCATCGTTCGACCCGACCTTTGCCATTTCGCCGATGTCGCGTGCTCCATCCTCATCGAGATCGTTATCCCCCGCAAGATAAATCAATACAGTCCATTTCTTTGTCGCCATGATTTAAACTTTTACTGGAGACTTTCTTACCGTTGCCTCGGATTCCAGTTGAGGAATCTGGGTATAACGACCTTTCTTAAGATCAGCCCTGACTTTCTTCAGAACTTCTGATCTGGAAAGCTTGTTACCTGTCGCCCTCATATGTTTGCAATAGTAATACGTAAATGCCCCGTGGTACGTTCCGCCGATGTTAGCATCAGCGCTTGTCTGGTCTGCACGGCAGCCTGCCCACAGGATATGATGGGTCATCCCTTTCTCAAGCAGTGCCTGATGCAAGCCCCGTGCGCGCCGCCCTTCTACCTGTTCAAATGCATCAAGCGACGGCGGAGGAAGGTAACGGGGTTTGCGATCGAGCAGCAGATCAATGGCTTTCAGACCTGTGCCGCTGTGGCATGTGTCCATGTATACCTCGAGTAAAACAGCCTCAGGCAGCTGAACAAAGAGGTCGTGCAGCTCATCATCTATGATAATATGGTCTGTATCCCACTGGTTACCTTTCTGTATCAGGTCATTCGGACAGAATGCCTCGTCAGCCCGGTCAGGCTCATCACCTGAGGTATCAGGCACCTGGGTGCCGTGGCTGGACAGACTGAAAACCAGGTAACTGAGTTTTCCTGCTTTTGCATCTGCGACCATGGATTTCAGGTTGTTCATGATATTTGCCTTGGTTGCCTGCGCGTCTGTCAGTTTTACGATATCCGAATCTGCAAAACCAAGCAGGTCTTTAAGCAGAGCAGACATATCGTTCGCATCGTTCACACAGCCCTTGAGAGCTGCATCAGGAAGATTTTTGAAATTATTGATCCCTACACATAGTGCTTTTTTATTACTTACCATTTTATCCCTCACATGTTATAAAGGACGAGAGGCAGGATTTTGTGTCCCCACGATTCAAGCCACTCATCTACATGTTTTTATGTCATGTTAATACTTATAGTTAATCCATGAGCATCGATTATTTATGAAATAGTCATGCCTGCCTTTTATTTATCTGATATAATAAATCACATTCATGCCCTATGAATCCGTGTCTGCAGATATACTTATATAAGAGATCCGATAAGGAATAAATTGATAAACTTGAGTTCGGTCATGATATCAGGGTGGGAGAACCCGGGAACTTAGGTTTGGATACAAGTAGTGAGGGATTGAAAATATGAATAATTTGAGAAAAAGGATAATTCATCCAGAGAAGAACAGCCATGTGAAAACTTCAGGTTCAGTTAAACCATGCAGGCATATTAACAAATGCCACTGCATGTTTATTCCGCCGCAAATACTTGAGAACATGGCAAGAGAAGGAGTGGAGGAAGCTCTTTATAGCATCCAGCAGAGCAAGCTGAGCCGCGAAAAGCGAGATACTCGCGTAAATGACATGGTTGAGTTCACATCCACTGAAGCAGCAGGGACATCAGCCAGAAAAGTGTATGATTGCAAAAATCTGTGGAAACAGCGGGTTAAACTGGTCAGAAGTGAAGATGGTTCTGCAACAGGCGATGATGCTGTTAACAATGCTTACGACTACGCTGGCGTGGTTCGCGACTACTTCATAAACGAGCTGGGCAGGAACTCGATTGACGATGCAAGCATGGATCTCATTCTGAATGTTCACAATGGAATAGATTACCAGAATGCCTACTGGGATGGAGATGAGATGACCTTTGGTGATGGGGACGACAAGATCTTCGTCAACTTTACTAAGTCACTTGATGTGGTGGCGCATGAGCTGGCACATGGCGTTACACAGTGGACTGCGAATCTTGTTTATAAAGGTCAGTCCGGGGCTCTGAACGAGCATTTCTCAGATGTTTTTGGGAGCGTGATCACGCAGCATTTTGAAAAGCAGACCGCGGATAATGCGGACTGGCTCATAGGAGATGAGATCAGGGGACCTGAACTGTTCGGGGAAGCGCTGCGCTCCATGAGGGAGCCCGGGACAGCCTATGATAACAAACTCATGGGCAAGGACCAGCAGCCAGGTCACATGAAGGACTATTATACCGGCTCTGGTGACAACTACGGCGTGCATACCAACAGCGGAATTCCAAACAAGGCGTTCTACCTTGCTGCAAAGGAGATCGAGACAGATAAGGCAGGAATGATCTGGTATGCTGCATTGAAGAAACTCTGGCCCACTGCGAACTTCAATGACGCGGTCAAAGTTATAGTTGACTCAGCACGTCTTCTCGTCAAGGAAGATAAAGCGCCCAAAGGCTCGCCTCAAAAGATAAGGGCTGCTTTCAAGGCTGTGGGACTGCCGAGTTAGAATCAGGTCTGGCTCCCCCTGTGCAGGGGGAAACCCAGATCCTTTAAAGGATGATCTCTATATCCAGCTCTTCAGCCAGTTCCTTGTAACGATTCCTTATGGTCACTTCAGTTATACCTGCGACCTCAGCCACTTCTCGCTGCGTTCTCCTGTCTCCGCACAGGATGGAAGCGATGTATATTGCTGCTGCAGCCACACCTGTTGGACCTCTGCCGCTTGTGAGTTCTTTCTCAGAAGCCTGCCTGAGTATCTCCACGGCCTTTGACTGCACCTCTCCGCGCAGGTTCAGACCCGAGCAGAAGCGCGGGACGTAATCAATCGGGGATGTGGGTATGAGCTTCAGACCAAGCTCCCTTGAGATGAATCTGTACGTCCTTCCGATCTCTTTCCTGCTCACTCTTGAGACCTCACCTATCTCATCCAGGGTTCTTGGGACATTGCACTGTCTGCATGCAGCATACAGCGCTGCAGCAGCCACGCCCTCGATGCTCCTTCCTCTGATCAGGTTCTTTTCAACAGCCTTGCGATAGACAACAGCTGCAGTTTCCCTGACATTCCTGGATAGACCAAGCGCTGATGCCATCCTGTCCAGTTCTGACAGAGCAAACGCCAGATTCCTTTCAGTGGCATTGCTTACACGGATGCGGCGCTGCCATTTTCTCAGGCGGTAGAGCTGCGCCCTGCTCTTTGATGAGATTGATTTTCCGTATGAATCACGGTTCCGCCAGTCTATCATTGTGGAGAGTCCTTTATCGTGGATCGTATAGGTCATCGGTGCGCCCACCCTTGAGCGCTTCATCCTCTGGTCGTGGTCAAATGCCCTCCATTCAGGTCCCTGATCTATGAAATCTGCATCCACAACCAGTCCGCACTCATTGCAGACCAGTTCTGCCCTTTCATAATCATGGACAAGCGTATGGCTTCCGCATTCAGGGCACTCTACAGTAGCCTTTTCAAACGCTCCGAGTTTTTGTTTTTCCTTCCTGAGCTTTATATCTTCTCTAATTTTTTCACGTTCTGTCTTCTCGACTTCTTTAACTTTTTCAACTTCTTGCATTTATTCACCTGTTACTGCAAATATAATCTCTCGTTTTTCAGATTCCTGATCTC
>Ga0209641_10001807_pt1 | contig 18797 bp, 19 predicted proteins | sample RifCSP16_1_FD_184022 | JGI IMG/M metagenome (GOLD analysis project Ga0209641, IMG submission 184022) | Soil microbial communities from Rifle, Colorado - Rifle CSP2_sed 16_1 (SPAdes) (version 2) | ecosystem: Environmental > Terrestrial > Deep subsurface > Rock core/Sediment | place: Rifle... | reverse complement strand
AATCCGGCTCCTCGCGGATGAATCTTCCTCGCACTGGCTGTTCATGGTTCGCGTCCTGTGGGACCGCGACGGTCTCGCAGAATACCTCGCGTCGGAAGGCGTCGAGACGAACGTCGCGCACGTGCGCAACGACCTGTTCACCGTGTTCGGCGGGATAAGGCAGCCGGGGCTCCCTGGCATGGACGAAGTGGAACCGCAGTACCTCTGCCTGCCGATCCACGACCGGGTATCGGCGAACGACGTGGGGTACGTCTGCGGAAAGATCAAGCTGTGGACCATGCGGAACGTCGTCGTCGCGGAGAAGGGGTGATGGTCGACATCACGATCACCACCTACAACAGATGCGGGATGCTCAAGCGCACGCTGGATGCCCTTTTCTCGACGGTGGACGTGCCGCACCGGATCTTCGTGATCGATGATTGCTCCTCGGACCAGACGCCCGATTTCCTCTCGAAGATGAACGGAGACAAGTTGCAGTTCGTAGCCCTGTCGAAGAAGCGGAATGGTGTGGTCTACGGGTTCAACATGCTCTGGAACATGGTGGACTACTACGACTCGTTTCATGAGGAGTTCCCGTACATGTGCTACCTCCAGGACGACATGATCGCCACGGAGAAGGGATGGCTCACGACGCTCGTCCGCGCCTACGAGGAGCTGCGGGATGTACACAATATCGGATTCTTCGGCGGGCATGATGCGCCGGAGCACCCGGTGCAGGAGCTCGTCGAATGGAGGGGGCGGAATGTGCTCCTGAAGCGTTCCTCGGGGGCGACGAACCTTATCGCCCCGAAGGAGTTCTGGAGGTCCGTGGGATACGTGCCCAAGTTCAATCCGGACGGAACGCCGCGCGGTTACCCGGACCGGCAGAGGGGATCGCACATCGATCTCTACTTGACCGGCTGCATGTCGGGATCGAGGTTCGTCCGCAACGCCGCCGGCGAGAACTGCTCCGCGAACCAGGGGAAGAGCCTCATGGTGATCCCCGGACTACTCCTCCACGAGGGGCAGTCGGAGGCCGCATCCACCTGGCGGGGAAAAGCGGTGAAGGCATGAGGGCAATCGCCCATTTCGCCAATGGGTTGGGGAACTTCATCCTCATGATGCCCGCCATTCAAGCTCTCCGTGACATGACAGGGCAGCCGGTAGATTTGGTACTGCCGGACTCCTGGCGGGACTCGCGGCGCCCGGCGGTGGAGGAAATATGCGCCGCCTGGGACGTGATCGGCCAGGTCATCAGCTACCCGAAGGACCCGATCGACCCGGCTAAATACGCGCACTGGTTCTGGTCGGGGCATAGCTCGCAGACGGATGCTGTGCTGCCGTTCAAGCACAGGATGAGGCACGTGCCCGCGGCGAAGCCGAATTGGAGGGAATCAAGGATCCACGAGCGGGACCACTACATGGACATCGTCCGGGCGATGGGATGGAGGAACGGGGACGGCGTGCCGAAGGTCGACTTCCCGCTGGCGGAGGGGCCGGTCCTCTCGCTTCCTGGTCCGGTCATCGGGATCTGCAACGGCGCGTTCAACACCCCGGCGTGGGAGAAGAAGCACTGGCCGCACTTCAAGGACCTGGCGGTGACCATGCGCCGGTATTTTAAAGCGTCTGTCGTGGGCGTGGGCGGGCCTGGAGAACTCGACGGGGTCCCGTGCGATGCCGACTTCTGCGGGAAACTGCCGATCATCGAGACTGCCCGGGTGATCCGGCAGTGCGACCTGTTCGTTTCCACGGACACCGGCTGCATGCACGTGGCCGATATCCTCGGGGTTCCGACCATCGCGCTGTTCGGGTCAACGCTCGTGTCCAAGAACGGTCCGCTCGGTGAACGGTCCCGTGCGATCGTCTCCAACATCGATTGCGTGCCCTGCCTGGAAACCACCCTATTTTTCACCTGCCGGTTCAACGAGTGTATGCACTCCCTCTCCGTGGGGGACGTGATGCACGAGGCGAGGAGAACACTTCGATGACGATGCTGATGGACGCCAAGACGCTTATCGGCCCGCCGGTCAACGCATCCGGGGACTACGACGGACTCCTGGAGGACATCATCGCCGGGGTACTCGCCGAGGCGGACGACTATATGGGCGTCTCCTACCAGGCGGTAGCGGGCGCCATCGCATACTTCGACGGCGGTAAGTCGACCGTCTACCTTCCGCACGTTAACGTCTCCGAAGTCTCCGTGGAGGTGGACGGCGTAGCGCTCTCCTCCGACGAGTTCGTCGTCTACCCCGAGGCCGGGAAGATCTTCGCCAAGACCGGGTCGATCTCCGGATTCCCGACCGCGACGGACTATGCGCCTGGAAGATTCTCGGCAGGCCAGCGCAACGTGAAGGTCACGTACAGCGGGGGCTACGAGGAGGATGATTATCCCCCCTGGTTGAAACGTAAGCTCCTGAAGCAGGTCGCCTACGAGTTCCGGCGGAGGAACGATCCGGGTCTGTCTGCCGTTTCCTACCCGGACGGGACCGTCTCGAAGTTCGCGATCGACGAATGGTTGGGGGACGTGGAGGCCGTGCTCTCGCGCAAGAGGAGGATCTTCATTTGATCCGCGGAAAAGTCGAGGGAGGGAAGCCGGGCGACGTGCAACTCGTCGGGCGAAGGCTCGTTACCGAGGCGAAGAAGATCCTCAAGGCGGAGGCGACGCTGATGACCTCGCACATCCGCGAGAAGTACATGTCGGGGCCGAGGCCGGTCCTGCTCGGGGTGCGGACCGGGCTCCTGCGGTCCTCGACCAAGCCGCTGCCGGTGAAGGAGTTCGCGGGTGGAATGTATAGCGGCACGACATTCGGCACGGCGTACGCGCGGCCGCACATCGGCCCGAAGGGGCAGGTCACCACGATACGGCCGGTAAAGGCGAAGTGGCTGACGATCCCGATCTCGAAGGAGTACGGCGGGATCGTCCTGACGAAGGCTCTCGTGTCGAGGGGGGCGGCAAGGTCCGGGATGTGGGGCGAGACGTTCGTCGCCAGGAGCAGGAAGGGCAACCTCATCATCTTCGGGAAGCGGGTCATCCAGAAGGGGGAGAGGCAGGGTGAGACGACCGGGAAGATCCAACCCCTGTTCGTGCTGAAGAAAGAAGTGAAGATCAAGTCCCGCGTGCATCCGGAAGTGATCCTTGCGTGGGAGAAGCCGCGGATGATCGCTGCGTTCCGGGCGGCGGGCGTCCGGCTGACGGGGTGACATGATGGCGGAACCGGTAAAGACGTTGATCCTTCGGGCGATCGCGGACGCGGTGAAGATGATCCCGATGGTCGGGACCGTGAGGAGAAACCATCCGACCACGCCCAAGCGGGAGACTGCGATATTCCCGGCCGTCTGGATCTACGACGACGCGGAGTCGAAGAGGAGGAGGAACCGGTATTCGATGAACTCCTTCGTCCTCCAGGTGGAGACATACTTCTTCGCGGACGACGACGAGGCGAGCGACAAGGCGGACCTGATCGACTGCGAAGTCTACAAGAAGCTCACGTCGGACGAAAGCATCAAGCAGTTCATAATCGACACTATTGAGGCGGAGGAGGGAAGCAGCACGACGAAGCAGTTCCTGGACGAGTTCATGGCGGCGGTCGTGAGCCGCTACACCGTGAAGTACGCACACGCCTGGGGCGATCCTACCGATCAGGCGAAATAGCACGTAACCGATAGATTCCTTTCTTTTGATTGGCCGCACTCCGTTATTCGGAGTGGCGGCCTTTTTTATTTCCACTCAACCGCAAATTCTACCCACGAAGGAGGAAAAGGCCATGCCAGAAGCACCGAGCACGCTGAATTACTACCTGGGAAAAGGGATCCTCATGTTCGACCGGTTCGACTCGGACGGTCTCCCGACCGGCCTGTACGACCTCGGAAACGCGCCTGCCTTCTCGATCCAGCCGGTCGTCGAGAAGCTGGCTCACTACTCGTCGCGCGGCGGGGTCCGGGAGAAGGACCTGGAAGTCGTGACCCTGGTCGGGGCGACGGTGAAGTTCACGCTCGACGAGATGAGTGCGAAGAACCTCGCGATGGCTATGCTCGGCGAGGTGTCCGGGAAGACCGTGCGAGGGCTGACGACGCCCCAGTTGATGGGCGAGCTCCAGTTTTTCGGGACGAACGACGTGGGACCGAACTACAACGCGGTCATCTGGAAGGTGAGCCTGAAGCCAACTTCCGAGCTCGGGTTCATTTCGGATGACTGGGCAAAGATCGAGTTCGAGGGCGAGTGCCTCTCCGACGCGACCGGTCACCCGGCCTCTCCGTACTACGACATTACGGATGTAACGGGGAGCTAACATGGAGAAACCGGACAGCGCAATCCTCTTCCCGGGGAAAGAGGTCTGCGGGCTCTTCATACGTCCCTGGACGTTGGCGCAGGCGTGCGCGCTTTCGCCTACGCTCGACGTGCTGTTCGGAATGGCGAGGAAGGAGGGGATCGGGGAGGTCCTGTGGAAGTTCATGGATGAACTCCCCGAATCTTCCGAGGAGGGCAGATCGGAATCCTACAAGGCCCTGTTCGGGAAGGCACAGAAGGAAGTGGCGACTGCGTTCGTGAGCATGCTCCCAAGGGTGCTCCCTCACTCCCCGAAGGTGATCGCTGCGACCATCACCGAACCGTTGTTCGACGACCATGGAAACGTGGCCGGCATCAACCCGGAAGGGATGAAGAAGGCGCATGCGCTGGACCTCGTGCAGACCAAGGAAATCCTGCTCGAGATCCTCGTGCAGAACTACGATTACATAAAAAACTCCTTCGGCCCGGGAAAGCCAGCGAAGAAAAGGGCGAGCTGATCCGGGCCGTCGAGTTTCTGGTCTCAAGAGGACATGCTCTCCGCGACGTGCTGAACGCCTACACGATGGAGCAAGTCCTGGCGTTCGAGGAGGCGGCGAGGCGGAACATCGCCTTTGAAATCATCGAGACGGCGACCGCCTTCCGGATGGCGTCGGATACGAAGGGCGATGCGTGGAAGAGGTACGTCCAGCACTTGGAGGGTAGGACGAAGCGCAAGGAACGGGGGAAGGAGAAGGCGATGCAGGTCATGACGAGAGAACAGGCGGCGATGCTCAGGCGCATGTCCTCCCGAAAGGTAAACTGATGGCGACCGACCAGACGATCGCGAACCTCATCATCAAGCTCTCCGCGCAGACGGTTGAGGTGGCCGCCGGCCTCAAGAAGGCCGAAGGCATGCTGGAATCCTTCAAGGGGAAAGTGAACACGATCCTCGGCGGGATCACCCTCACGGCCATCGGATACAAGTTCGCGAAGGGAGTCCTCGACGCGAAGAACTACGCCGAGGAGATCTCGAAGGTCGCCGAGAAGATCGGAATCTCCACGGTGGACCTGTCTAAGCTCGCGGATGCGGCGCAAGACGTGGGCCTGCCCCTGGATACGATGGCCAGGGGAATCCGGTTCCTTGAAAGAGCGATGCTCGAGGCGTCGCAGGCGGAGGGAGAACAGCGGTCGATATTCGAGGCTCTAGGTGTCCAGTTCGAGAAGTCTCCGGGGCAGGTGCGCCCGGCGATCGACGTGATCCTCGACCTGTCGGATGCCTTCAAGAAGATGGGCGACGAAGACCCGACCAAGGCGCCGATGGCGATGAAGCTCATGGGCCGCGGAGCCGTCGAGATGATCCCGCTCCTGAACAAGGGGAAGCAGACCTTGACGGAGTGGATGCAGACCTCCGAGAAGACCGGGATGGTCATCAGCGAAGGGCTCGGACGCAGGGCCCGGGAATTTTCCCGTACGATGCACAACGTCGAGGACGCCATCAAGGGCATTTCGCTGACCATCATGAGCGAGATGCTTCCCTCCCTCCAGGCTGGCGCGAGATACCTGCTTTCCGCGGCCGAAGCTATGAACAGCATGAGGGGGAACGTCGGGGTCCTCGTCGACGGGCTGAAGTTCCTCTTGGCGGCGGTCATCCCCCTGACCGCGGCCATCCTCCTGCACGCGAACGCGCTCGGGATCGCGAACCTGGCGTTCCGGGTCTTCGGGGCGACCATCGCTTTCTTCTCCGGGCCGATCGGCTGGATCACGGCGGGGATCATCGCGCTGGCGGCGGCGTGGACCTTACTCGGGAAAACCGAGCGGGACGCTGTGCGAGATCAACAGGCGTTCATCGATTCGATAAGAACGATGAAGATGGGCGACCTCCAGATGGAGCTCCGGGATACCGAGCGACTCCTCTCTCTCATGCAGCAGAAGTACGCGGCCCTCAAGGCGGAGCTCGAGGAGGAGGTGGATGTCGACCTGTTCTCCGCCGGGAAGGCCAAGCAGGCCGACGAACTCGGGAAGGCGATCGACCGGACCAGAGAGCGCGTCAAGCTCCTGAACAAGGCGATCGACGAGGCGGCGGCGAAGGAACCCTCGAAGGGCATCGCGGACCCGGAAGCCATGAAGGCCCTCCAGAACCGGGTCATCCAGCTCAAGGCCGCCATGGCCGAGTTCATCGACCCCGTCGCGAAGGCGCGCGCAGAGAACAAGGCATTCATCGACCAAACCGTCAAGGGGAAAGGGGACATCAAGCTCTACGAGAAGGCGATCGCGGACGCGACCGCCGCCAACGAGCGGTACATCTCCGCCTCGCAAGACCTCAAGATACGGCAGGCGCGGGTCGCCGGGAACCTCGCGAACGAGATCGCGGTCTGGGATGCGTACCTCGAGGAGCTGGAGACCGACTACGAGCAGGGGCTCCTGGGCATCGAGCACTACTACTCCGAGCGGGTCCGGGTCATTGAAGAGAAGACGAAGGCCGAGATCGACGCCTTGAAAGCGAAGCGGGAACTCCCCGGGGTTGGCGAGCCGGAGAAGGTCGCCATCGACCTCGAGATCCAGGTGAAGGAGACTGGCCTCGAAGCCGCTCTGAACAAGGAGAAGGCCGCAGCCAAGAAGGCGATCGACGAGCTGAACGCCACATTGCGGACCGGAGAGCTCCAGGCGTTCATCGACCGCAACAGCATCGACCTGGAGATCCTCACGCAGCAGTACGAAGTGGGGTTGATCGACCTCGCGACATTCTTTCGGGAGCGAAGGGAGATGATCCAGGCCGAGGCGAAAGCGGAGATTGCAGGCATACAGGTCAGGATAGACGAGGGGGGACTTTCTCCCAAGGAGAGGGCGGCAGCGGAGCAGGAGATCGCCGGGATCCGCACTCGCGCAACCCTCGACCAAATCCGGCTGAACAAAGAAATGGCCACGGAGAGCAGGAATCAGGTCTTCGACTCGATCAACCTCGCGAAGATGCTCGCCACGGTCAGGGCGGAAGGTTCTGCGTCCGAGGTAGACGCCATGCGGTTCCGGCACGAGGCGGAGCTGGCGGAGCTGGACAGGAGGAACCTTGAGGAGATCAACCGGCTCGCCCTGCACCTCGGGGCGAAGTCAGACCTTGAGATGTCTTTCAACGAAAAGCGGCAGGCGATGGAGGACCTGTACGCCGCTCAGGACATGCGCCGCAGGAATACATTGCTCCTTCAGGAACTGGATTCCGCAAAGAAACGGATGGAGATAAACCAATTCGTCGTGGCCGGGATGGAGAGCATCTTCGGGGAACTCTACACTCTGAGCGGGAACAAGATGAAGGTGTTTTTCCTGCTCCAGAAGGCAATGGCGATAGGCCAGATCTACATGCAGGCATCCATCGCCGCCATGTCTGCCCTGGCTCCTCCGCCGATCGGCCTCGGACCACTGGCCGGTGCGGGGCTGGCATCCTGGGTCTGGGCGATGGCCGCCGCGAACATCGCCATCGTCGTCGCACAGACCATTAAGGGGTTTGTCAAGGGCGGTCCTGTCACCTCCGGTTCCGGCACAAGGGACGACGTTCCCGCGATGCTCACGAAGGGCGAGTACGTGCAGCCGGAGCCCGTCGTTCGTTACTACGGCGTCGAGGTGATGGAGGCGATCCGACGAAAGCTCGTTCCGAGAGAGATCCTCCAGGGCTTCGGCTTCTTCCCCCCGGCGAGGCCGCAGTTCGCGTACGCGACCGGGGGGCAGGTGACCAGACAGACGACGAACATCGAAGGATCGAGCATCTCCATTCCGATCACGATCAACGCGCCGGCGACGGAGCGGCTGGTCGGGAAACTGCATGACGGAGTAAGGAACGTGGTCATCAAGATCCTGAAGGAGGAGACGCGGGATTGATCCTCGGCGGATATACATTCCCATGGAAGCCGGACGAGTTCACGATCCCTGACCCGGAACTCTATAAGTCGATCGTCCGCACGTGGGATACTGCTGTTTACTTTTCCTGGGGTTTTGAGATTTTCGGCAAGCCGATTGAGTTGTCGTGGATCTGGATGCCTGCCGCGCAGTTTGACGCTCTCGATGTGTTGTATCGGGCGGGCGCACAGGTTGTTTGGGACCTTGAGGTTGCCGGGGTTGGCCCGTTCAACGTGGAGATCGTGGACCTTGACGGGGAATTGTTCGAGGTCGCCCACTACGAGCAGCCGTACCGAATGAACGTGAAGATGCGCTTGCTCATGCTCGATGCTTATGTCCCGGCGGTGATGAGTTGATGCTCGGCGGGTACACGTTTCCTTGGCGCCCGGAGAGTTGCACGATCCCCCGCGCAGAGAAGGAGAGTGCGTGGGCGAAGGGAATCGGTGTGCTCGGATTTCTTTCTCAGGCTCCGATTCTCGAATCGAAGATTATCGAACTCGAATGGGATTTCGTTTCCGCCGCGCAATACGAGGCGATGAAAGCCTTATCCCTCATGGATGCCCTGTTGGTCTGGAATCCAGTCCTTGGCGCGGAGGGGATCGAGGGCGACTACGAATACCTCTTCCCGACCACGGAGGGGATTGCCACGACGACGAGGTATTACTACGGTAGCGGCTATTCAAGATGGGGTCCGATTGAAAGGGATTATTTTGAAGTGGGTGATTATGTTGTAACGCAAGGAAACGAAAATTGGTATTTCATCGTCCGGGCCACAGGCTCGAGATGGGTTGAGTTCGACCTGGAATGGACGCCTCAATGGTATGAGGGAATAGAGGACGTGAGGGTAGGAACGAAATTATTGTGCTACGATCCCGATTTTGAAGCACTTGTCGTCCCTCCCGATGATCCTTGGAAAGCTGCGTACATTTATCCGAGCGCAATATATCCGGACCGATGTTGGTTCACGGTAACGTACATCGATCCTGAGTTTGTATTGAGAGCGACCGGAGAAGTCTATGCGGATACTTCAAGCAGGACCGATACGATCGACTCGGTCGGTCCTGCCGTTCTCAATGCAGGCGATCAGGGTTGGTTCGATTCGACCTACCATGAAACGTATCAGGGCCAACCCTATTTCCCATGGCTCCCAGGAGAAACGCTTGATGTCTGGGACCCCGTAACGGACACTTGGATGGAAGCCGTGGTAGACCCTCAAAATCATCTTATGCCCGGACAACCACCTGGTGCAGACCCAAGTCTTGAGCAATACGCTATCGATTATAACGTGCGAATCCTTTCTCTAACCGGCGAACTGTTTAAGGTTGCAGGATATGAACTTCCTTTCCGAAGAAACGTGAAGATGAAACTCCTGATTCGTGGGATTGCTGCATGAGCCAGACGCTTGACAGCACGCTGGCTGCTGCGCAGACGGCGATCGATCGTAAGCCGATCGTGAAAATTACCTCCGAGGCGGCTGTCGGGGATATTCCGTTCCCGGGCCTCCCGATGCCTGCCTACCCAATGGCTTACCGCGACGAGATGAATCCTTATGCGATCCCCTTGTCGGGCGGGGAAGTGGCGTTTGCTTCCCTGTACGGCTCCGGGACCGGATCTTATCCTAATTACACCTACCTCCGCTTGATTGTCACTACTGGAGAGAGAAGTTACTTCAATGAACCAGTGATCTTGCCCCTGACGAATTATTCTCCCGAAGTGAATACCAGACGTATCAATATGAACGGGATTTCTGACGGACAGGTTTCCATCGTAGAGTTGCCGAATGGAGATCTCGGAGTCGCATGGCTCGACGTAGGGTACACGACTTATCCTGCGATGACTCTCGCGTTCCATGCGGCGGAGATCACGACCGCAGGGATCCAGGTCTATCCAGCTACGGCGAACCTGGGGACCGGGACGACAAAAGAATCCTATTCGGGCAATCCGGATGGATACATGAGCGGTCCGTCCACGATCCGCCTCGCGAATGGTACCTACCTCTCCGTGTTCGTGCATAACTCCGACGGGACGAATTACATCGTCTACAAGAAAACCTCGTCCGATTTCCGCACCTGGGCGGCGAGGTCCGCAGTCACGCTCCCCGGCGTGGACACCACAAAGCAGATTGCAAACGTGTCCATCGTGCAGATCGCAAACGGGGACGTGATTCTCGCCTACGACTATACGGAAGAGGTCGGAGGGAACGGGGAACGGCTTCGGAATATCTACTACTCCGTTTCGTCAGACAACGGTGCCACGTGGAGCGCCCCCATCAAGGTGACGGATTACGATTCGTTTCAGAAGACAGTGCTTCATCCGGTCATCGTGCAGCGTGCGGGGGGAGAAATCAATCTCGCTTATGCCGAACTGGTGACCTGCCTCGCGATGGGCACATCCACGCTCGGATGGCCCGACGGTCCGGATCCCACTGGAGGGCAGGGCGGGGAAGCGTTGTCATGGGATCCCATTCACCGGAAACTCTACGTGGTCAACGGAACGCAGTCCGGAAATGGATCACTCGAGAACATCGTGAAGATAGACGTGGATACGTGGACGATCGACAACGCATGGACGGGAAGAAGCACCCCGGGGAGCGTACCGTCTTTCCCTTATCCTTGGGGTACCATGTGGGAGAGGACGCGAAACGACAAGCATCTCGTCGCGGTGCTACGGGAGATGGGTCTCGACATTCTCGACGGGGAAGCAGACACGATCACTACCTATCAGTTCTGGGAAGACTACATCACCCCCGTGGTGAAGAACACGACGGGTTGGCCGATCGACGTGAGCAACTGGCCCATGAAGTGTCAGGTCGACGCTGACGCGATGCGCGTGTACCTGTTCGGTTGGAATGGGTATCCATATCATCCGGACGGAGCCGTGGGATACATTGACCTGACCGACCCAGGCCCAAACTACGAAGTCAACATGATCTTCGACGAGCGGAATTGGGGAGTGGATACGATCGAATCTCTTGGTGTCCACGACGGAGATTTCCTGGTTGTCCCTTCCGCCGACATGATTTTCATTACCTGGGTGGGGACTCTTGCGAGCGGCGGGCAGGGCGGTCTGAGGATCTACCAGTTATCCACCGGGGCGAGAATCGCGCATATCCAGTGGGAGAACAACAAGGGTTTCCCGTGGATGGGTCTATACGATATCTGCTACAAGGACGGGAAGTTATATGGAAACTTCCCTTACATTGCCCAATGGGAGCAAGTGGATCGGCGCGGGATCGTGGAGATCAACTTGACGGACTACTCTTGCATCTATTACCGGCCTTCCTACGCGACGAAAGATGATTACCGATTGTTCGGCCCGCGCGTTCTTGCTTCCGGAGAGATCCTCTTCGAGGGTTGGAACGGGGAGGGTGTAGTCCTGTGGGATCCCGCATCCTCGAAGTGGACGCAATACACGTCAGCGACCGTCCCGGGGCTTTCCTACGATTCCTGGACGGGAAACGTCATGTACGACGAGCTGACCGGAACGATCTTCGCCAACTGCAACGGCGGCGGACTTCGTGCGTTCAACAGGGACGGTTTCCTCTACCGGTCGCAGATAGTCGAGGGAAACTACACGACGGAGTGGGAGTTCGGCGTGCCGCAATTCCTCACGATGACGTGGCAGTCCTATGATGCGGCCCTCGTCGTCATGTCGGACGATTCGCTGGTTTCTTTCTGGTCTAACTCGATAACTCCAGGATACTTGACGACCGTCTGGGGGGTGGCTCGCGGAACCGTCGACCTAACGAGCTTCATCGCGAGAGGGCACGACATCTCGTTTGCCAGGTCGATAGACGGGAAGCCGAACTCGCTTGAGTTCATGGTGACCCATGGTCATCTATTCGATCCGACCAACCGCTGGTCCCTGTGGCAGACGCTCCTGAAGAAAATGAGAAAGCTCACCCTGTCGTTCGGGGAAAGGATCAACGGGGTCGACTACTGGCACCCGCAGGGAGAGTTCTTCGTTAGGGAAACGGAGGTGCAGCACAGACGCGGGGAATATCCGCTGATGCGGGTAAAGGCGGAAGACATCCGATGTCTTTTGGAAGATATGTACGTTTCGGCAACACCGCATTACGAGGAGTACCCGGAGGATCTCATCAAGATGGTGCTGGAGGACGATTCGTGGGGACCCGGGATTGCGCCTTCGGATATTGACCTTCCTACGTTCCGGGAGGACTGGAGGTACGTAGTCTGGATCCAGTGGCTAGACACCTCGATCAAGAAGATGGTCGACCAAATAGCGACGAGATTCGGGTATGCGATTTCTGTCGGGACGGACGGGAAGATCGGCGCCCTCAAGATATCACTTAGCAACGCCGTGTCCCACGATTATATGGGAGGCACCCCCCTTCTTGTGGACTGGACCCCCGACGATTCCTTCTCTGATTTTACGAACCGGGTCACGGTCGTGGGGGAGAGCCGGGATTTCATGGAGGTCCTGTACGAGGAGGAACTCATCAAGCAGCTCATGGGCACCGTGGGATGGTGGGGACATAAGACGACCATGCGGATCTACTACTCCGAGGACAATTCCCGGAGATGCCGCTATCCGCGTCTCGACATCCTTGAATCCGTCCGAAACTTCAATTTTCGCTTGGGCGGCGGCGGTGAGTCCATGACTGCGGTCGATGAGGACGAGCGATGGGTAGAGATCACGGTGGACATGCCGAATCTTACCTCCTTCGTCGTCGCGGACTGCATAGCTCTTATCGCTCTGGGATACGAGGCGATCGTGGTAAGCGGGCTCACCGGGTGCCCTGGATGGATCGTTTTCGCCATCACGATTCTTCTCTCGGCGCTCTTCTATGTCGTCAGTTCGATCGCGCAATATCAGTATTCTCTCTATGCCCGCCCCGTTGGACATGAACGAATGTCGATCCAGAGCGCCCCGCCGCACGGCGACGATATCGTGCTCCAGACAGAGATGCGTCGGATCATCGAGAAGAAGATCGACGAGCCGCTTTGCATCACGGCTCTACAATGCAACCAGTACGCGGACTACGAACTCGCGATCGTTCAGGCGCAGAGAAACCGGGTGAAGTTCTCGAAGATCGCGCATCTTCAGGATGACGAGGGGGACACGATCAACGTCCCGCAGCCATACACCATGCTTGCCCAAAAGATTTTCATCACCGATCTCAAGCGGAAGATGAAAATCCCCGCCGACCCGGACAGCACGGGGGACGGATATTTCATCGACGAGATCGAGGGGTGGGCAATCCAGTGAAACTTTATGGACGGAAGTTCTTCCGCAGGAAGATGGATCAGGAATCCGAATCCCGCCGGGAAAGCCGGGACGCGATCGTGTGGGAGCACCTTCCAGATCAACGGCTGGTTCGAGTGAAAGTACAGGGGTCGAACGAGCTCGTCGTCGCGTGGTACCCGGAGAACTGGGAAAGAAAGCCCGTTTATCTCAAGCCTGGAAACGCCGTCCGGGTCGCACATGTCGGTGGGGTGAGGAACCGGATCGAGATCGTCGGGCATGGGCTCACGATACCTTCTCCCGTCGCCGGCGGGGTCCTCCCGGACATGGGTGCAGGTGGGAACTTCTGGGTTTCCGGAGGCGGGCTTCTTGCGACGGAGTCCTCTTCCTTCCGGGTTCAGATACTTCCTGGGATAGCCCGGATCGGCGGGGTGAACTACAACCTTACGTTTGACCCCGTGATGGGCGATCCGATGATGATGGGAGACGGTACCATCATTGGGGTAGGTGTCGGCATAAAGGAGATCGATCCGCCTCCCGACTACGCCTATCCATGGTACGGACAGACGGCTCAGTTCCGTTATGATGCTTTTGTCGTGGGCGCGGATGGCGTGGTGGACTACTTGAAAGGAACGGCGACGATCGGGACTTCCGGCCCCCCGTCTTACAATCCCACGCCTCCGGTGAAGCCCACGATCCCTGGTGGGCACATCCTCATCGGAGACTACATTCTCGTTTACAGCGGGATGACGGAAATCACGCAGGCGGACATCGGGCGAACGATGACGGTCCCGAAGCCATATCGTCTCACCATGGAGTTCGAAGTCCCGGTCATGCCAATTCACACTCCGGATTATCGAGTCCCTCCGCCCTATTATCCTGTTCCGCACCCTACCGCGACCGCGGTGGAAGTGATGATGATCGACCAGTACGGGAATCCGGCGCCGCGTCCGGGGGGAGGCCACTATACGTTTAACCTGACGTTCATCGGGTGGATGGAAGGAAACGGTGTCGTCGGGCGAAGGTCCATCACCGGAGCGACTCTCGACCCGACCAATGGCGTGACCTCCGGGACTCACAACTATGCCTACTATTTCAACTACGAGAGGGCGGGTGCGGAAGAAGGATATTCCTACGATCCTGCCGATCCGGAAAATACCGCGGTGAACGATCTCAGCCCGGGATTGAACGCCTACGTCGACTATGGCGGGCTGAGGTACTACGCGTCGGGAAGGGTAATTCTGCTAGACCACAATGGAGTCCGGATGCCCCCGGATCTTGTTCTCTGACCTCAAGACGGGAGGTAAAAATATGGAAGAGCTGCTGAAAGAGATTCTCGGGGAAATGAAAATGCAGACGCAATATCTTGAACGACTCGTCACGCTCTCTGGTGCCAGGGACTTGCAGACGGGGGAGGCGAGAGAATTGATGAGGAAGGCGACCGAGATGTTCAAGGGGACTCCGTTCGAGAAGGTTATCAGTTCAGCGATCAGGGGAGGAGAACTCGATGGGAAGTAACTTCCATGCCCCTTACGCGGACGGGGTACAGCAATTCAAAGATGGGGACATGAATCCGCCGTTTTCGTCCCTCGACCGGGCGATCACGTACCTCAAAAACCTGATCGTCCATTGTGATGCGGCGATCGACTACCACCCGCTCTCCGGGATCCTGTACTGGACCGGGACGCTGCGTATCATCTTCAACCGGGCCGACGGGCAGGCGTGCACGAACTACGCGGATGCAGGACTGATCCAGCTCGCGGACAACGAGTTCGCCTACGTCGACCTCGACGAGACGAACGGCGCGGAGGTAACCGTCCAGAAGTCGGCGGTGACCGGGGGCGCAGCCTCCAACTTCATCGCCTTCAATCGTGTCGTGCTCGGATACAGAAACGCGGTATCGAACGACTTTTACCCGGTGCATTTACGTCAACCCTGGCCTACGTCCGTAGGGTCGTAGTCGAAATCAAAAGGAGGGAAGACAGATGGGACAGATCAACGACAAGGGAAGAGGGAAAGAGGGATTCGGGATCGTGTCCGGCCTCGAGTTCATGGAGCCCGGCAGAATGTTCGGCATCTGGCAGGTCGAGAAGTTCGACGCCAAGGTGGATAAGAACATCCCCGGGCAGCTCGAGGAGTTCTGGCGGGAGGTCCGGAGCGGCAGACTGAAGCCGCATGAGATTCTCCACACGGCGAACGTCCTGCTCCAGACCGGGATGCTCGAGATGTGGGACCTCATCAAGGGGACATCCACGTATCACTTCAACGCGACGGACACGAAGATTGGGATCGGAAACGACGCGACCGGTGCCGACCCGGCGCAGACCGATCTCATCGGGGCGAGCAAGACCTACATTGCGATGGAGTCCGGATGGCCGAAGACCCGCACCGACGACGGGGCGCTCGGATGGGGGGTATTCCAGACGAAGTCGACCTTCGGGACCGGCGATGCGAACTACGCCTGGAACGAGGCGGTCGTGAAGAACACCAACGCGAGCTCGCTCAAGTGCCTCTGCCGCGCCGCGACGGGATGGGGGACGAAGACCTCCGCCGCGACATGGGTGGCGACGCACACGATCACGCTGTCGTAGCGATCCGCGAGACGGGCGGGATGCTTCTGACGGTCCCGCCTTGATACCACGAGGGAATGTATGGCTATCACCTACGTCGGCGGAAGAGGTGCAGGACGGGCGGGATCAACGAGTACCGTCGATGTCCCCATCAACGTAGGTCTCGCTGGCGGCAGCGGAGCTGGTGCATTAGCGGGGGATCTCGTAGTCGTCACCGTTTGTACCGGAACGCAGGCACGGCAACCGGGGCTAGTGCCGTCCGGGTACACGCCCCTCACCGCCAACCTCACGACCGACACGACCTACGATACCAACGTACAGACCTCGTACAAGTTCATGCCCGGAACGCCGGATACGGTGGTCACAATCCCCTCGACCGGCCATATCGATGACGGACAGGGGTATGCAATTCAGGTGTTCCGCGGGGTGGATCCCTCTACCCCGATGGATGTTACCCCCCAGTACATCGTCGAGACGGGAGTGAATACTATCCCCGATCCGCCAGCGATAGAACCTGTTACCGCAGGGGCATGGATCGTCTGCTGCGGCGGCGGTGCTGGGGCTACGGCGGCAGCCCTGACTACTTCGGAACTGACGGGCTTCATTACTTTTCGTGGGAATGACGTAACCGATGGGACGGTCGGTTGCGGGTACTACACCGGGTGGACTTCCGGCTCGTATGATCCTGCGCATTGGGGCGGTGGATCTACCAATGCGGCGAACTCATGGGGATGCACGACCCTCGCACTTCGGCCTGCGGCTGGGGATATCCCAAAGTCCATCGCCGACTCTGGTTCAGGGGCGGAAGCGCAGACGATCCAGGCCACTCTTTCCATAGCACAGACTGGCGCAGGGGCGGACGCGCAGGTCATCGCCGCGGCCCTGGCCCTTGCGGAGACGGGTTCAGGTGCGGATGTCCTTTCCGTGGTCCAACAGATTCTTGTCGCGCTCTTGGACTCGGGAGCGGGATCGGACGCCATAGCTGAACTGCTCTCCTCGCTGGTCGTGGCGGACGGTGGCTCTGGAACGGACCTCGTCGCTGCGATTCAATCGGCCCTCGTAATTGCGGACTCCGGATCGGGAACCGATGTTGTGGCGGCACTCGAAGCGGCTCTTGCTCTCGCGGAGAGCGGGGCCGGGTCGGACCTCATCTCCGTCCTGTCCGCCTCTCTCTCCATCATTGAATCCGGAAGCGGTCTGGACGAGATGTCTCTCGATATGCAGGAGGGAGTTGATAAGGATCTCGCCGACTCTGGGAGCGGCGTTGACATTGTGATCCTCGCCATCGAGGCGCTGCTCTCGGACTCTGGGTCGGGCGTGGATGCGTTGGGCATTGCTGCATCGATTCATTTATAACATGTAGGAGGAACCAGTGGCCGACTACTTTGTAAAGAACGGCGGAAGCGACGCGAACAATGGCAGCACCTGGGCGCTCGCCAAGGCTACGATCCAGGCGGGGATGAACCTCTGCGGGAGCGCGGGGGACCGCTGCGTCGTGGCTCCAGGGGTTTATTATGAGGTCGGAATTACTCCGCCCTCTGCCGGTTCGAGAGGAAATAACAAGGTCCTTTACGGAGATTGGGGCTGCGCGGTAGCCGACGGTGGCGGGTTGTTTTCCGGAGCGGCCCCCGGGTATGTGACCGTCGATTCTTCCGTTCAATCAGGGAATAAAGGGCGTGGTTCGTCTGGAGTACCATACGCGACATTCGGTGCTTCAAATAATTGGGCCTATTGGGATATGAAGAACTTCTTCGTCTGCGGCGGAGGAAACGGGTTTGACATCAGTGGTACAGGCAGCCCCGCAAACGACGGGGTGACGTTTGAGAACTTGATTATAGATTCGGGGTACCAAAATAATTTTGCTGGCTGGATAATTGATCCAGATGCCTATTCTCCCGTCACATTCAGGAATTGCGTGCTCTTTTGCAGGAGAAATCATGCTACTTTGCCGTATAACGTGGGGTTATATTTCAATGGTTTAAAGTCCACTTCGTATTATACGAATCCACAATTTGTCTTTGAGAGAAGTGTTCTTGTTGGGATCTTTTCTCCGTTTTATATGGATTGTGCCAACACAAGATATACTTACGCGCACATGAAGAATTGTTCACTGATCGCGATTGCAAATGCTCCGGCAGATGGAAACAATTCATACGGGTACTCAGGGGCAAGCAACACATACGCGAAAGTCGATGTTTATGACAGTTACGTCAATGCTCAAAACAAGTCTTTAAATATAACCGTCAACGAAACGAGAGTACAAACGTATTTCGCAAACAATCTCGTGGCCTCTACCCTTTCGAGATATCCTGTGCTTCCGTTCATCCCGTATCTATTCCCTCAATCGCCGCTAGTTGGAGCGAACTCCGGCAATGGTGTATTCCCCGATCTGTTCGGAGTTCCCATACGGGGTAATGCCGACTATGGGGCGCAGGAATTGGTTGCAGGCGTGTACCCGAAACCACCCACGATGAGATTACAACGAATCCCAGGTAGGGCGACCTACGGAATAGGAGTGTGAAACATGGCGGCCCCCTATAATCCGCCGGAAAAGAACGAGGATTTCATTGTCCGGATTGCCTTGTCGGATTATTTCGACCCGTCTTCATTCAAGTCGAGCCCCACGATCGCGACGGGGGATTTCAAGGTGGACAAGGATGGCGGGGGATTGACCAACTTGGGTACGATCCCCGCTGTTGACCCCTCAGGAACAGTTCTGGTGAAGGTAACGCTGTCGTCAGACGAGATGAACGGGGACGTCATCAGCATCGTGGGTATCGACCAGACTGATCCGAAGGAGTGGTGTGATTTTGTCTTGGTTCTTCCGACGACTCAATAGCGGAGAGAAGGATTGCCGACCTTTAAAATCTTCTTCGGATCCCAAAGCATCG
>Ga0209641_10001806_pt1 | contig 18806 bp, 27 predicted proteins | sample RifCSP16_1_FD_184022 | JGI IMG/M metagenome (GOLD analysis project Ga0209641, IMG submission 184022) | Soil microbial communities from Rifle, Colorado - Rifle CSP2_sed 16_1 (SPAdes) (version 2) | ecosystem: Environmental > Terrestrial > Deep subsurface > Rock core/Sediment | place: Rifle... | reverse complement strand
CTTCTTCCTCCGGACGTTCAACGAGCTCGAGATCGCCCTCGACGGCCAGGACCTCCCGATCCGCATGACGTCGGACGGGATCGAGATCCTCGCGCCGGGCGAGCGGTGGATCTGGAACGACACGCAGCTCGTGATGGACCGGGCAATCTTCCACAAGATGACGTTCCTGCGGGACGCGTTCACGGCGATCACGCTCGTGACGGTCGGCCTGACGGTCGGCCGGGAGCTCGCTGCAGCCCGGGCGTACGCGAAGCGCACCCTGGAGCCGCGGCACCCGACGATGGCGGCGATGTGGGCCCTCGGGGCTCGCCGGCGGTGGATCTTCGACGCCTTCACGTCCGGGAAGATCCTCGTCCTCTCTGCGGCGTACCTGGCGGGGATCTCCGTCTCGTATGTCGTGGTCCTGCCTCTCGTCCATTCGATCACGGACCCGAACGCGGCGAATCTGTTTTTCTCCCACGGTCCGACGGTCGGCGCGTTCGCGCTCGCCGGGTCCCTGCCGATCGCGGCGTGGGCGATGCACGCGGGGTCCGTGGCGTGGATGCTTCGACCGGAGGCCCTCCGCCGCGCTTCGAGGGAGTTCGCATGACGCTCACGTCCTTTCTGCCCCGGGCCCGTTCGGGTGCATCCATCCCAACCTCGGATGCCCGGGGCTCTTCCCCCTCCTCCCATACCATGCACACCATGGACGGCCGGTCGGGAGGACAACAACACGCCGCCGGACTCGCGGTGACGCAACCCCGCAAGAGTCGGCGGCGATTCTTTCCTCTGACCTCCTCCTCTTTTTTCCAGCGATCGCGGGAGAGACACTACCGCCGGCACCACGAGTGCTACTACCGGCCGGCGTGCGTGCGCTGCTATGTCCTCGCGGCACTCGGGGTCCTTGTCTTGGCGATTAATCTGGATGCAAAGACCGTCCCGCGGAGGGGGGAGGAACGCTGATGTCCCTTGAGGCCTCCGAGTTCGCCGAGCTCTACCGGGAGGTGAGCGTCCGGGACAAGTTCGCCCTCCGACAGCTCCGCAGGAAGATCGGGTTCCTCCGGGCGTCCGGATCCGCCGCTCGAAGCCTGATCTACGTCACGAGGCCCGGATGGGCCGCGTCCTGGCAGACGGCCGTCGCGGACACGGCGAAGCGCCAGGGCTGGGACGTCCTGGCGACCGCGGAGGTGCCTTGATGTCCCCAGAACCCTTTCCCGGTCCCGGAGACCCGGAGCGTGTCGTGGCCGATCGACGCGTACCTCGAGGAGCGGAGCCTCGAGCTGAGCCCCCGGACGATCGCTTCGTACCGCTGGGCCCTGCGATCCGCAGCGTCGCGGATCTCCAAGCCGCTCTCCGACGTGACCTCGAGGGACCTCCTCGAGCTCGCCCTCGCCTGGAAGCGCAACGATCAGCTTCTTTCTCATTTGCGGACTTTCCTTCGGTGGTGCGGTTCCTCGATGGCGACGAGGGTTCCACGTGGAATACCCCCGGACTCGCGGCGCAGGCTCGTGTGGTACACGGTCGCGGAGCTCGAGGCCGTCGTGGACGCGTGCCGCACGCCGAGGGAGCGCCTCCTGATCCACCTAGCGTGCGAGCTCATGTTCCGGCGGATCGAGATCGAGCGGGCGACGTGGGACTGGTTCAAGGAGACGCACGTGTGGATCCTGGGGAAAGGGCGACACGGAGGGAAGCCGCGGACGATCCCGTACCACCCGTACACGCGGGTGATCCTGAACGCATTTATCTCGACCCCGAAGCCGCAGATCAACTCTGGTGGTATCTCCTCGAATATCTCTCGCCCGACTCCCGCCTCGAGAACGACATCCTCGACAACAAGCAAATCCTTGCCGGCCTCGGCTTCGCTTGTGCGGCTTCGACGGTCCGCCCTCGACAAGGAGCTCAAGAGGATCGGAGCGAGGGTCCCGTTGAACCTGCAGTTCCACGCGCTGCGACGGACCGGCGGGCGTCTGTTCGTCCAGGCCGGCGTGAGGGCAGGGAAGCACCCGCTCCAGGTCCTGAACGAGCTCCGAGGGATCTACGGGCACGAGGACCTGCGGACGACGATGCGGTACATCGGATGGGAGCTCGAGGAGGCCGGGGAGACGATGGCGCTCATGCCGAGCCTCGACAAGGGGAAGGGGCACGACGGGGACCTGCACGCGTCCAAGTTGGAGACCCGGAGCACCAGGTCCCCGCCGGCGAGGGGGTATGGACCGAGTGGGATGACGGTCCACAAGCACCGCCGGACCCCGCCGACGTCGTGACCGGCTTTGATTCCTGGCACCGGAGGGCGCGGCCATGATCGCCCTCGAGGACCTCGAGACGCTCACCGCCGAGAAGGTCGGGACGAAGCTGCCGCTCAACGGCCGGCGCGTCCTCTCGAACATGCGCCCGACGCGTGCCGGCGTCCTCGAGGATCACTTCGCCGACCTCTCCTCGATCGTCCACGGTCTCTCCGACGTCTGCGAGCTCGCGCCTGTCGGCGAGATCTCGAAACGCCATCCCGTTCCACGCAAGAGGATTACCATGGCGACGACAGGCGACACCCAGAGGCAGAGGATCCTGCGTGTCTTCCAGGACGGCGTCGCGCATCGTGCCGACGATGTGCGGTCCGTCTTGGGCGAAGGTGCGAACGCGTCGAGCGTCGGTACCGAGCTCTCGAGTCTCGCCCGAACCGGGCGGCTGCAGCGCGTTGGCTCAGGAGTGTACCGGGCGGCGGCTGCCGGCGGTGCCGCTCCCCCCACCGTGAAACCTTCACGGACGAAGAGGTCTGCTGCACGCCCCGCGCCGAAGCCTCGAAAGCGGGTGAAGGCGCACGCCGCGCCACACGAGGACGGGGGCTGCACCGCGTGCTGGCTGACGACCGTCGCCGTTCGGCGCGTCTTCCCGGACGTAGACCTGCGCGGGCATCTGCAGCACACTCCGCGGGACGTCCCGCCCAACTGAGGTCGCATGATCGAGCACGATTACCTCCCCCCCGACTCGGCCATGACCCCGCCTGCGGTGAGCCGGTCTTTTTCTCCCCAGGAGGGGGCGTGAGATGGCCCAGGCCCGCCTCGACATGTACCAGGAACCCCCACGGCCGGAGCGTCTCCTGGATCTGAAGTGGCGTAGCCTCGGAGGCCGCCGAGGGGGAGCGGCGCTCGCGGACAAGTGCCGGCGGATCCAGGCGGAGCGCGATCGCGAGATCCTCCGGATCGTGAGGACCGGCGGTCCAAAGGAGACGACGACCGTGTACGGCAGGTACACGCAGGTCTGCGCGGAGCGCGGCTGGCCGATCGTATGCTACCGGCGGTTCATGCACTACATCGAGAGGCTCGAGGACGAGGCTCTCGTCGTACGGACGATCGAACGGCTTCACAACGGGTCTCTTCGCGGACTCCGATCGACGATCCGTGCGCTGCCGCCGGAAGCGAATCGGACTCTCGATATGTCCGACGGAACCGACCGGAATGTCAGACATAGGACGGGTGTCGGTCACGGTAATAGGTGAGGGTGAGGTGAGGAATGAGATTAGACATATGTCTCAGACAGACGTCTGTCTAATCTTGTTTCTTGCCTGGGGGATTCCTTTTGGTTGATTCCCGTCCCCGGTACGTCGGCTTCCGGCTCGACGACGACGTCGCCGACTTCATCAAGAGCCGGGGTCACGCACGCCACACGGACCTCGCGACAGGCAAGATCAACTTCAGCGCGGAGGTGAACGACTTCATCCGCGGCCTGATGGGGCGCGTGAAGCCGGAGGCGATCGGCTACAGCCTTGTACGCCGAAGAGAGGAGCTCCGCCTGGAGATCGAGGCGATCGACCGCCAGGCGCAGGAGCTCCTCGGCGTCTCGACGATCGACGAGTGGATCGCCCGCGAGAAGGATCGGGAGCGGAGCCAGGCCGATGTCCTGGAGACGCAGCGGGAGATCCGCGACGGAGTGCGCTCGGAGATCCTGTCGGAGCTCCGCCAGGCATGGAGCGTGCGGCATCAGGACGGCCGACGGTTCCCGCGGGACAAGGAGGCGACGTGGGCCGAGCATCGGTTCCGGCGCGAGCTCAAGACCCTCGGCATGTCCCCCGAGGAGTTCGTGAGGCGAATGCAACGTGAGTCTGAGCGGAGCCCGGAGGTCGCGTGATGCAGGACACCCGCCAGCGCTGCGTGAAGTGCGGCGGCATCGTCGATCCGAAGGGCGTGAACGGCGGGACCGTCGAGTACTGCGACTGCGTATGCCGCTACCCGATCGGGGGCTGCGGCGCCCGGATCACCTTCCTCGTGAACCTGAACCAGGTCGTGCAACCCTTCAACCTGGACGGGATCGGGGGCCCGCACCACGCGACGTGCACGAGCTGGCGGACCTGGAAGCGCCTCCAGCGATCGTCGACGAAGCCGGCCCGCGAGGACATCGCGGCACTGGGCCAGAAGAGCCTGGAGGCGTTCCGGTGATCGTCCACCCGCCCCTCGAGCTGTGGACCCGCGAGGACCTCCTGAGCCGGATCGAGTTCGGCATGGAGGAGGCGCTCCTCGAGACGGGGTCCTGCAGCGTCGAGGACGGATACCGGATGCTCGGCGAGGAGGAGCTCGCGGTCGCGAAGGCCCGGCAGTTCGGCCAGATTGCCGTGCGGAAGCTGAAGGCCGCGAGGTGCCTGAGACGCGTCGCAGTCGAGAACAGCCGCGAGCCCTCGAGGAAGGGCGGGTACCGGGGACGGTGGACAAGGTGATCTGCCCGAGCTGCGGCCGCCGCGCCGTCCCGGTGTCGAACGCGCCCGGGAGAGTCGCGTGCTACGACTGCGGGATGTTCGTCGAGAACTGCAAGTGCAAGTCGAACCCGAAGCTGGAGAAGTTCGGAGTGGTGACGTGATGGGCGAGAGCGACGAGCACTACCTGCTGAAACAGATCGGCTTGGCGCTACTCCTTCGCAAGGGGTGTAGTCCCGCGGGCGCGGAAGTCCGACTCCCCGTGTGGGAGCGAGCCCGCTGGTCGCGATCGAAGGACGCATCGCCGCGGGCGTTCGACTTCGCGAACGAGCTCCGACCGAGCAGCATCGGGATCGCCGACGCCGCCGGGCTCATCTGGATCCGCCCCGATCGCAACGACTACGGATCGTACCGCGTGCGTGGGATCTTCGCGATCGAGGCGAAAGTCTCCCGGTCCGACTTCCAGCGAGGGTTCTGCACGCACGGGTGGAACAAGCTCTGGCTGATCACGCCCCCCGACCTTCTCAAACCCGAGGAGGTGCCGGGCGGCGTGGGCCTCTACGAATACAATCCGGACACGGGGACAGTATCCCTCCGGAGCCAGGCCGCCATGCGGCCCCTCGAAGCGTCTCAGACGGCGGTTGAACAGATCGAGCACAGCATCCTGTGGCAGGGCTACGGCAACGACATCGGCCGGATCTACCAGGACGAGCGCGTTCAGAAGGTCCTCAACGGAGGACAGCAGACGTTCGACGTGACAGGAGACCAGGGAGAATGATGCAAACCGAGAAGCCGGCGCCACCGGCGAAGCGTGAGCCCGACGTGCGCCTGATCGCGCTGTCGGAGATCGTCGACTTCAAGGACAACCTCCGAGAGACGAGGGACGAGGACCTCGCGGAGCTCGTCGCGAGCGTGAAGGCGAACGGGATCCTCGAGCCGATCCTCGTGACGCCGCACCGGACCACGTTCTCCGGGCAGGTCACGGAGGCGATGAAGAAAGACCTGGAGGCGAAGGTCCGGTACCGCCTCGTCTTCGGGTTCCGCCGGCGGCGAGCCGCGACCCTCGCGGGCCTTGACGCCGTGCCGTGCATCGTCCGCGACATGACGACCGCGGAGATCGAGGAGGCCCGACTAATCGAGAACCTCCAGCGCGAGGACCTCAACGCAATCGACGAGGCACGGGCCTTTCACAAGTACCTGAATGACGTGAAGACGACCCAGGCGGAGCTCGCGAAGAAGATCGGGAAGAGCCAGCCGTACATCGCGAATCGGCTTCGACTCCTGGATCTCCGGCCCGAAGTACAGGACCACATTTCACGTGGAATGCTCAGTGCGAGCGCCGGCGAGGTCCTGCTCGAGATCCCGAAGGAGGCCTCGGATCTGCAAGGGCAGGTCGCGAAGGCGCTCGTGAAGAATCCTCTCCCCGTCAAGGACCTCAAGCGCGAGCTCGAGTGGAAGGTCAAGCGATGGAAGGCGGACCAGGAGCAGCGGGACGCCCAGTCGGAGGCGAAGAAGCACAAGTTCCCGAAATGTCCGTCATGCACGTCCTTCCCCAAGACGGCCGAGAAGGTCGTGGAGGTCGGCGGGCGGACGATCCTCGAGCACGGTAGCTACGACTGGGATCGGCACCGCTGGGACGCCGACAGCGGCGAGCGGTACCTTACTCCTGCGGAGAGGAAGGCGCTCGAGCGTCGGAACGCCGAGCAGGCGAGGATCCGCAAGGAAGCCTCGAAGAGGTCCGCGGCCTCGAGAAAGGACAAGGTCTCGCGGGCCTACGCCACGTTCTTCTCTCGGGCCTCAGGAGCGCAGTGGGCGCAAGCCCTCCTGGACGCTGCGAAGAAGGAGGGGATCTCGGGGCTCCAGGTCGGAGGATGGGGCAGCCTGGGCGTGGATATACTCGGCAAGTCCCAGATCCTGACAACCGAGAGCGTCGACTTCGACGTCGTGGACGTTCCCGATGGCAACGGCGGGAAGTTCCGCACACGTCTCACGATTAGCGGATACACGTCGCTCTCGAACGGCACGGACCACGTCGCCGAGTCCGGCCATGTCGCACATCTCCGAAAGCAGGTCCGCGAGGTCCTGGCGTTCCAACGCGAGAGGGTCAAACTGAAGCAGGACGTCGGCGACATCTACCCGGTCGCCGTCGACGGTTTCCGGCTCGGGGAGAAGGTCAGGCTCGGGGAGAAGGCCGCGTGGTCCTCGTACAAGGGGAAGCAGGGAGCGATCCTCGCGTTCGATTTCACGACGAACATCGGCACCGGGTACTACGGCGGAAGCGGTGGGAAGCGCGGATGGGCGGCTGTCCTGGACATCGGGGCGGCCCACAAGATCCACTGGGTCGCGTCGCTCGAGCACATCGAGAAGAAGGCCGCCAAGAAGGGGAAGGCGAAGTGACCGAGATCTGGGAGGTCGAGGTCCGCGTGTGCGTCGAGGCCGACGCGGCCGAGGAGGCCCAGGCGAAGGCGGAGCGGTTCATCGTCCAGCTCGATGAGGGCGAGATCTGGAGCTCCGAGGTCGGCATCGCGCTCCGGAACGCGCACGAGACGGTCGAGTACCGAAAGACCCACCGGGACATTCCGAACGACATCACGAGTTACGGGGCGATCGATTGACGAAGCTGTACCTCGTCCTCTGGTGGATGTCCCAGACCCCCTACGCCGCCACCTTCGAGAACCAGATCGCCGCGGAGGCGGCCGCCAACATTCGGAACGCGCTCATGGTCACGATCACAATGCCCGGGAAGGCAAGGCCCGGCGTCGACGTCACGGACTGGTACCGGAGGGACGAGAGCGGAAAGCCGATGCCGGCCGAATGGCGGGATCTCATCGGGCAGATCCGCGTGCCGTGGACCACGAAGGGGGCGGGGACGTGACAACGCCAAACGCCCGCGAGGACCCTATCGTCGAGCTCATCATGCGCGTGTCGACATGGCGCGAGCTCGGCGAGGTGAACCCGCAGGACCTCGACCGAGTCGTCGAGCTCGCGGAGGACATCGGGATGCGGCACGCGCCCGGGACCTGCATCCCCGCCTGGAAGGCCCGGCGGGGCGTGTCCGGAGGCCGCCAGGTGCTCCTCGCGATCCTCCTCGGCGCCGCGGCATGGATCGTCCTCCGGACGTTCGCGCTCACGCCCTTCTGGGAGTACGTGACCCAGGTCCTGTTCCTCGCGGCCTCGTTCCTCACGATGGCCGCCTTCCTCACGGTCCTTCTCTCATCGAGAAGGAGGTTGGAGACCCATGGAAAAGAAAGCAAGTCTGGCTAGTGTGCCCCTGAGCACGTGGGCCCTGCTCGCGTCCGCGGCCATCGTGATGGCGGTCGGCGCGATCGTGGGGAACACGCTCTCGGGGAACGTGAACGTGAACAATCCCGCCCTGACCGTGTCGATCGCCTCGAACACGGGATCGCCGCTGACGGACCTGACGTCGACGAGCGCGACGACGGGGGCTGTGTACAACGTGACGATCCACGTGGTGAACGCGGCGACCGGTTCCGTGAACTTCGTCCTGATCTGGAACTTCACGTCCTCGAGCGTGGCGGCGACGGACATCTCCATCGAGGAGGACTGGACAGGCGACCCCGTTCCCCGGAGCCTCGTCGGCACCACATCGCTCGTCTTCCAGACGTCCGCGTACACGATCGGGCCGAGCGGGACACTCGACTTCTCCTATGCGCTGACGTTCAACGCGCAGCACGTCTGGTCCTGGTCGATCGCCCCATACCAGGCGTGAGCCCGATGGTCGCAGGGCTCGAACTCTCGGGGGAGCTCAAGCTCCCGGCAGAGGACGCCCTGGAGTCCGCGATTGGCGTGATCGGGAAGCGCGGCCGCGGGAAGTCCGGTCTCGTGAAGGTCCTTATGGAGGAGCTCGTCCACGTAGGCCTCCCGTTCGTCGCCTTCGATCCTGTCGGGGTCATGTGGGGATTGCGTTCCTCCCTCGACGGATCCGGTCCAGGCCTCCCCGTCCTCGTCGTCGGCGGATCCCACGGGGACCTCCGTCTCGAGCGACGCGCCGGCGCGGAGATCGCCCGGGCCGTCGTCCAGGCGAACATCTCCTGCATCGTCGACTTCAGCGAGGAGTCGAAGGCGGTCTACCGGGAGTTCGTCCGGGACTTCTGCCACACGTTGTTCTCGATCAACGACACCCCGCGGATCGTGATCGTCGAAGAAGCCCCGGAGCTCGTCCCGCAGCGGTTCCGCCCGGACATGGCGGACGTCTTCGAGGCCGTGGAGCGACTTGTATCCCGGGGACGGAATAAAGGTCTTGGCGTCGTCCTCGTCTCCCAGAGGGCCGCGACGATTCACAAGGACGTTCTCACACAGGTCGATGCGCTCTTCGTCTTCGGTCTCGTCTCCCCGCAGGACCGGAAGGCGATCGGCGAGTGGGTCGAGGCCCACGACGAGAAAGGGCGCCTCGGGGAGTTCGAGAAAGGGATCGCGGGCCTGGGGAAGCAGGAGTGCTGGTTCTGGTCCCCCGAGGCATTTGGCGGCGCGTTCAAGAAGATCCGGGTGCGGGATTTCACGACGTTCCATCCGGACAAGACGCACCTGCGCCGGGCCGGCCTGCTGAAGGCGAAGGCCGTCACGACGGACGTCACATCGATCGTGTCGAAGCTCGGGGCTCAGCTCGACCGCCTCGCGAAGGGCAAGGCGGAGACCTCCGCGCTGCCGAAACTCCGGGCGGAGATCTCGCGGCTCGATCGTCGCCGAGACGAACTCGAACGGACCATCCAAGATCTCCGGGGGAAGCTCGCGAGCCGGCCGGCGTCGGCAGCGGAGCTCCGCCGTGCCGTCGACGAGGCGACTACGTCGATCCGCAAGGAGCTCGGAGAGACCCGGACGCAGCTCAAGCGGTCGATCGCCGCGATCGTGCGGATCCGCGGGATCGCGAAGTCTCTCTCCGTCGTCCTGGACGCGGCCGTCCTCGGTGAGGACGTCCTCAAGATGGAGAAAGCTGCCAGTCCCGAGACCTCGAGGCCTCTCGACCTGCTCCGCGGCCCTCGGAAGCTGCCCCCTCGGGAGGAGACCCAACTGCGACGGATCGAGGAGGATCTGCAGGGAGAGGTCTCGCTCAAGTCCGGCGCCATCCGGATGTTGCGCGAGATCGCCTCGAGGCATCCCATGGTCCTCACACGGGCCCAGCTCGGCACGCTCGCAGGATTCACGCCATCCGGCGGGACCTTCCAGACATATTTCTCCCAGCTGAAGCGGCTCGGGTACCTCGAGGAGGACGCTGCAGGTAGCGTACATGTAACTCCCGCGGGCCTCGAGTCCGTCGGCGAGATCCCACCGGCACCGTCGACGCACGAGGAAGTGATGGCCCGGTGGAAGCAGAGCCTCAAACGGGGCGCCGCGGAGATGCTCCAGGCCATCGTCGACGCGGGCGGAGAAGGAGTCGGAAAGGAGGAGCTGGCGGAACGGACCGGCTTCACAGCGAGTGGCGGGACGTACCAGACGTATCTCTCGATCCTGCGGCGGAACGGACTTGTGGAGATCCGCGGAGACATGATCGTCGCGACGGAGGTCCTCTTCCCGTGAACCACGTGGACTTCGACCGGGTGAAGCGGGACGAGATCGCGTTCCACGTGGAAATCGCCCGGTCCGTCGCGGAGGACCTCTTGGACCTCCCCTTGAAGGAGAAGATCTCCACGGGGCTCGACAAGGTGAGGAAGACGCTCGAGAACCGGAGGCATCCGGCGTGACGTCCGAGACGTCGACGCTCGCCCCCACGAAATCCCTCCATCTGGAGGAGATCCTCCGCAGGGCGAGGGAGAACGGCGATGAGGAGCTCGTCGAGTACACGGAGTCCCTCATGGCGATCGTCGCCGATGTGGTCCCGGTCAACCGCGCCTTTCCCGTCCACCCTGGTGAGTCCATATACGCCAAGGCGAACTTCTGCACGACATGCGGCCGGATCTACCCGAAGGAAGTGAGGATGTGCCGACCCTGCAGGCGCAAGGTGCGGTCCAAACCCCGAAGCTGAAGCGCGGGCGCGGGAGGCCTCCCAAGGTCCCTCGAGGACCGCCGACGAGGTGCGCCCTCTACGAGCGCGTGTCGGACGAGGACCAGGTGAACAAGGGCGTCAGCATCCCGGCCCAGGACGAGTATCTCCGGGACTGGGCGGCGCAGGACAACCTCGGGGTCATGCAGGTCTACGTCGACGAGGCGAAGTCGGGTCGCACCGTCGACAGCCGTTCCGAGTTCCGGAGGATGACCCTGGAGGCTGCGGAGAAGAGATGGCTCTTCGACGTCGTCCTCGTGTATCACACGGACCGCTTCGCCCGCAACGCCTTCGACGCTCTCCAGTACGATCGGGAGCTCACGAGGTCCAACGTCGAGGTCCGGTACGGGAATCTCAAGGGAGTCGACACGAGGACCCCCGAGGGCCGCCTCATGTTCATCAACCAGATTGGCCAAGCGGAATACTTCTCCGCGGACCTCGCACGCAAGGTGAGGCTCGGCATGCGGAAGAAGGGCTCGATGGGTTACGTGGTCGGCGGCACGTCGGAGCAGTTCTTCGATCTCGTCGACGATCCCTCGAGGCTGCGGAAGAACGGGCAGCCGAGCCGGCGCCTCGTCCCGAACGATCGACTCTACGAGGCCGTGCAGCTCCGCCGCGATGGCTTGTCGTACGCGTCGATCGCAAGACGAACGGGCGCGAGTCTGTGGGCCGTACGACGTGCCCTCTTGACGTTCGAACGTATAGCAGGCGCGTTTCCCCCCTGAGATATTTTGCGGAGGGACATCCAGCCGCAAAATGGGGGCCCGCCGGGGCCGCGAATGCTCACTTTCTCACGTCCTTCACGAACCCAATTAAGGTCCCTAGAATCCCCCCTACTGTCCCCCCCGGCGTTGAACGTCACTCTGCGCCGGAATCGGCCGGGGGGTGCAGGATCCTCACCACACGACGCACGTCCCAGTCCCGGAGCTCACGATGCGGGAAGAGCCGGTCCAGCGCGACGATCATCGCGTCCTCATCTCCGCGCTCCGCGGCCTCCCGGAAGGCGAGGACCTGCGAGGGTACGCCGTCGTCCGTTTCGCGGGCGAGCTCGAGCATCTCCGCGACCCGGAGCTTCTGGCCCCACCGGGCGGCCTGATACGTCTCGAACCGGATGGACTCCGTGAACTTCGCCCGCTTCTCGTCGTAGGCCGACACGATCCCGTCCGGAGGGCGTCCGAAGTACACGCTGCCCGGGCTGTCTCCCGTACCCGCGATCGTGTACATCTCGCCGTCCTCGGCCTTGATCGTCGGGTAGCGCAGGCGGACTCGCCGCCGACGGCCCGCGATCCGCAAGCCCTCGAGGGGGTCGGTCTCGTACTCGAACCACTTCGCCCACCCGAGGCTGTTCGTGACTTCGACCACGACGTCCAGAAGTCCCGAGATGTTCCGGTCGACCATCCTCGCGATCGGCATGTTGATCAGGAGGGCTTGCCGGTACGGCCGAGACATCTCGACCGTGTGGTTGATCATCTGGTGCAGGGCCTTCATCGACTCGCGTGCGTCCATCATCACGTTCCACTGCTCCGCGATCAGGACTCCGGGATCCTCGGTCATATCGTACCCCCGCATGAATTCGAGGAAGCCGAAGGTGCAGCGCGTCCAGACGTCCCATCGCAGATCCTTCCCCAGGGCCCGGCCGATCTCCTCCGTGAACCGGATCGCGGCGGCCTTGCAAAAGGTCGACTTCCCGGATCCACGCCGACCGAACACACCGACGATCAGGTCCCTCTTCCGCTTCGGATCCGTGAGCCGCCTCGCGACATTCCTGGCGATGTACCCGCCCGCGGGTCCGCCGGCTGGGGCCACGAGGTCCTCGTCGACGTCGACGCCTGGGGCGGCCTCCTCCTCATCCGGATCGATCACACGCGATCCCCGATCGTCCTCGTTCCCCACATCCGCCGGCGCGTCATCAGGCCGTGGTACGCCTCGTAGAGTCGCAAGCGCCTCCGCGGCCCATCTTTCTCCTGGTCCGCTGCCTTGCTATCGGCCTCGAACTGGTCGTCGACGAAGGCCGCGAACTTGATGTGCAGCAAGTCCAGCGCCCTCTCCTGGTCCGCCTGGCTCCCCGTGAGGAACGCCTCGTCGGCGCGGCCGAGGAGGGCCGTGAGGTTCCGTCCGATGTCGGGCTTCTCCCGGAGGCCCCAGTCCCGCGGGCCCGCCGACGCCGCGGCCATCAGGCGTCCTCCTGGTACGTCCTCATGCCGCGGGCGACGTCCGGGTCCTCCTTCTCCATCCGGTTCGAGAAGCCCTCCGCGAGGGAGCGCAGCACGTCGGCCTTGAACCCGTCGATCGTGTGCCAGTCCCGGCCGGCCGACTGGATCTCGTCAAGGAGGAGCTTCAGGATCTGCGGGACGTCGTTGCCGTCCGCGTCCCTCAGTCCGGCGCACCACCGGTTGATCGCGTCGATGAGCTCGTCCTCCTCGAGCTTGCCGTCGCGGACCTGCCTCTTCGTGGAGAAATACGCTTCCGCCAGTTTTTCCCCCTGCCTCTGGCGCTGGATGAGCGGGTCGATCGTCGCGGATCCCTGCACGCCGTCACCCGTCCGGCTTCAGGGGGTCGCGTGCGATCTCGACGATGCGTCCGTACCGGGGCCGGATCTCGACCGTCGGCGGCTTCTCGGGCTGTGCGCCGCCCGTCCCCTCGGGCGTCTCCGGCATCGCTTTCGCGCCGTTCCCATTCGCCGCGATCGCGTACTCCTTCCTCTTCCGCTCGAGGACTCGCCAGGCCGTCTGGCGATGCCGCGGAAGGATACCGGCCGCGTAGATGAACGCCCCGAGCTTCACGATGTGCGGCGCCATCCGCGCCCTCTGGGTCCGGTAGGAGTCAGCCCACTGCTCGTGCGGGTCCACGCCGGCCGCCTGGAGCGTGGCGCGTTCCCTCCAGGGCTTCTCCTCCTCGGCCGCGCCGATCAGGGCCGGGAGGAGCTCGTCGAGCATCTCGAGGTATGTGTCCACCTCGTCCTTCAGGGCTGCAGGGAGCTCGTTCATCAGGGAGGCCGCCCTCAGCTGCTTTGCCATCTCCTTGAGGAGCGTCTCGTCGTCGAGGGTCTGCGCGATCTGCGAGTTCGTCTCCTCGAACTTCTCCGCCATCAGACGGAAGAGGTACTCCTCGCCGCTCGTGACGGTGGGCTTCTCACCGGCGGATGGCTTCGGTGGTGTGCCCGCGGTCTCGGTCAGAACTCTTCCTCCTCGTTGTACTCCCGCCGCCGGTCAGGTGAGCGCTGCGAAGGGGCCGGAGGCTCGACGCTTCGGTCGCGCATGTCCCGCTGGATCCTCGACTGGCGGGTGAGGGCGGCGTCCGCCCCCTCGACCGCGACGGTGTCGATCGACGCCTTGAGCTTCGACAGGTCTTTCGCCTCCGTCGGCACGCGGAGCGGCTGGAGGTTCCACAGGTTGTACTTCGGATAGAGGGCGAAGTCGACCCGGGAGGCGGTCGCGCCGCGGTACGTCCCGTCGATCGAGACGTCCGGGCGGAACCCGCGGGTCTCCTGGAGGATCGTCCGCATGTACAGGGGGATCTTCTTGTGCTGCCTCGCCCACGTCGTGTCGCCGTTCAACGTGATCAGGTCCGGACCCCACTCGATCAGGGAGTAGTTGACCTCCCGGACGACCATGCGGCCCGTCCGGGCATCGAGGACCGTCTGCGGCAGGACGATCCACGGGATCACGAGGAAGTCGTGGCCGGGCCACGAGATGATCCGGTCCGTCCCCTGGACCTCGAGCACCCGGAACGGGTAGTAGTACTTCGTGTTCGCGTCGAGCCAGATGTACAGGCCCCACTGGTCGGCGGTCTTCTGATCCGGGAAGAAGGGCTCGCTCACCGGCTTGCGCTTGTTGAGCGGGGCCTTCCCCGTCGGCCAGCCGGCCCACGTGGACATCGTCGCGATGAGGAGGCGGAACCACATCTGGATCCCGTAGAAGCCGATCGCGATGCAACCGAGGAAGAAGTAGAGGGGCCAGTCAAACGGGAGGTCCCAGCCGAACGGGTGGTATGCGTCGATGCCGCTCGAGAGGACCGTGAGGACGACCAGGAGGATGAGCTTCCCGAAGGCCTTGCCCTTCGCCTGGTGCTCCCCCGACCGGTCCCGGTACTCCTCCGGGTGCTTCGTCCTCCGGAACCTAGCCATCCGCGCCCTCCTCGAGGTCGGCCCGCTTCGACCACTTGTCCGCGCCGCGGCGAGCCCACGTCTCCGCTTCCCGGAGCCTGCGGGCGCGGAGCTCCATCCGCTCCGCCCGCGTCCCGTACTTGTCCGCGATGCCCGTGTAGATCTGCACGTTCGAGCTCACGACCTCGCCGTGCGCGAGGTGCGGGAAGACCGCCGCGTTGTAGTTCCGCGGGACCGCATGGCCGAAGAGGAAGCGCAGGAACCAGCGGGGCGCCCTGCCGAGGTGGAGCAGGATCTTCTCCGGCAGGTTCACGGGGGCCGTCACCTCGATCCAGATGAGGACGAAGAGCACGGCCATGACGCCGGCCTCCCCGAGCCTCGTGAGCCAGAACGTGTCCCACAGGACGAGTTGGTTCGCCTCCTGGTCCTCGTGGGAGAGCCGGACGGATCCGGAGACGAGCGCCCACATCATCTCCTCTGTGAACTTCACGCGGAAGGTCGTACGGTTCACGATCTCGTCGTCCAGGCTCGTGACGAGGGCCGTGTACCTCCCGGGCTGCCAGGCGCAGGTGTCGTCGAGGACGTCCTCGAGGCTGCAGGCGATGAAGATGCTCCGGAGGGAGGTGCCGTTCACGAGGGTCACGTTGTACCGCTCGACGGAGCGGAGCCCGAGATATAGGATCCAGACGCGCAGCGTCGTGTTGTTCGTTCCGGTGACGACAATCGAGAGCGTCTGTCCGTACTCCACTTCGCCCGGGTCGACACGGATCGAGGCCTGCGGTAGTTCGTCCTGGGCCTGGACGCGAGCGGAGAGAAGCAGGAGCAGCGCGACGAGGACCGCGGGCGCGGCCGCGAGGATCTTCATGGGGTTCCCCGTCCCCGAAGCTCCTCGAGGAACCGTCGGACCTCCTGTTCCGCGACGATGAGGCCGTACGGCCGGTTGTGGTAGAGCGCGTCCTCATAGGACCTCTGCACGTCCTCCGAGACGTACGGGTTCCAAACATGGACCCGGTGCTTCAGCCCGCTGTTCAACCGATCCGAGATCCGACGGACGATCGTCTCGGCCGCCCGCGTCTCCGGGATCCCGCGACGGGAGATCTCCAGGACGAGCTCCCTGTGCCGGTCCGGGTCGAGCTGCACGCCGATCCGCCTGAGCTCCATGGGCGATCCGTCGAGGTACTGGAGGCTATTTGAGGGTCGGACAATCCGAAATTGAATCGTGAATCAAATCGCGATTCGTCCCTGCCGCCTCAAATAGGGTTACCTGCCGTGGTCGGCACGCCTTGATCGCCATGGGTTTTCGGCCGGCCCTTTCCACGTGGAATACGGCCGGCTCTTTCCCGTGGCGGGAGGGGCCGACCGAGGAGGGGTCGTCGCCCGTCGTGGCGAGAAACCCAAGAGGCTAAGGAGGGGCCAAAGAAATGGCTGGTTGGCTAGACTACAGTGTCTTGGGGGTAGCTCCCCTCTGGCTCATTCTCGTCTTCGTCCTGGTCATCGCCCTCGCGGTCGTCTACGCGTACCGCAAGAGCACCTCGGACGACAGGAAGGACGCGAAGAAGGTCGCCGCGGTCGTCGCGGTCCTCGTGATCGTGGTCCTACTCGTCGGGATGATCCCGCAGGCGGCGATCACTCCGACGAACGTCGCGGAGGCGAGCCTTTCGATCTCCGCCACGGCGGACGCGTCCTGCTTCGACTTCCCGGACTTCTCGGGCGACGGCGACTGTAACCCCGCGACGCCCACGACGGACATCGTCGTGAACGACGCGGACAAGACGGTCGCCCTCGGTCTGACGACAGACTACTCGGCGAACGCGCTGTACGCCCTCGCGACCACGACCGCGTTCGACACGACCGGAGTCACGTTCGTGATCCGGCGGACGGACGACGGGTGGCGGGAGAACGGGCAGCTCGTGAGCCTCGCCGTGTCCGGGTCCGTCAGCGGTCTGACCTCCTGGGTCATCAAGGGGAACGTCTCGGGCGAGCCCGACATCTTCCTCGTCGAGAAGAACGCCCAGGGGATCTTCCAGATCGCCTGGACGGACGAGAACAGCAACACGATCGTCGGGGAAGAGAACGGCGGCGGTCTCGCGCTCCTCGCCCCCGCGGGCGACAGCGCGACGATCCGGCTGGCGTTCTACTTCAACGAGGACGCATTGCCGCGGAGCATCCAGTTCGCGACGTACACGTTCAGCGCGACGATCACGATCGCGATGGATGAGGGGCCGAGCTTCAGCATCCCCGTGACCCTGACCTTGCAGTCCCAGGCGTAGGCGCCCTGGGACCTTTCCCATTTTCCTTGGCGCTTTCAGCGGGAGCGAGTCACGGTGGCAAAGAGGAACCCGGTCGACACGTGGCGCATGGTCGCCTACGTCCTCGTCGTCGCACTCCTGATCTTCCTGAGCGGCGCGGTCCTGGGGGCCTTGGCGTTCCAGGTCTCGCCTATTGGCGGGGTCGACACGCGCACGAAGATCGGCGAAGGGCACACGTGGCGCGGCGGAGGACAGTTCCACGAGGAGGTCCTCGACGCGCCGCAGTACGTAAGCGGCTTCAAGTCCGACGGATTCAGCGAGAAGATCGTCGCGGGCGCGAAGGTCTCTCGCTCCCAGGTCTCCTGCGTGAACCCGGGAAACGCGGTCTACGAGTTCTGGTTCAAGTCCACGGTCCCGTATCCTCCGGCGAACACGTTCCCGCCCGTCCCTCTGACGAGCAGCGGGCACCCGGACTGGGTGGACGAGACGAAGAACGGCTGGGTCCTCGTGAAGCAGGACTCCGTGAGGCTCAACCCCGGCGGCATCAGCTGTCCGGACTTCCTGAACGCGCCGGCCTCGATCATGGAGATCCGGGGCAACTACATCGGCACGATCTGGGTCAAGTTCTGGGTGGACTGGCTCGACATCCTCCACAGCGGCTACCATCTCATGGCGCACGACCAGGCGCCCGTGCAGCCCGGCTGGGGCTTCCTTTCCATCCAGAACGCGGACTCCCTCGTGGAGATCGGGGAGAACCTCCTCATCCACTACGACGTCGGTGCGGCCTGCTCCCTGAAGGAGGACACGGGGACGAAGCCGAACGGCTGCGGCTGGACCCTGTCGATCCGCAACAAGGACACCGGCGCCGCCCCCTCTGGATGGACGGACCGCACGATCGGGGACTTCCAGGAGGCGACGATCTCCGTGCCCGTGACGACCGGGTGGTTCCAGCTCGGCTCCCACAACGAGTACGAGATCAAGCTGTTTAACCAGCTGAACCTCCAGGACGCGAAGCTCTTCGTGACGATCGACGACCGGGACCTCGCGCCCGGCGTCCCGAGGGTCACGGTCTCCCCCGGGCCTCCCTACCGGCAGGGCGACGTCCTCACGATCAGCGCGGAGAGCGCCGTGAACGCGAAGACGGGTGCGGCGATCGTCGAGTACCACTACCTCATCCGCCAGGGCGGCAGGATCCTCCTTGACATGAGGACCCTCGGCAGTGTGCAGGTCACGATCGCGGACGAGCAGATCGACATCCAGGTCGAGGTCACGGCCTTCGACGGCTCGAGGACATCCGGCGTCTCGAGGTTCATCCTCACGGTCCTCGATACGGATCTGGACAACAACCCGCCGACGAAACCCGGAGATCTCCCGTGGGGCCTCGTGCTCCTGGTCGCCGGACTCGTGGCAATCCTGCTCGGCCTCGCGGTGCCCCTTGATCCACCGATTCGGGCGGGCATCGCGGTCCTGGGCCTCGTTCTGATCCTCGTGGCGTGGCTCATCGTCGGGATTCAGTTCAACCTCCCGCGGTTCTTCGTCATCTCCACCGGGGGTGGGAATCTTGGATAAGGGCATGCGCCGCGCCCTGGTCATCCTCGTAGCCGTCGCGATCGTGATCGTGCTGGTCCTGGCGGCCCTCCCGGTCGCCCACGACGAGGACGGGGACGGGAACGCCGACGAGAGCTCGGACTTCACATTCGACCCGGTAAACGGCGACGACGACGCGGATGCGACGGACATCCATGGCACGCTCCTCTACCGGCTGTTCATCTACTTTAAGGACGGGACGAGCGA
>Ga0209641_10001802_pt1 | contig 18818 bp, 11 predicted proteins | sample RifCSP16_1_FD_184022 | JGI IMG/M metagenome (GOLD analysis project Ga0209641, IMG submission 184022) | Soil microbial communities from Rifle, Colorado - Rifle CSP2_sed 16_1 (SPAdes) (version 2) | ecosystem: Environmental > Terrestrial > Deep subsurface > Rock core/Sediment | place: Rifle... | reverse complement strand
GGCGGTGAGAACGATGATGGGGAGTTGGGTGTTCAGCCGGCGGAATTCCTGCAGCACCGCCAGGCCGCTGCGCCCGGGGAGCTTGACGTCGAGCAGCACCAGGTCGCAGGGCTGCTCGGTCATGGCCTTGAGGCCGGTGTCGGCGTCGGTGGCGAAGCTGGTGGAAAAGCCGGCCGAGCTCAAAAGGGCGTCGAGGGTTTCGCGGACGTCGGCTTCGTCGTCCACGACCAGGATGTGACCGCGCGCGTTAGCCATCGCTCCTCCGGGCACCGGCGGGGGTGGGGGCCGGCAGCGGGAATTCAATCAAGAAGGACGTGCCCTGGCCGGGGCGCGAGCTGCACTGGATGGAGCCGTTGTGCTCCTGGATGATGCCGTAGCTGATGGCCAGGCCCAGGCCCGTGCCCCGCCCGGTGGCCTTGGTGGTGAAGAAGGGGTCGTAGATCTTGCTCAGGTTCTCGGCGGGGATGCCGACGCCGGTGTCGCTGATTTCCACCTGGACGCGGCTGTTGTTCCGGCGGGTGCGGATGGTGAGCCGGCCGCCCTGGGGCATGGCGTCGCGGGCGTTGACCAGCAGGTTCAGGAAGACCTGCTGGAGCTTGCCGGCGTCGCCGTAGACGGGCGGCAGGGAGTCGTCGAGCTCGGCGGCGACCGCCACCCGGCTGGAGCGCAGCTGCGGCTCCATCAGGCCCAGGGTATCGCTCAAAGTGCGGTTGACGCTCACCTCGCCGAACTCCGCCTCGCCGGTGCGGGAGAAGTTCAGCAGGCTGGAGATGATTTCCGAGGCGCGGAAGGTCTGCTTGACGATCTTTTCCACCAGCTGTCCCCGCGGGTCGCTGGCCGGCAGTTGTTTGGCCAGCATCTGGGCGTAGTTGGAGATGACCGCCAGCGGTGTGTTCACCTCGTGGGCCACGCCCGCGGCCAGCAGCCCGATGGAGGTGAGCTTCTCGGCCTGCAAGAGCTGGCCTTCGAGCTGCACCCGCTCGGTGATGTCGTCGAAGATGAGCAGCCGCCCGATGGGTGCCCCCTGCTTGCTGACCAGGGGGGCCAGGGCGATGTTGGTGACGCGGCGGCCGCCCTCGGGGCGAGAGAGGTAGAACTTGTAAAGCGAGCTCAAGCGGGAGTCGTCGCGGCGGGCCTCGAGTCCCGCGGCCAGCTCGGGGGGAAAGACGTCGGGCAGGCGCCGGCCCAGCGCCTCCTGCCGGGGCCGCCCGCTGAGGCGCTCCATGGAAGTGTTCCAGGACTCGATGCGGCCGTCCGGGTCGAGGGCCACCAGGCCGACGCTGGTGGACTCGAGGATGTTTTCGCTGAAGTCTTTGAGCTGGGCCACCTGTTCGGCCTTCTGCTCCAGGCGCTGGTAGAGCCGGGCGTTTTCCAGGGCGATGGCGATGTAGTCGGCCAGGGTTTCGAGCAGCTCCAGGTCGTCGCTGGTCAGGAAGCTGCCCTCGTCGGCGGTCTTGCCCATGGCCAGGAAGGCGATGGTGCGGTTCTGGATGCGGCAGGGGATGAAGTAGTGCAGGCCGAGCTCTTCCAGCTGCGGCTGCTCGCCCGGGGCGAAGAGGTTGTCGCCCAGGCCGCTCTCGGTAGCCCGGGGGCGGGGCAGGCTCAAGTCGGCGAGGGTGAAACTCAAGGGGGCCCGGCTCGCTCCCAGGCCCTGGGCCCGGGCCAGGGAGAAGCGGTCGGGGTGGTTTTCTTCGGCCAGCAGGATGGCCATGCGCTCGACGGGGAGCGTCCGCCCCAGGCGGTCGAGCAGCTTGGCCAGCAGGCGGTCGAGGTGGACTTCGCTGGAGAGCTCCCGGCCGAACTCTTCCAGCGTGCGGCGGTAGTCGAAGCGCTCGCGGTAGAACAGCCGCTCGAGCTGCTGCTGGGTCCAGTCCTTGATGGGCTGGAAGAGCACGGCGGCGATGATGATGGCCAGGACGATGCCGCCGGTGCCGAAGCTCTCGCGGGTCTGGAACAGCTCCGCCACCGCCACGGCCAGGCCGAAGTAGAGCCCGGCGATGGCGGCGGTGGCCAGGGTGTAGGCCACGCCGCGGCGGAAGATGATGTCGACGTCCATCAAGCGGTAGCGGATGATGGCGTAGCCGAAGGTGAGCGGGATGAAGACCAGGGCCAGGGTGGAGAGCTTCATCCAATCGTTGGGGACGGTTTCGAGCAGCACGGGCAGGACGTAGAAGGCGGTGAAGGGGACGATGGCGAGCCAGGTGCCCCGGGTCACCCACTTCATCTGCTGGGTGAGGACCGGGTTGCGGGAGTGGCGGTAGGTGTACTCGAAGACGCCCGCCGCCGCCAGCAAGAGCGCCGCCACATAAGTGAATTCGATCTGGTCGAACCAGTTGATGCGTTCCATGGAGCGCGGCAGCAGCGGCGCCCCCACCGCCAGCGCGTGGAAGAGCAGCACGGCCGCCCCCGGCAGATAGACCACCCCGAACAGCCAGTGGCGGCGCTCGAACCAGGGCTTGGGCTCGGGGAAGGCCAGGGCGAAGTGCAGGAACAGGGCCGGGGCCAGCAGCCGCGCCACCACGTCGGACCAGTAGATGGCCCAATCGAAGGTGTTGAACTTGCCGCTGTAGGCGAAGCTGTAGAAGACGAAGCTGGTCAGGCAGAAAAGGTAAAAATGCAGGGCGTGCGGGGCGTTCCAGCGCTTGAGCAGCACCACCAGCCCGATGGCCAGGTAGAGCAGGCCCACGAACTCGAGGAAGCCACGCAGGCTGAAGGGGTCGGCCTGGGGCGTCGCCACCAGGGTGGTGCTGACGGGCGTCGAGTGGCTGCGGCGGCGCAGCTCGTAGGTGAGCTGGGTCCCCGGCTGGGCGCGGAAGAGCTGCCGGGTTACGTCGAAGGGGCTGCGGATGGGCCGCCCGTCAATGGAGAGCAGGATGTCCCCGGGGCGGATGCCCGCCCGGTCCCCCGGCGTGTCCTGCCAGACGATGCTGGCCTGCACCCCCTCCGGGGTCTCGTCCCAGTCAATCCCGTCGTAGGGGCGGACGTAGCGGGCACGCTCGGTGAAATTGACGCCGCCGCAGACCAGCGCCGCCAGCGTCACCAAAGCCAGCAACAGGCCGAACGACCGCAGCTTGTATTCGCGCCAGCTCCGCGATTCCATTTGGCTCGCCGCCGCCAAGTCTCCCCAAGAGGTAAAGGTTCATTCTATACCAAAAACCGTAGGAGACTCTTCGGTTTCTTGTAGCGAAGGAGCCTGGCGGGCGGCTTAACGGATGATGCGGAAAGGCGCTGAAGGGGTCAAGCTTTGCTGGCGGACACGGTCGGTGATCTTGAGGTCGAGCGTGTAGTCGCCCGGCGGGAGGTCTTTCAAAGAGAGCACCTTCTCGAGGGTCAACTGCTCGCCGGCGCGCTCCATCTGGGCGGTGGTTTCACTGTAGTCGAAGATGGTCTTGTCGCCCTGGCGGATGGTGTATTCGATGGTGGCGTCGGGCTTGTGGGTCGCGTCGTTGACGGCCAGGTTATAGACCTGGAGGTAGATGCCCATGCGGTCGTTGGGCCCGAAGGTCTCCCCGACCGCGGGGCGGACTTTGCTGTTGCCGATGACGAACTGGCCGCTGCCCACGTTCTTCGAAGGGACGCGCTCGATGAGGTCGGCCAGGATGAGGCTGCTGTGGGCCAACCTGTCTTCCTCGAAGCGCGGCACCACCAGGCGCTGCTCCACGGTGCCGACGTTGCCGTTGTTCAGGTCTTTCAGCACCAGGTTGAGCTTGTAAAGGCCGGGGCGCAGGGCGAGGGCTTTCTGGTAGACCGCCTTCTCTTCCAGGGCGCGCTCGAGCAGCGAGGCGGGGACGTCGAGCCGGATGACGTCTTCGAAGGTGTCCACCACGCGGCCGGTCATGGTGGTGATGCGGCCGAAGACGTTGATGGTGGACTGGTGCACGCCTTGCTTGAGCTGGAAGGTGAGGTCCTTCTTCTTGATGGCCACGGTCACCGGCACCAGGATGGACTGGTCGGTGATGCGCAGGAAGTCCAGGCGCACGTCAAAGGGAAGCAGGTTGAAGGAAATGCGCGTGGTGACCAGGGCCTCCAGGTCGGCGAACTTCACCGGCGGCGCCTTCAGGATGGCGGCGTACTGCTGCATGCGGTCAAAGGCCTCCCAGCCGCCCCGCTGGCTGCGGAGGTTGTTGCCGAGTTCTCCGGGACGCAGCGGCAGACGCGTGCCGTCGGTGCGGTCGAAGCGGGAGGTCTTGTCCGCCAGGCCCATCTCTTCCAGCAGGCTCAGGCCGGCGCCGGGGACGTTGAGCAGGGCGTCCTTTTCCGAGGGGTCCATCGTCAGCCGGTACTCCCCGCTCATGCTGGGGTCGACAAACTCCAGGATCACTTCCTGCCCCACGCCTTCCAGGTAGCGGTAGCGCCACTGTTCGAAGGCGTAGGTGGAGGTGCTGCCGCCGCCCTCTTCCATGGGCCGGTAGTAGGCGCCGCCGCTCGGGTGTGACTCGATGTCATCCGGCGGGCCCCAGGCGATGTAGATGCGGCCGCGGTCGGTCCGCCAGCCGGGCTTGCCGGAGCTGAAGCGTTCGTTGGCGTAAGCGATGCGGCGGTAGTGCTCTTCCCGGAACTCGTTTTCGATGCTGTCGGGCGTGGGGTCGCGCCGCAGCCAGAACTGCTCGATGAACTGCTCGCGCTCTTCGTCGGAGTTCAGGTGCAGGAAAGCGTCCCGCTCTTCCGTGGTGAGGATGTAGAGCACGTCCTCCTGCAGCCACTTCCTGTAGGCCGTCTCGAGTTCCTTCTCCAGCTTCTTGTTCCGCTTCTCGCGCTCCTTCTCGTTCAGCTCGCGCTGGGGCAGGCCCTCGGTCAGGGGCTTCGGGTCTTTCTTTTCCTCGGGCTGCTGCGCGGCGGCGGGCGCGGCGCCGGCGAGCAGGAATCCCGACAGGAGGACGGGAAGGAGTTTCACTCGGAGGTTGGCTGGTTTCATCGCGCTCCCCTGCTGCCTCAGACGCCTATTCTACGAGCCTGGTTGCCCCCGGGTCAAGCTAGGGCTGGGCCCCGAGCGCCTTGTCGATGTCGGCCACCTTCTGGCGGACGGGCGCGGCCAGCGGGTGGTCGGGGGCGAGGTCGAGGAAGTGCTGGAACTCCTGGCGGGCCGTCGCTAGGGCGCGCTTCCGCAGGGCAAGGTTGCCCAACAAGATGTGCACGAGGGGGAACTTGGGCTCCAGGTCGTGGGCTTCCTGATAGTGCGCCTCCGCTTCGGCCAGCTTGTTCTGCGCCGCGAACGCTTGGCCCAATTCGAAGTGGGCCGACCAGGCTCTTGGTTCCATGGCCACGCTGCGCTCGAGCAGCGGCTGCGCCTCCGCCGGTTTCCCCTGGCGGTTGTAGAGCGCGCCCAGGGCGGCGTAACCGGGCGCGTACTTGTCGTTGATCTCCAGGCTCCGCTTCAAGGCCTTTTCCGCCTCCGGCCACTTTTGTTGGTCCATATAGAGCGTCCCGAGCATGTGGTAGGCGGCGTAATACTCGGGATAGATCTCGATGGCCTTTTGGAAATGCGCCACGGCCTTCTCCGGCGCGTTATCTCTCACGGCTTCTTCACCCTTGGCAAGTTCCTGCATGGCGCCTTCCGGGGCCATGAGCGCCTGAAGGCCCACGGTGGCTTCGGTGGAGCCGAGGCCGGCGGGCGCGCCGGGGGTGTCCTGGGTCTCGGCGTAGAGCGTCAGCATGGCGGACTGGGTCGGCATCAAGGTGAGGTCAACGCGGTTGGTGGCGTCCCGGTAGCCGGGGGCCTTGGCCCGCACCACGTAGCGGGTGCGCTCCAATCCCTCGAACCGGAAGCGGGCGTTGCCGACCAGGCTGGCCTGCTGGATGATTTCGCCCATCTCCGATTCCAGGTACACAATGACGGAACCGGGCGATGCCACGCCGCCCTTGAAGTGCACCATGCCGTTGATTTGTCCGGGGATGCGAGGCAGGCGCCCGCCCTGCGCCTGAACGCCCACTGGCAAGGCTGTCAGCACCAGGGCAAACGTGAGATAGCCGAAAAGGCAGGTCCGCCGCATCTGGTACCTCCCCGCACGCAGCCGGGGGCGCGCGCCCAACAGTCTAGTCCAAAAAGAAATCGGGGGGAGAAGTTTCCTTCTCCCCCCGGTTGAGCTTCAGATTCGAACGGAATCCCGACGCGGCGGGATTACCACTCGAACCGCAAAGCGAAGCGCGTGTGGAACGGCCGCTGGAAAGCGACCGGGGTCAGGAAGTCCGGGTTGACCCCTCCACCGCCTATTTCGGCGAACTGGTCCACGCTGGTGATGCGCTCGGCGTTGAACAGGTTGAAGAAGTCCAGCGCTCCGCGCAGGGTGAACCGCTCGGTGATCTTCCAGGGGTAGTCGAAGTGCAGGTCGAAGACGCCCTGGACGCGAGTCTTGCCCTGCGATCCGCGGCCGCCGGAGGGGATTTCCCCGGCGTTGAAGTAAGCGGGGTGGTGGAGGAATTTGCTGATGGGCGAGCCGCTCTCCACGCGCAGGTTGCCGCCGATGTTGAGGTTGTTGGCCCAACCGCTGTTGATCATGTAGGAGCCGTAGAAGTTGACGATGTGCAGGCGGTCGGTGGGCAACGGGCCGGCTTGGAACTGCTCCGCCAAGCGGACGCTGCCGGTGAAGTCATAGAGCGAGCTGATGTTCGGGTCTTCCTGGCCGTTGTCGTTGCGGAACGAGCCTTCGAAGTTCCCGAACAGCTTGGCGATGCGCCAGTTGATGAACATCTGCCAGTTATCCCGCAGGCGGCGCTCCAGGCTGACTTCCACCGCCTGGTAGTTGCGCACCGGGTTGGGGAAGCCGTCGGGGATGCCGTCGGGGATGGCCAGGCCGGCCAGCGGGTTAGCCAGGAACGAGTAAATGTCGTCGTCCGTGCCGAATAGCGCGTCCGGGCCGGGGCTCGCGATGCAGCCACTGAAGACCGTCTGCCCGGGCAGCGCGAGGGCGCCGCAGGCCGGGTTGGTGCCGAGGTCGGCGTTGGTGTTTACGTTGGCGATGACGTACTGCTGGTTCAAGCCGAAGTTGGCCGCTTCCACCGTCAACGGGCTGGTGTCTTCGACGATGCGCTTGATGCGCCGGTCGAGGTAGCGGGTGCGGACGAAGAAGCCGTGGGGGAGCTCCTGCTCGTAGCCGAGCACGAACTCATCCAGGAACTGCTGCTTCGTCCCCGGGAAGATCAGCGTGCCGAAGTTCCCGGTCAGGAACGGGTTGGGCTCGCGCACTCCACCGGTCGAGGTGCAGAGCACGGCCGCCGTGCCCGCGGGGCAGTTAATGGCCGCGAACGCGGGCAAGTAGACGCTGCCGCCGTTGGGGTTGAACACCGGCTCGCCGGTGAAGGGGTTGATCGAGGTCGCTCCATAGATCATGGTGAGGTAGCTGGCTTCGCTGCCGAGCGAGCGCTGGGCGAGGTCGAGCGGGATGCGCTCGAAGATGCGGCCGAAGTGCAAGTAGGCCTTGCTCTTGCGGTTCCCCATCGGGTCAACAGTGACGCCCAGGCGGGGCGCCCAGTTGCCGGTGAAGGCGTAGTGGCAGGTGGGCACGTTGACGCTTTCCACGCAGGTGGCAGGCCCGTTCATGTTCTCCTGCTCCCAGCGCAGCCCCAGCTTGATGTTGATGCGGTCGGTGATGGACCAGGTGTCGCTGGCGTAGAGCGCCCCGTAGCGGGTGCGGGTGTCCACCAGCGATCCCGCGAACGCGCCGCGGCTGATCTGGAAGTAGTACGCCGAGGGCAGTTGGCCGCCCGGACGGGCGAAGACGGGCAGGCCCGCTCCGCAGTCGGCCAGACCGGTCCGCTCCAAGCACGGCCGTGCCGTGCCGGTGGCGCCGGCTGTCGGCAGCCCCGCCACACCGGCGGCTAGCGTGATGGGGTCAGTCGGCACGGGAAAGTCCGGGCCCGAACGCCGGGCCAGGACGTCCCACGCCGCCGTCTCGAACTGGAAGCCGACCTGGATTTCGTGCGGCCCGATGAGTTTGTACTGGTGGGCGCTGTTGAGGTAGAACTGCTTGGTGTCGGCCTTGTAGTTCTCGAAGAAGCCGATCCCGCCCTGCCCGATCGGAATGCCGGGGTTGCCGGTGACGGCGCCGGTGCGGTCGGTGATGCCGTAGTCGTTGAAGAAACGCTCTTCGGCGAAGCGGTTGTGGGCCTGGGCGATGTGGGCGTTCAAGACCCACTTGGGCGAGAAGGAGCCGTTGTAGCGGATGGCCCAGTTCAGTCCGGAGAAGTCCAGCCGGCTGAAGTCGCGCGGGGTCACGGCGCCGCCGACGATGGTGGGCGTACCCACCATGCCGCGCCCGCCCTCACCCCGGGTCGCCCCGGTGGTGGGCCCGAACGACCAGATGGACGGGTCGCCGTACCAGGTGGCCTCCACCGTGTGGTTGGGGTTGATCACGCCGGTGAGCTTCATGGCGTAGTTCATGGTGCGCCGTCGGCTGTCAATGTGCCCCAGGGGGTGGCAAATGCCCGCGGTCACGCCGGCGACGCAGTCGCCCGCGTAGGGAAAGCCGGAAGGAGCGGCCATCTCGACTCGCCGCAGCACCGGGTTGAAGGAGCCGAACCAGAACAGGCGGTCCTTCATGATGTAGCCGCCCGCCTCGACGCCGAAGTCATACTCGTCGACGGCGTGCACTTCTGTCCCCGAAGCCAGCCGGAAGTCGTTGATCTGGCGCCGGCCAACCGAGAGCGTTTCGGGGTCGACGTAGACGTAGACGGCCCCGTGCCAATCGTTGCTGCCGGACTTGGTGGTGACGTTGATGACGCCGCCCAAGGCCTGACCGTAGTTGGCCTCAAAGCCGCCGGTGGTCACCTGGACTTCCTGGATGAAGCTGGTGGTGACGCCGCTGCCGATGGGGCCGAAGACGCGGTGGTACGTGCCGTAGGCGCCGAAGCCGGTGTTGGTGATGTTGACGCCGTCGAGCACGTAGAGGTTCTCCAGGCCGCTGCCGCCGGAAATGGAGGGGTTGGCGAAGCCGGTGCCGCCGCCGTCGTTCACGCCCACACCGAGATAGAAAGTGTTGGTCAGGTTGCGGCCGATGGGGATGGTGTTGTACAGGGTGTCGTTGTGGCTAGCGGTCAGGTTGGTGCTGGTGGGGTCGATGGCGATGGCGGCCGCGCTCACTTCCACGACCTGCGTCACGTCCCCAGGCTCCATCACCAGGATGACCGGGGTGCGCACGTTGATGCGCACGTCCACGTCCTTGGCTTCCGCGGCCTTGAAGCCGGCCACTTCCGCGCGGATGGTCCACAGGCCCGGAATCACGCCGCCGAAGAGCGCGATGCCGCGCTCATCGGTGGTCACGGTGCGGCTACCCATGGATGAACTCATGATTACTTTGGCGCCCGGGATGACTGCTCCGGTCGCGTCTTCTACGGTCACCTGCACCGTGCCCACGGTCACCTGGCCCCCCTGGGCCCAGGCCGAAAGCGCGGTGAAAATGACACACACGAACAGCAACAGCACGAAACGAGATTTCATCAGATTGTCTCCTCGGAATAAGTCACGTTTAATGACAGTTTCTCCACCCAATGAATATGCAATCACCTTGCCAGTAATCATTCCTAATAAATAAACATTATTGAATGTATTTTCAATCACTTACGAGATTCTCACAGGTTGTGTACTGATGGGGCAGCTAGGAAAATACCGTTTTTAGTATGTTATTAAACAAATCTTACCGAATCTTATAGTTGGGGGAAAAGACCCGGCTGGCTTAATTACTGGCGGGCTTGCGGCTTGCGGTGGCTTGACGAGCTCGGTCGCGCATCTCCCGGGCCCGGTCGCCCTGGCCGGATTTTTCATAGAGGGCTGCCATCTCTTCGTAGAGTGAGCCTGCCGGGGCCAACACGGCGACAGCTTGCTCGCCGAGCTCGATGGCTTTGGTCCTTTGGCCAGCCTCTTCCAGCGCCGCCAGGTAGGCAAGGATGGCGTCCAGGCCGGTGTCGGGGGCGATGGTGGCTCCGGCCGCCAGGGTGGCGACGCGGGCGTGGTCGCCGCGCTGAAACAGCAGCGTGGCCAGCTTGTCGCGGGCCGGGCTCAGGTTCGGGTTGCGCTCGAGCGCGCGCTCGAGCAGGCGGAGGGCCTCTTCCGGGCGATTCTGCCCGGCTTGACACAGGGCGCGGCGGTAGTCGAGCCAGCCCCGGCGGGTGTCTTCGGCCAGGCGACCGTTGACGATGGTGGTCCGGCCCAGGTTCCCTCCCACCTGCGCCACCTTGAAGGCCAGCGTCTGCGAGGCCGACTGCCCGGTGGCCGGGTCGGTGACCGTCACCACCAGCCGGAAGCTGCCCGGCTCGAAGTCGTTCAGCGAAAAAGCCTTCCCGTGCAGGACCGTGCCGTGGGCGTCGAACTGCTGCGTGGCGATTTGTTCGCTTTCGCTGGTACGGGTGCCGCCTCGGGTCGGACTCCCCAGGGCGTAGTCCACCTGCAAGGTGTCGCCCACGGCGTAGCCCGTGCCCGGCGGAGGGAGATAAACCTGGAAGAAGACCTTCAGCTTCTCCCCGCGGCCGAACTCGTTCCGGCCGCTCGGGGTGAAGCGAAGGTCGAAGAATTCGAAAGGCCGCGCCCCGGAGGGATCTTCGACCCGCACCGCTTCTTCGTAGACCACGAGTGGGCTCAAGCGCAGGGCTCCGGCCACGTCCGGAACATTGACCTGTTGCCGCGCCAGGTAGAGCGCCCCCGTGATCTCGTTCTGGAAAACGAAGTCCAGGTCATAGTCGCCCGGGGGCAGCGGCAGGCGGTCTTCGTAGGCGAAGGGCAGCAGCTTCAGGCGTTCGAAGGCTTCGGCGGTGTAGGTGTAGGTGCCGCTGTGGGTCTGCTGGAAGAGCGGCTCGCCGCCTGCGGTGCGCACCAGGGTGTTCACCCGCGCCGTGACCTGGTACTGGTCTCCGGCCTTCGCCGCCAGCTCTTCCAGCGTCGCCGGCAGCAGCAGAAGCTGGTGGACGGCGGTCTCGCCGTCCGCGTCGCGCAAGGGCACCCACTCGACCTCCAGCACCTCGGGCTCGAAGGTCAGCCGGGTCTTGACCACCTCTTTCAATTCCCGCCGCCGCCGCAGCATTTCCTTGGTGAAGCGGTCGTTGGGCAGGTTGTAGATGCGGGTGACCATGGAGTCGGAGGCCATGGTGGCGGTGAAGCTTTCCGTGTCGATGGGCTCATCGGTCAGGAAAGTCAGCGAGGCGCGCGCCACTTCGGCGCTCACCTGTTGGGCCAGTTGCCGGAAGGCCCCGCGGGGATTGTTTTCCGTGCCCGAGCCCTTGGCGAGCTTGGTGGGCCCGTCCACCACCGGGCTGTAGAGCCGGTAGTCGCTGGCGTCGTCGGGCTGGTAGAAAAGCAGGTAGAAGAAACCCGGGAGCGACCGGTGGGTGTTCGAATAGAACCACAGCTCCATCGGGCGCACGGCGCTGTGCCAGGGATACTTGGTCACCTGCTGAGGCTTGCCGAGCGCGATGTACATCCGCCCCCGGTCGGTCCGCCAGCCGTTGTGCCCGCGGCCTTCGGAGAAGTACTGGTTGGCGTGTTCGATGCGGCGGTAGTGCTCGTCCCTGTACTCGTTCTCTGGCGTGCCCGGGCTGGGGTCGCGGGCCAGCCAGAAGTCATCGATGAACCGGTCGCGCTCGGCGTCGGTCGGCAGCTGGCGGAAGAGCTTCTTTTCTTCGTCCGAGATGAGGTAGGGGACTTCTTCCTCCAGCCACTTCTTGTGTTTGGCAGAAAAAGGCGTGGCCGCGGCCGCGTCGGCGGCGCCCCCCAGCAGCAGGGCCGCCACCAGCAGCCCGTTCCCCCACTGGCCGCGAAATCTCCCCGTGCCTGCCCTGGTGCTCATCGGACGAAATGGCTCAACAGTTCTACTCTAACACACAGGATGCCTGGAGGTCAGCGGCGGTTGGCCCGCGGCTACTTCTCGAGGCGCGCCCGCACGGTCAGCTCGCTGCCGGCGAGCACGCGCAGCTCCCGCTGCCACTCCCCGTAGCCCGGCAGGCGCACGCTCACCTGGTAGGTGCCGGCCGGCAACTCCAGGGTGGCGGGCGTCGAGCTGACGAAGCTGCCGTCGAGGAAGACGTCGGCGCCTTCGGGCTCCGAGAGCACCCGCACGCGCGCCGGCGGCTGGCCGCTGCGGTCGACCGCGGTAAGCTTCCCCTGCTCGAGCAGCGCCACCAGCCCCGGGTAACTCAGCCAGGTCCGCGCCCCGAAGTTGACTTCCCGTTGCGGCGGGCCCAGCGCCGCCACCACTTCTTCCCGGCTCATCCCCGGCTTCAGCTCGGAGGGGACGGCGGGCGGCGGCGGCTCGGGGGCCGGGGCCGGCTCTTGCAGCAAGGGCCGCAGGCCTTCCTCGGGCAGCAGCCACTGGTCGAGCGCGGGCAAGATCTGGCCGAGGTTGGCGTCGGCGAGGGTGGCGGGCGGGAAGAAGAAGTTGAGCGCCAGCCACACTGGCCCCGCGCCCCGCGGGGTCGAGACCGTGCGCGCGCTCAGCAGCCCGAGCACGATGACGTCCGAGCCCACGTAGACGCTGTGGAGGTAGAATTTTTCTCCGACCGGGAGCGCGATATCCTGGCTGCCGCGGGCGGCTTGCGCCTGGCCCTGGCGGATGTGGAAAGAGGCGGGCTGGTCGGGATCCAACGAGCCCTGCAGGCCCGCGCGGCGCAGGTTCAGGATGCCGCCGGCCTCCCGGATGCTGGCGCGGTCGCCCGTCAGGCCGAACATCCCGGTACCGACCAGGGTGAGCCGGTAGCGCTGCTTCAGGGCGCGCTCAACGTCGGCGCGCCGGGCGGCGCCGCTCTCCGCTGCGGCGCTCACCAGCGCCACCCCGAGCAGCAACGCGGCCGTGCCCTTGACGTTCTTCATGAGTCTCCCTCGGCGGCGTCGGCTGCGTTTCGGCCGCACTGCCGAGACTACCTCGGGGCGTGCTGCGGGTCAAGGAAGCCCGGGGACGGGCGCTTGCCGCTCCTGGCTGGCGGCGGTAGAATGGAAGGTGGGCGAGGAGGTCGGGGCCGGCCACCGGGCCGGTTTCACATTTTCCGCAAACTTTTTCCGGCCACTTTCGTACTAATAGAGCAGGAGGGAGTCCTATACGCCTATGGCGATGAAACGCTCGCGGAAGATTGCCCTGATCGTGGTGGGAGCGCTGGCGGTGGTGGTGGCCGTCAGCGTGGTGGTGCAGAAGCAGAAGGCCGGAGTGGTGGCCGTCCAGACCGAGGACGTGAAGCGGCAAGACCTGACCTCGGTGGTCACCGCCTCGGGTGAAATCCGGCCGCGCCACTACGTCAACATCAACTCGCAGTCCTTCGGCAAGATCGTCGCGATTGCCGTCCAGGAAGGCGAGCGAGTGCGCCGCGGCCAGGTGCTGCTGCGCATGGAAGCCGTGCAGGCGGGCGCCGATGTCGACGCCTCCCGCGCCGGCGTGGCCTCCCTGGAATCGGCCGTGGAGGCCGCCCAGGCCAACCTGAAGACTTCGCAGGCCGAGCTCCGCCGCAACCACGCCGACTTCGACCGCGCCACCTTGAACTGGGACCGCGCCCAGGGGCTCTTCAAAGACCAGTTGATTTCCCAGCAGGAGTACGACACCCGCAAGGCGGAATTCGAAAGCGCCGAGGCCAGCGTGGCCCTGGCCGAAGCCCGGGTCACCCAGTCGCAGGCCGAGCTCAACCGCTCCCGCTCCAATCTCCTGCAGTCCCGCGCCAACCTCACCCGCGCCGACGACTTCTTGCAGAAGACCATCTACACCTCGCCCATTGACGGCGTGGTCACCAACCTCCCCGTGCACGTGGGCGAGCAGTCGGTTCCGGGCGTCCAGAACACCCCCGGCAGCTTCCTGCTGACGGTGGCCGACATGGCGGAGGTGACCGCCGAGGTCAAGGTGGACGAGACCGACATCGTCAACGTCAAGATGAGCCAGCCGGCCGAAGTCACCATCGACGCCTTTCCCAACCAGACCTTCAAGGGGCGGGTGACCGAAATCGGCACCACGGCTCTGGTGCGTTCGACCGGCCGCTCCACCGCCGAGCTGCAGACCGGGACGCAGGAGGCCAAGGACTTCAAGGTGGTCATCACGCTCGACAACCCGCCCGACATCGTGCGCCCCGGCCTCTCCACCACGTCCCGCATCACCACCGCCACCCGCGCCAAGGTGCTGGCCATCCCCATCCAGGCCCTCACCATCCGTCGCAAGGCCGATATCGAAGCCGCCGAGCGCGCGTCTAAGGGGGACAAGACAGCTAAGGCCGCCACCGTCGCCGCCACGCCCGAGAATAAAGACAAAGAGGAGTGGCAGGGTGTCTTCGTGGTCAAGGACGGCCAGGCCCGCTTCAAGAAGGTCGAGACCGGCATCACCGGCGTGACCGACATTGAGATCACCAGCGGGATCGAAGAAGGCCAGAAGATCGTCACCGGCAGTTACCGTGTGCTGCGCGAGCTGCGCCACCTGGCCAAGGTCCGCGAGGAGAAGCCCGGCGAAGGCCCGAAAGGCGAGCAGCGGTAAGCGCTAGCGGAACAACCATGCCTCTCCTCATCAAGACCGAGAACCTCTGGAAAACCTACGACATGGGAGAGACGGTGGCGGTGCAGGCCCTGCGCGGGGTCAACCTGGAGATCCCCCGCAACGAATACGCTGCCATCATGGGCCCCTCCGGCTCCGGCAAATCCACCCTGATGAACCTGATCGGCTGCCTCGACACCCCCACCGACGGCCGCTACTGGCTGAACGAGCAGTTGGTGAGCGAGATGGACGACGACCAGCTCGCCTTCATCCGCAACAAGGAGATCGGCTTCGTCTTCCAGACCTTCAACCTGCTGCCGCGGGCGACCGCCCTGCACAACGTCGAGCTGCCCCTCATTTACAACGGCACGCCGGCGGCGGAGCGGCGCGAGCGCGCCGGGGAAGCGCTGGCGGCGGTCGATATGGCCAACCGCGTGAACCACCGGCCGAACGAGCTCTCGGGCGGGGAGCGCCAGCGGGTGGCGCTGGCGCGGGCGCTGGTCAACAAACCTTCGCTCCTCCTGGCCGATGAGCCCACCGGCAACCTGGACACCCAGACCTCGAGCGAGATCATGAATCTGCTCGAGCGGCTGCACAGCCAGGGCAACACCATCCTGCTCGTCACTCACGAGCACGACATCGCCGCCCACGCCCACCGCATCATCAAGATCCGCGACGGCCAGATCGAGTCCGACGAGCGCACCCGCTGATTCGATGGGGCGCAATCTTTTCCCCGCAGGAGCGTAAACTAGGGTTGAGTCTTCCGAGCCGGAGGTTTTGATGAGCGAGCCCGCCGCTGCCGCGCCACCCCTGGGACATTTCGACCGTTTGGTGGGGGTGCTGTTTGACCCCGCGCCGGCTTTCGCCGACGTGGCCGCCCGCCCCGCGGGCTGGTGGCTGCCGCTGCTGCTGCTCACGATTATCACGGTGGGGTTCATCTTCGCCTTCACCGAACGCGTGGGCTGGGAGCGGTTCATGCGCCAGCAGTTGGAGCAGAGCTCCCGCACCCAGCAGATGCCGGTCGAGCAGCGCGAAGAAGTCCTCCGGCAGCAGCTGCGCTTCGTCCCGATCTTCTCCCACATCCAGGGGGCGCTGGCCTGGCCGCTGATCACGCTGGTGGTGGGCGGGGCGTTCCTCTTCGTCTTCAACATCCTGCTCGGGGCCCAGCTCACCTTCCGCCAGATCTACGCCGTGGTTTGCTACGGGAACCTGCCGCACGCCCTGGGCGGGCTGCTGGCCGGGGTGGTGATGTTCATCAAAGACCCGGCGGATTTTGATTTGCAGAACCCGGTGGCGTCGAACCTGGGCGCGTTCCTCGACCCCAGCACGACGTCCAAGTGGCTGGTGAGCGCGGCGAGCTCGTTCGACCTGTTCAGCCTCTGGGTGCTGCTGCTGCTGGCCACGGGCTTCGCCGCCGCCGCCCGCAAGATTTCCTGGTCGAAGAGTTTCACCTGGGTGGTAGTCACCTGGGGGCTGTGGGTGGTGGTCAAGAGCGGCGCCGCCTGGATTTTCAGCTAGCGGTCCGGCGCCGGGTGCGCACGGGAACATTCCCCGGGTCGGTTGCGTCTTAGTAGAGAGAGGGGCTTGAGGTGAACAAGCGGCGGTTGCTGTGGCGGGAGCCGGTGACGATTGCGCTGGCGGCCTTGCGGGCGCACAAGCTGCGCTCCTTCTTGACCCTGCTGGGGGTCATCATCTCCGTCTTCACCCTGATCGGGGTGATGTCGGTGGTGAACGGCCTGAACCGCTACATCGCTGAGAAAGTGGCCAACTTCGGCACCAACGTCTTCTACGTCACCCGCTTCCCCATCATCACCAACGCCAAGGAGTGGATCGAAGCCCGCCGGCGCAACAAGAAGATGACCATGGAAGACTTGGAATACCTGCGCGAGCACATGACCCTGGCGGAAATGGTGGGGGCGCAGGACTGGTACGACAAGGACGTCCGCGCCGGCAACGAAAACATCGAGGACGCCAGCGTCCGCGGCGTCACCGCCAACATGATCGACATCTCGACGGAAAAAGTCGCCATGGGGCGCTACATCACCGAGAGCGACTACCAGCGCCGCGCCCTGGTGGCCTTCGTGGGCACCGACGTCACCGAACGGCTTTTCCCCACCGTGGACCCGCTCGGCAAGACCATCACCATTGACGGCCTGCCCTTCGAGATCGTCGGCGTGGCCGAAAAGATCGGGAGCGTCCTCGGCCAGCCGCAGGACAACTTCGTCATCATCCCCCTCGCCACCATGTACAAGCTTTGGGGCGGCCGCCTGCCGGACGTGACCGGGCCGTTGATCGGGGTGAAATGCAACTCCCCGGCGGTGATGGAACAGGCCAAAGATGAGGCCCGCACTCTGATGCGCGCCCGGCGCCGGCAGCGGCCCGACGAAGTCAAGGACACCTTCGGCATCATCTCCAGCGAGTCGCTCACCAACCTCTGGGACCAGATCTTCGGCGGCGTGGCCGCGGTGGCCGTGGGCATCACCTCGGTCTTTCTGGTGGTGGGCGGCATCGTCATCATGAACATCATGCTGGCCTCGGTGACCGAGCGCACGCGCGAGATCGGCATCCGCAAGTCGCTCGGGGCGCGCCGGCGCGACATCCTGCTGCAGTTCCTGGTCGAGGCCTCCGTGCTGTCGACCGTGGGCGGCCTCCTGGGCGTGCTGCTGGCGCTCGGGGCCACGGCCTTGGTGGTGGCCACCACGCCCGTGCCCATGCGCACGCCTCTGGGGGCGGTCATCCTCTCGCTGGCGGTCTCGACCGCCGTCGGCCTCTTCTTCGGGATTTATCCGGCGCAGAAGGCCGCCCGGCTGGACCCGGTCATCGCCCTGCGCGCTGAATGAGGGAAGATTGATGCTTTGCCATCTGCTCCCACGTTGCCATCGGCAATCTCGCCCTGAGCGGGAGCGAAGGGTTATCGCCTTGCGGGCGGAGTGAAACGGTGACGGTTCGCGACCAACTCGAGCGGCGCTGGCGGCGCGACGTCGGCGAGAACGTGCGCATGGCGCTCAACACCCTGCGCGCCCACAAGGCGCGCTCGGCGCTCACCGTGCTCGGGGTGTTCATCGGCGTGGTCACCGTGGTCTCGGTGGTGGCCATCATGATGGGTTTAGACCGGAACGTGCAGCAGGTCATCCAGGGCTTCGGCACCAACACCGCTTTCTTCGCCATTAATGCCTTCCAGGGGCCGCGCTTCAGCCGCCCCACCAAGGAAGAGCGGATGCGCAAGCCCTTGAGCTACGAGGACTACTTGGCCGTGCGCGACGCCTGCACCGCCTGCGTCAGCACCACCGTGTCCCTGTTCGGCACCGAGGATTTGAGCCGCGCCCGCTACAAGGGCGAAGAGGTCGTCGGCCTCGACTTCCGCGGCGCCACCGCCGACTTCTTTTCCGTCTACGCCAACGCCGTGGTCGTGCAAGGGCGGCCCTTCACCGCCTCCGAAGACGCCCACCGCGTCGAGGTGATTGTCGCCGGGGAGGATTTGGCCAGCGGGCTCTTCGGGCTGGAAGACCCTCTGGGCAAGGAGATCCTGGTCAACAACCACTCCTTCCGGGTGGTGGGGGTATTTGAAAAACCCAAGGGCAGCTTCGGCCCCGGCGGCCAGGACACGCGGGCCGTGGTCCCCTACTGGACTTTCCGCAAGGTTTTTCCGCTCGCCGACAACCACGGCGTCCGCATCGAGGCCTACCCCGGGAAACTGCCGGTGGCCATCGACCAGGCCCGCGTGGCCCTGCGCCGCACCCGCCGCGTCGCCTACGACAAGCCCGACAACTTCGGTTACGCCACCGCCGAATCCATCATCGAGCAGTTCCACCAGATCGTCGGCATGGTGGCGCTGGTGACGACGGTTATCGCTTCGGTCGGCCTGCTGATCGGCGGCGTGGGGGTGATGAACATCATGCTGGTGTCGGTGACCGAGCGCACCCGCGAGATCGGGGTGCGCAAGGCCATCGGCGCCCGCCGCCGCGACATCATCTGGCAGTTCTTGAGCGAGGCCATGACTCTGACCGGCCTGGCCGGCATCGCCGGCGTCATCGCCTCCTACGGCATCAGCGCCCTCATCCGCTCGACGGTGGCCAGCCTGCCCACCTTCATCCCCCTCTGGGCGGTGTTCCTCGGCGTCACCGTGGCCATGACCGTCGGTCTTTTTTTCGGCATGTACCCGGCGGTCAAGGCCGCCCGGCTCGACCCGGTGGATGCGCTGCGCTATGAGTGAGACCGGCAGTAACCTAACGGCGGCGGTTTACGTTTAATAACCAGAACAGCATGCGCGGGCGGCGTTTCTTTTTTCGCGAATCGGCGGTCATCGCCCTCGAGACCCTGCGGGCGCACAAGCTGCGCTCTTTCCTCACCCTGCTCGGCATCATCCTGGCGGTGGCCACGCTGATCGTGGTGATCTCG
>Ga0209641_10001801_pt1 | contig 18821 bp, 17 predicted proteins | sample RifCSP16_1_FD_184022 | JGI IMG/M metagenome (GOLD analysis project Ga0209641, IMG submission 184022) | Soil microbial communities from Rifle, Colorado - Rifle CSP2_sed 16_1 (SPAdes) (version 2) | ecosystem: Environmental > Terrestrial > Deep subsurface > Rock core/Sediment | place: Rifle... | reverse complement strand
TCCAGGATGAACGGACTCGGTTGAGCCGGAATCAGGAGGCCTTCCGGGATGTATACCATTCTGAACATGACCTGCCTGGCACCCTCCAGCAACTGATTGTCGATTGGACTACAGCATCTCGCCTACCAAGTCTTTAATGTGCTAGTTTTGCCGTGTTGCGATATAACACACCTCTACCAGACCCATAGTAATCCGAGTTAGCCTGGGGAGGCGCAGAAAAAAGGCCATTTTTCGACCCCTTGTTTTTCCCGCTGCCGGTCGTTACCATGACCATCATATGCCAACGCCTGAGCAAGGCAAGCAATTGGATGTGCCGCTCGTCGACTGTGGTCGTCAGCCGGGCCAGTTCGCGGCGAAGCGCAGCCGGTCGTTTGAAGTGGCGCTGGAACAGCCATTCACCCGAGGGCGCCCAACGCGAGCGCGACCTCGGCCTCAAAGAACGCCCCAATGCGGACAGCCTCCGCCTCCAACTGTCGACGCCGGGCGGCAGTGAGCCGGATAAAAGACTCAACTCTTGTTATTCTCAACGCAATGCGCGCGGCGCTTGAAGCTGGTTGACACTTATCATGTGTACTAATCCGGCCAGCCGAGAGTTTGTGCGCGCCAATCGGATTCATAGTACTCAATGTGATTCGAAGTCAGGTGGACAATCTTACCCATTCGCGAAGCTTTTGTCTTGAATTCCGGAAGGCGGAACAGACGACGTAGGAGATTAGGAATCTCACGAATGCGCTCCTTTGGCACAGCGACATTGATGACACAGTAGCTGCGGTGTGGCTCAACCTTCTTCCAGAAGTCAGTGACATTGATCGTAACAAAAGTGGGTTGAGTAGCGTTAAGAAGCAGGGTGGGGATGGCCTCGTCTTTGATGAGTGACCGGGGGCGCAGCGTCACCACTGACACTACCTGTCCGGGATACCAGGCGGAGATGGCTGCCATGATTCGCCGGTCATGCAGGTTTTCATCAACGACGATCATGTGGCGGGTTGGAAGACTTGTGCTGACTGAACAAGAGCCCGATCAGCGAGACGAATAGCTTCCGCGACCGCTTCAGGCGTGAGTCGGCTGAGAGAATACGACCGAACAACTTGATCAACCGTTTCACCGGCCGCAATGAGCGACAGAATTGTGCTCACTTCCAGGCGTGTGTACTTGAATGTCGGTCGTCCGCCGCACACGCCCGGTGCGGCGACGACATACTTGCCGAGCGGGTAGTACTCGTAGGGTTCACCTGCATACATTTCCCGAACGAGTTTCGCCTTTGAAGTTCTTGGCTTGGCTGAGTTCGACTTGATCGGTTTCATGTGGATACTCGCCTGCTGCGAGTAAGGTAATTATAGCATTCTCTGGCAATTCGGCTTGATTTGAACTCAACAACAATGAGGGATTACAATGTTACTTTCGACGACGGCCGATGAGAACACGCCGGAGTGGTTTACTCCCTCTCCCTCAGCCTCCTCGATAGCGCACGCAGCAAGGCCAGCGACACTTCGGATCGGTCGCGCAATATCGCGTTGAACGCCTCGCCCTCGATCACCAGCGCGCGCACTTCGCCCTCCGCGCGCACGGAAGCCGAGCGCGGCCCCGGGTCGAGGATCGCCATCTCGCCGATGAAATCGCCGGCCTCGCGCGTCGCCAGGTATTTCTCGGCTCCGTCCGGCTCTTCCTTGTAGACGTCCACCCGGCCCGACACGAGCACGAACAGCTCGTTGCCTTCCTCGCCGTAACGGCACAGGAGCGCCCCGTCGCCGTACCACCGCTCGCCGGCGATGTCCGCGACCTGCTTCAGGTCGTCCGGCGTCAGCTCCACGAACAGCGGCACCTCGCGCAGCCATAGAATTCGCTCCATCGTCGAAACCGTTTGCAGCGTTTCCATCGGCTCACCATCTTTCAGTTGACTGAGGGCAACGCGCGCTGCTTCGCGCGCGAGTGGATCGGGATCCGACTCAAGCATGTGCAAGTCCGCTCTTACATCACGCACCTGCAGCTCGCCGGCTGCGCTCGCCGCCAGTGCGCGCAGCCAGCCATCCTGCGATGCCAGCAGCGACCGGATCGCCGCATCGACAGGCTGCCGGCCCCCGACGGAGGCAATCGGGGGCCGGCTGGATGGCGGCGCATCGTCGAGCAGGGGAATGATCTGCCGGGCCAAGTGGCGGTGCCCCAACGTTTCCAGCGCCTCGATCGCCGCCGCCCGCGCCTGGGGGTCGCGCGTCTTCAGGCTCTTGCCCACCTGCTCCATCGCGGCGGGATTGCCCAGAAGGCCCACCGCTTTCACCAATCGCTGCTCGCTCCGCGCCGCGCGCGCTTCGAGCGTCTCGCACAGCAGTTTCGTCACGCGGCCCGACTTCGGCATGGCCGCGACGAGATCGCGCCATTCGCGCGCCTGCGCGATCTCCCGCTGCGCGTAATCGATCAACGCATCGTGCAAAACCGGATCGTCGGGCCAGCCCCCGACTGAATCTATCGGGGGCCAGAGCACGTCCAGCGCCGCGTCGACCGCGCGTCCGTCCTCGCCATGCAGGACGGCCAGCACACGCGGCGTCGCCTTCGCGCCGAAGGCTTGCAGCGCCGCAGCCGCCGCTCCCTGCACCGACGGATCGGGGTCGCCCAAGCACGTGACGAGCGGATCGATCGCCGCTTCAGCCCGCGCCAGCGCCAGCACGTGGCACGCGGCCCTTCGCACGGGCGCCGACCGGTCGCTCAGCGCGTGAATGACCGGTTTGACGTCGAACCCAGTAGCGATGTCGCTCAGCGCATCGAGCGCCACAACCCGGACGTGCGGATCGGCGTCGTGCAGCCACGCGTCGAGCGTGGGCAGCGCGCGGTCCGCCGCGCCGAATTTCGCCAGCGCGACGGCGGCCTGCGCCCGGACATTCAGGTCCGGATCGCGCAGCAAAGTCCCAACGGCGGCCAATACCGTTGGAGGAACTTCAAGCTGGAGATGAGGGAGAGCACGCAGCGCTTCGGCGCGCACACTCGCATCGGGATCGCCGAGCGCGACGACGAGCGCATTCGTGGCTTCCTGAGCGTCCAGGAAGTCGAGCGCCCGAATTGCGGCAGCGCGCACGTCCGCGCTAGGGTCCTTGAGCATCGAGAGCAGATCGCCGACAGCCGATCGGGCATTCATGCGGCTGAGCAGCTCGATCGCCAGCCGCCTCGTCGCCGGCCTGGCATCGCGCAATGCGCCAACCGCGACGCGGATCGCGTTGGCATCGCCCTGAAATCCGGCGAAGGCGCGCTCGCCCGCGCTGAACACTTCGAAGCGACCGGCGCGCAGCGCGTCGACGAGCGCCTCGCCGTAGCGCCGTCGCATGCGCCACACCAGAAAACCGCAGGCCAGCGCGACGATCATGCCGAATACGAAGATCTGCGCCGGCCCCCGATTGCCTCCGTCGGGGGCCGGCGTCAGCACGCGCTCGCCGAGTATCAGAAGAACGCCTGACAGCGCCACGCCGATCTGTTCCGGCACGCCCGAATCGAAACTGCGCACCTGACCGCGCTTCTCGGACGGCACGACGTTGAAGAAGGTGCTGTACGCCGTCCCGGCGATACCGCCGAGGACGACCAGTTGCGCCAGGCGCGCGATGACTGCCGTGGTGAGTGAGTAGTTGGCGGTGAACAGCACGAAGCCGACCAGGTACGTGATCGGCAGCAGCAAGACCGCATTCACGACGCCGATGCGCGCATACAGCCGGTTGGCCGCGAAGAGCGATACGCCGAAGGTGATCGCCGTGGCGATGCCGGAGAACACACCCAGAAAGCCGGCGATAGCGGCTTCGTCGGGGAACGCGCCGGATACCGCCTTGCTGAACGGGAAGGAAATCGAGAAATACAGGATGGAGAAGAGCACCGCCGAGAACGCCATCAAGGTCAGCAGCGGCGAGCGGCGCACGTAATCGAAACCGGCGCGAACTTCGTCCACGAAACTGGCGCCGGCCGCGCGCCTGGCGGCAGGCCGAAAGAAGCGCCGCGCGATCTGGCGGGCCAGGACCGCGCTGGCGAGAAGCAGGCCTGCGTACAACAGCAGCAGGTTCTCGGTGCCGGCGGCCTGCGCCAGCGGGCCGGTGACGAAATTGCCGGCGACGCCGCCCAGGATGGCGGCGCTGACGAACAGCGAGAACAGGCGCTTGGCCTGGCGCGCGTCGCACACCTCGCCCGCGACGTTCCAGGCGAGCAATCCCAGGATCGACCCGATCATGCTCACGCTGATCCACAGCACCGGATACAAAACCGGAAGATCGAGCACGATGGCGGCGCGCTCGACCAGCACGATGATCGCCAGCACGGCTATCAGCGCGGCGAAGAACCGGCGCTTATCGAAGCGACCGAGGCCCGCCGCGTACAGGAGCGCCACGGCGAAATTCGCCGCGCCGAGGAGCATGAACATATACGGCAAAAACTCGACGCCGAAGCGGCGGAAGAACAGCGCGTCGGCCGCATTCGCGCCGAGGCCGCGCCCGGCGTCGATCAGCGCGAACAGCGAGGCGACGAGGACGACGAGCAGCCCTTCGCCGGGGCGGATTTGGAAGAGGGAGGCGAGGCGCTGCGTCAGCATGAGTAGTAACTGCTCAGGCCGCCCCTTTTCTTCCACGAATTCACACGAAGCTTCACGAAGGGACGTTCAACTTCGTGTCGATTCGTGTGGCTTCGTGGACGACTCCGAAGTGCGGGTGAGCAGTTACGATTCTAGCACGATTCTCCGCCGCGCCCTAAAAGATGCTTCTTCGCCTAGTTGCCTACAGTCACCTGCACGAGGCCAGTCGCCCCTCGCGCGTTGTCTTCAGGGAGTCGCCCTTTAGAGACTGTTTCTTGAATGGTCGATACTGTCATGCCCGAGTGCTGTTATCGGGCATCCAGCCGGACCATGAGCGATTGGCGCTGACAGGGCTACTGGATTCCCGCCAAAAGCACGCGGGAATGACGCGCAACAAGGCTTTAAGAAACACTCTCTTACAGTTTCCATAGTCCAGGCTATCATAGCCAAGACTCTGGAATTGGACAGGAGGCGGCGCGGCTGCTCGTTACCCCCTTGACAACGGGTGTATAATCGAAATGAACAAGTGTTCATTTTCGTGAGAGCCATGCAGCGCGCCGCCCGAACGCAATCCACACAAAAACGGCTTCCCAAGAGCCAGCGTACCCGCGCGGCGATCGTCGACGCGGGCTACCGGCTTTTCTTGAACAAGGGCTACCACGCCACGTCGATGCGCGAGATTGCCGACGAGGTCGGGTTGTCGCTCGGCGCGGCGTACAACCACTTCCACGGCAAGGAAGACATCTTCGTCAGCATCTTGAAAGAGCGCCATCCCTTCCTGCAAATTCTGCCCGTCATGCAGGCCGCACGCGGCGACACCGTAGAAGCGTTGGTCCACGACGCCGCAGCGCGCATGATCGAGATTCTGGAGCAGCGCCAGGACGTGCTGAACCTGATGTTCATCGAGCTTGTCGAGTTCGAGGGCAAGCACGTCCCCGAGCTGTTCGAGTTGTTCTTTCCGCCCCTGATCGAGTTCGCGCAGCGTTTCGCTCGGGCGCGCGGGCCGCTGCGGCCGATACCCCTGCCTGTCATCCTGCGCGCGTTCATCGGCTTGTTTTTCTCATACTTCATCACGGAGAAGCTGATCGGCAGCCAGTTGCCGCCCGAGATGAAAGAGGGCGCGTTCGATCATTTTGTCGACGTATACTTGCATGGGATTCTGGAACAGTCATCAGTGATCAGTCATCAGTGATCAGTGGTCAGTGATCAGTGGTCAGTCTGTGGCTTGTGATCACTGGCTCACTGTTCATCGATCACTGCTCACTGGCAACTGTTCACTGATAACTGTTTACCGATAACTGTTTACTGATAACTGTTCACTGGATGTGGCAATGCTCAATTCCCGGCTCACCTCGCTCATGCGCAAAGAGTTCATTCAGATCGTCCGCGATCCGCGCACGCTGTACATCGTCATTGCTATCCCGGTCATTCAGATCTTCTTGCTGGGCTACACGGCGACGACCGACGTGCGCAACGTGCCGCTGGCCGTGTTCGACCAGGATCGCTCGCCCGCCTCGCGCGCGCTGCTCGACGCCTACCGCGCCGCCGATTACTTCAAGCTGGAATTCGACGTCGATTCGGAAGACGAGATTCGGCACTTGGTGGACGCGGGCCGGGCGACGGCGGGGATGATCATTCCGCCCGACTACGCGGAAAACATCGCCGCCGGGCGCGCGGCGCAAGTCGCGTTTGTCCTCGACGGCAGCGATCCGACCGTCGGCTCGACCGCGCTCGCCGCCGCCCGCTCGATCGGGCAGAATCACGCGACCGAGATCGCGCTGGAGCGTCTCGAAGCGCGCGGGCAGGCCTCGGCCTTTCAGCCGGCGGTCGATGTTCGCACACAGGTGTGGTACAACCCCGATCTGGTCAGCGCCTATTTTATGGTGCCCGCGCTGATCGGGATGATCCTGCAACTGCTGACGTCGATGCTCACCGCCACGGCGATCGTGCGCGAGCGCGAGCGCGGCACGATCGAGCAGCTCATCGTCACGCCGATCCGATCGTCGGAGCTGATCGTCGGCAAGATCGCCCCCTACGTGCTGATCGCTTTCGTCGACACGATCGAAGTGCTGCTGGTGGGGACGCTGTGGTTCAAAGTGCCGATCGAAGGCAGCCTGATCTTGCTGCTTGCGCTGTCGGGCCTGTTCCTTGTAAGCTCGCTCGGCATCGGCCTCGTCATCTCGACGATTGCCAGGACGCAGCAAGAGGCAATGATGCTGGCGTGGTTCACGCTGCTGCCGACGGTGTTTCTATCCGGCTTCTTTTTCCCGCTGGCGGCGATGCCCTGGTTCTTGCAGCTCATTTCCCACTTCATCCCGCTGCGATACTACCTGACGATCATTCGTTCAATCCTGTTGAAAGGCGTCGGCGCCGAATCGCTCACGCTCGAGATTATCGCGCTGGCGATATTCGGCGTCGTGACGATGGCGGCGGCTGCGATGCGCTTTCGCAAACGATTAGACTGATACCGGAGGTTAAGATGCATCCCAATCCTCGTCGCATCATCCCTGTTGTGCTGTTCGTCGTCGTCTTCGGCGTTGCGCTGTGGTGGCTGTTCGTCGGGCGCGCGCAGGCCGAGCCGGATACCCTGTCTGCATCGGGAACGGTGGAAGCGGTGGAGGTCATCATCGCGCCGGAGATTTCGGGCCGCGTCGTCGAAGTGCTGGCCGGCGAAGGCGACCGCGTGACGGCCGGGCAGGACTTGATCCGCCTGGACGACTCGCTCGTGCAGGCGCAGATCGAGCAGGCCGAGGCGGCGCTCGCCGCCGTGGAAGCGCAGCGCGACGCCGCGCAAGCCAATTACCAATTACTGAGGGCAGGCGCGCAGGCGGATCAGATCGATGCCGCCGCGGAAGCCGTGCGCGCCGCCGAGGCAAACGTCGCCGCCGCCGAGGCGCAGCTCGCGCAGTTACAGGCCGGCGCGCGTTCCGCCGACATTGCCGCCGCCGAGGCGGTTATTGCGCAGGCTGCCGCGCAACTGAAAATCGCGCAGGATACGCACGACAAAACCATGGAGTGCGTCACCGTCACATCCCCCGGCGGGTCACAGCAGGAAGTCTGTCCCGGCTTGGGCGCGCGCGAGGAGCAGGCGCGCGCAGCGTTGAATGCGGCCCAGGGAGCGTATGACGCAGCGCAGGCGCGGCTGAGCCAGTTGAGAGCGGGCGCGACGAAGAACGAGCTGGACGCGGCGCGGGCGCGCGTGGAAGCGGCCCAGGCGCAGCGCGACATGGCGCAGGCGCAGCTCGATCTCCTCATGTCAGGCGCGCGCGACGAACAGCTCGCGGCGGCGGAAGCCCAGGTCGAGGCCGCGCAGGCCCAGGTCGAGGCTGCGCAGGCGACGCTGGATACCTTGCGCGTTCAGCTCGCCAGGTTCACGCTTCCGGCGCCGGCGGACGGCGTGATCCTGGCACGCGCGATCGAGCCAGGTGAAGTGGCGCTGCCCGGCGCGACGCTCCTCCAACTCGGCCGGCTCGACGACCTGACGATCACTGTCTTCATCCCCGAAGATCGCTACGGCGAAATACAGCTCGGGCAGCCGGCGACGGTCACAGCCGATTCGTTTCCCGGCGAGACGTTCAGCGCAAGCGTGACGCGCATCGCCGACAGGTCCGAGTTCACGCCGCGCAACGTGCAGACCGCCGAAGGCCGCCGCACGACGGTGTTCGCCATCAAGCTGGCGGTCGAGAATCGAGACGGCAAGTTGAAGCCCGGCATGCCGACGGATGTGGATTTTGGCAACGAATAGACAGCGGATAAACGGATACGCCTGGATCAACTCGCTGACTCGCTGACTCGCTCTTTTAGGGAGGCCGGAACATGCTCGACAATGGGAGTGATCAGTGATCAGTGACCAGTGACCAGTGATCGGCAGTCAGAACCCTGATTACTGATCACTGATGACTGATGACTGATGACTGATGACTGATAACTGATTACTGATTACGATTGCCGATGAGCGACGCGATTGTTGCTACGAATCTCCACAAGTCCTTCGGCTCGACGCACGCCGTGGATGGTCTGAGCCTGACGGTAAGCGCCGGCGAGATATACGGGCTGGTCGGGCCGGACGGCGCGGGCAAGACGACGACGATGCGCTTGCTGTGCGGCGCGCTGCGCGCCGACTCAGGCGCGGCTTCCATCTGCGGATACGATCTTGCGAAGAATCCGGAACTCGCCCGCGAGCAGATCGGCTATCTCGCGCAGCGCTTCAGCCTGTACGGCGACCTGACGGCAATGGAAAACCTGCGCTTTTTCGCCGAAGTGCGCGGCCTGCGCGGCGCCGACTGGCGCCCTCGCATGCTGGAGATCCTGGATTTCGTCGGGCTGGCCGAATTCGCGGACCGGCGCGCGGAGCAGTTGTCGGGCGGAATGAAGCAGAAACTCGGACTGGCGACCGCGCTGGTGCACCGCCCCAAAGTGCTGCTGCTCGACGAGCCGACCGGCGGCGTCGATCCGGTGACGCGGCAAGACTTCTGGCAACTCTTGATCGGCATCGTGAACCGGGAAGGCGTCTCGGTTCTGATCAGCACACCGTACATGGACGAGGCATCGCGCTGCACACGGGTCGGCTTCATAGACCGCGGCCGGATCATCACCGAAAGCGCGCCGCGACAGATCACCGAACGGCTGGCCGGGCGCGTGATCGAGTTGGCCGGCGAGCCGCGCGAGGCGATGCGCCATGCAGCCCTGGCTGATCCAGATGTGGAAGACGTGCAGGTCTTCGGCGACCGGCTGCACCTGCGGGTGAAGGGCGGATCGGCGAATCGGGTTCTGGAGAGATTGCCCGGCGAGATGCAAGAGGCAGGCGTGCAGGTTCACCGGCTGCGATCGATCGCGCCGACGCTGGAAGATGCGTTCATCGAGCTGTTGGAGAGGTAACCACGGATGACACAGATTTCACGGATGGTTTTATCCGTGTCATCCGATGACACAGATTTCACGGATGGTTTTATCCGTGTCATCCGATGACACAGATTTCAGAGATGGTTTTATCCGTGTCATCCGTGTTATCTGTGGTTTCTTGGGCAGACAATGGGCGAGATAGTAATTGAAGTCAGCAACTTGACCAAGCGCTTCGGCGATTTCGTCGCGGTGGATCGCGTGTCGTTCGAGGTTCGCGCCGGCGAAGTCGTCGGCTACCTCGGCCCGAATGGCTCAGGCAAGACGACGACGATTCGGATGCTGCTGGGCTTGCTGCTGCCTTCGGAGGGCGAAGCGCAGGTGCTCGGCTTCGACGCGCGCACGCAGGCCGAGTCGATCCGCCCGCTGGTCGGCTACATGTCGCAGAAGTTCGCGCTGTACGAAGAGCTGACGATGCGTGAGAACCTGGAGTTCTACGCGGGCGTGTACGGTATCCGCAATAAGGAACGCAGGACGCGGGTGCGAGAAGTGATCGATATCCTGGGCTTGGGCGGCCGGGAAAGCGGGCGCGCCGGAGAGCTGTCGGGCGGCTGGCGGCAGCGGCTGGCGCTCGGCTGCGCACTGCTGCATCAGCCGCAACTGCTATTCCTCGACGAGCCGACGAGCGGCGTCGATCCGTCGGCACGGCGCGCGTTTTGGGACTTGATTTACGACCTGGCTTCGCACGGCACGACGATCTTCGTCACGACACATTACATGGACGAGGCCGAGCACTGCGGGCGAGTGGGCATCATGTTCCGGGGTCAGCTCCTGGCAATGGGCACGCCGAGCGGCCTGAAGGCAACCGCACTGCCCGGCGTGGCGTGGGACGTCGTCGCATCGCCGCTGCTCCGGGGGCTTGCCGTCTTGCAGCGGACGCCCGGCGTGGTGCAGGTATCGCTGGCGAGCGACCGGCTGCGCGCGATCACGGCGGACGGCCACACGTCCGAGTCACTTGCAAGCGCCTTGACGCAAGCCGGACTGATGGATGTGTCGGTCGAGCGGGTCGAGGCGACGTTAGAGGATGTGTTCATCGCACTGGCGGGACATCAACTTTTCACCAAAATCTGATGTGCGTCTAATCTCTCTCTTATTCTGCAATGGCACAATAGCCTTACTCCACAGGTAACTACTCAGCCGTCACTGCGAGGAGCGTTGTGTGCGACGAAGCAGTCTCCTACACGACCGAGATGTTTGCTGATGGGCACTGAGATTGCTTCGCAAAAAACGCTCGCAATGACGCGGGCTAAGTAGTTACCTCCACAGAACGAAGGGAGATCACAGATGAAAAAGCCAGTCATGTTTCTCTTTGTCGCAGTCTTAATAGTGGTGAGCGGGTGCACGGCTGCCGCGCAGCAAATTCCCGCACTGTTGCCCACTCAGACGGCCGCCGAAACGCAGGCCGGTGAGTCCGTTTCGCTGCAGGATCTTGAGCAAGAATTCGTCGGTGTCTATGAGCGCGTCAACCCGTCGGTCGTGAACATCCGCGTCGCGCTGAACCGGGGCGCCGGCTCAGGTGAACTGCCGGGATTCCCACAGATACCTTCGCCTGACATTCCGAGCATTCCGCAAGGGGGGCAGGGCTCCGGCTTCGTCTATGACACAGACGGCCACATCGTGACGAACAATCACGTCGTAGACGGCGCGGATAGCATCGTCGTCACCTTCGCGGACGGCACTGAGGCGAAGGCCGAGCTGGTGGGTACCGACCCGAACGCCGATCTGGCCGTGATCAAGGTCGACGTCGACGCGGCGCTGCTCAAGCCGGTGGCCTTAGCCGACTCGGACGCCTTGAAGGTCGGCCAGATCGTGATCGCCATTGGCAACCCGTTCGGCCTGCAGGGGTCGATGACGACCGGCATCGTGTCCGGCCTGGAGCGCGACCTGCGCGCGGGGGCCAGCACGTCGAGCGGCGCATCGTACACGATCCCCGACATCATCCAGACCGACGCCGCGATCAATCCTGGGAACTCCGGCGGGCCGCTGCTCAACCTGAAGGGTGAGGTCATCGGCGTCAACACGGCGATTGAGTCGCCCGTGCGGGCGTCGGCCGGCGTGGGGTATGCCGTGCCGGCCAACATCGTCAAGCGCATCGTGCCGGAACTGATTGCCGACGGCAAGGTCGAGTACCCCTGGCTTGGCATCTCCGGCCAGACATTGCTTCCCAGCGTCGCCGGGGCGATGAATCTTGCTGCTGACCAGCGCGGCGTCCTGGTGATCGAAGCCGTCGACGGCGGGCCTGCCGAGAAGGCCGGCCTGAAGAGCAGCCAGGAACAAGCGACGCTTGATGGACAGACGGTGCAGGTGGGCGGCGACGTGATTGTCGGCATCGACGATCAGACGGTCGAGAAGTTCGACGACCTGCTCGGCTACATCGTCCAGAAGGCGAAGGTCGGCCAGACCGTTAAGCTGCAGATTCTACGCGGCGGTGAGATGCAGGAAGTCGAGGTGACACTAGGGGAGCGACCTGAGTAAGGGCGATCTCAACCGATACTGCACGCGTGCGAGAACCCGGCACTGTCAGAGATGCCGGGTTCTTCTTTTTGGCTCTTGATGCGTTTCAAGGAGGTCAGGCAAACTGTCAACGAATTGGCAACGAATAAACGAATTCTTTGGTGCGCTGAAGCTCATTCGGTTATTCGTTGGGCATTCGTTGACAGAGCTCCTTGAAATCCATATTGAGCCTTCTTTTATGTCCGCGGGGACGCGGACGACTTTCACTCCCTGATCAGTCCAGCGCACCTGCCGGGCGTACAGCAGCGGTGGGTTGGGCGACTGGACCGATCAAGCCTATCACATTGCCAAAAGGGTCTTTGACCTGGCACATGTACTGGCCGTCCGGCCGCCTCAAGGGGCCGCGATACAGAACGGCTCCCAGATTCTCCGCACGTTCCAGAGCGGCGTCGAAGTCCTCTACCTGCCAATAAGCCACTTGTCCAGCAACTCCTGCCGGCACTTTGCTGTCTGCCTGATGGAACCAAATCTCGTGAGCGCCGACTCTGAGTAAGAAGTCATCTGGATCATTCAGATAGGTCAGTTGCGTATTGAACAACTGGGCGTACCAGTTTGCAGCCTGTGTGCGATCAGGGACGAAGTACATAATTTCAGCGACGCCTTTGAACATGGAAAGTCAACTCCGTTGCTGAGCGAAGGCGGCGCGCTATCCGACACGGCTCTCGGCGCGCTGATCGGCGTCGGGCCGGGACGCGGCATTGGATTGATGTTCGTCGTCTCGGCTATCGTGCTCGCGATCGCCAGCATGCTCGCCTACGCAAATCCGCGCATCCGCCTGGTCGAAGACGAGCTGCCCGATGCCATACCTGACACCACGGCAGAAACTGCGTCTGCCGGCGAAAGCGAAGATTCCGCCGCTCGACTGGTTCCGACAGCGACTTCCTGACTCGGAGCCTGTCCAAGAAGGCCGCTGTATTCACCACTAAGACACAAAGACACCAAGTATCTCCAGGGTTTTCTTCGTGCCTTGGTGTCTTGGTGGTGAGTTTTCAGACGGTCTCTCAGAGACTACTCTGTCGCCAGCGCGATGCCCGCGCATTTCTCGCCGCAGCGCTCGACGACCCGGAACACTTCGTCGATCGACGGCTCCTTCGTCACGAACTCGCGCCCATCCTTCAGCGTCAGATAGACAGCCAGCGCATGAGTCTGCGCGACCTGCTGCACGTCGCCGCTCAAGATCATCTGCTCCGCCTCCGGCCACGATAGGGTCATAGGCATGGCTTCCGGCGGCAGGACGTTGTCGACGTCGAGCGTGAACGTGTCTGTCACGCCGTTGACGTCCACCGTGTACGTCCCGGCGGGCAGGCCGGCCACGTCGAGCGGGTAAGCCTTCTCGAACGGCGCCAGCACTTGAATGCACATCACGTCGGCCGGGCGGCTGGTCACGATCTTCAGATAGATAGTGTCCCCTTCCATCGTCTGCTCCGTGCCGCTGATTTGCGTGCACGGGTCCGGCAGGTAGCCGGTTGCGGTGACACTGACTTGGACGGGGAAGGATTCCAGCATGGCGAGCGTGATACGCTCGACCGTGGCCAGACCGGAGATCGCTTTGCCGCTGCCGGGTTGGGCCGGCTCGGCCGATGGCGTCGGCTCGGCGGGCGGAGTAGGTGTGGCCGGGATCGCGACTGGCGCGCAAGCAGCGCCAATGAGCACGAGCAGAATGGTCCACGCGAAGAACTGCTCGTGGATCCGTGGCCGGTTCATGTTATCCTCCATGCGTGCTGTATGCTTCAAGCGCGTGATTCAACCTTGCCCATTATAGACGCTGCAAACCCCCCAATAGTTCCCCAACGCCCGCAGGGACTACGTCAATTCGGCGGCCTGCATCACGTGCGTCCTATAGCGCGCCATCAGCATCTGCGTGATCGATCCGGGTGCGCCGGATCCGATCGTCGTCTGGTCGATCTGCACGACGGGCATCACTTCCCGGCTGGAGCTGGTGATGAACGCCTCCGACACGCGCGGAAGATCGGTGAGGTGAATCGCCGTACAGACGACGGGCAGCAGTTCTACCGCCAGTGCGAGCACGAATCCGCGCGTCACGCCTTCCAGCACCCCCTCTCCCGCCGTGCGCAGCGCGCCGTCCAGCACGGCAAAGAAGTTGCTGGAGATGCCCTCAAAGATACGGCCTCCTGCGTCCACCAGCAGCAGCTCCTGGACATCCGAGTCGTGCCCTGCCTTCTCGCTGCGCGAGGGCTTGATGAACTCGGAGCGTTTCGCTCGGGGAGTATCCCGCGCCAACCATCTCGTCGTGCCGCAGCGAACGCCCCGCGAATAGCATTCCGGCGGAAAAGACTCAAAGGGTTCGATACTGATGAAAACGCGGTCGTCGTCATACGGCGCGGTGATGCGCAGGCGCGCGGCGGGCAGGTTCTCCCGCTCGATCACGATTCGCAGCGCAGCGCGAACCGCCGCCAGATCGCAAGACCGCGCACCATGAAGCAGGGCCAGCGAGTCGCTCAGCCGCCGCAAGTGTGCGCTCAGCCCCAGGATGCGCGTTCGATCGGTCGTGCGGAGTGTCGTGTAGACGCCGTCGGGCAATTGCAGGGAGACGGCGTCGAGTGTCGGCCCGGTCAGATCGGTCAGAATCACACCGGCATCGGCGAGCGCATACACGCGGACAGTCATCGGCACAAGTATAACGCGCTACCACGCGGCAGGGAACCTGTTATTTTCATCCGTCGGGCGCGCCACAGGCGCATGGATAACTCCGTGGCGAAAATGGCTTGTGCGCAATCACCAAACACCCAGTTTGGTATATAATGGTGTCGATCCATCGCGATTAGCCCACATCTTGTTTTGGAGGAGCGTATGCTCGTCAAGGAACGCATGACCCGCCAGCCCATCCTGGCCTCGCCCGATCTCCCGATTAGCGAAGCGCTCAACCTGATGAAGAAGGAGCGCATCCGCCGCTTGCCGGTGGTCGACAAGAACGGCCACCTGGTCGGCATCGTTTCGGACAAGGACCTGCTGCACGCGTCGCCCTCGCCGGCCACCAGCCTGAGCGTGTGGGAAGTGACGTACCTGCTCGGCAAGATCAAGATCGAGGACGTGATGACGAAAAAAGTCATCACCGTCACGGAGGACACGCCGCTCGAGGACGCGGCGCGCATCATGGCCGACAACAAGATCGGCGGGCTGCCGGTAGTGAAGGATGTGAGCGTGGTCGGCATCATCACCGAGACCGACCTGTTCAAGGTTTTCCTCGAGCTGCTGGGCGCGCGCGAGAAGGGCGTGCGCGTGACCACGCTGGTGCCCGAAGTGCCCGGCGAGCTGGCCCGGATCACGCAGGCCATCGCCTCGAACGGCGGCAACATCATCGCCCTGACGCAGTACCAGGGCACCGACTCGACCAACCGGCAGGTGATGCTCAAGGTCACCGGCATGTCCAAAGACAAGCTTCTAGAGGTGTTGAAGCCGGTCGTGATCAGCGTCGAGGACGCGCGCGAATCGTAATAGCCGCTCAGACAACTCGGCCGGCAGCTTGGCTAACACAGCCCCATCGCCGCACGCACCATCCGCAACGTCTCCCTGGCGATCGGGCGGACATGGTTCGCGCCTGCCTCCAGAATATCGTCCACGAGCGACGTCCGGTCTTCGTACTCGGCGCGGCGGGCGCGCATCGGATCGAGGAATCGGTTGAGCGCGCGCGCCAGTTTCTGCTTCACCTCCACGTCGCCTACCTTGCCGGCGCGATAGCGCGCCTTCAGGTCTTGCACCTCCGTCTTGTCGTCGTTGAACGTATCGTGGAAAGTGAACACGGGATTGCCCTCGACCGCGCCGGGGACGTCGGCGCGGATGCGCGCCGGGTCGGTGTACATCTGCATGACCTTTGCGCTGACGGTCTCGGCGTCGTCGGACAGGTAAATGGCGTTGCCCAGGCTCTTGCTCATCTTCAGCTTGCCGTCGATGCCGACCAGTATCGGCACGTCGCCGATTAGCGCCTGCGGCTCCTTGAACACCGCGCCGTACATCTGGTTGAATCGCCGTGCGATCTCGCGCGTCACCTCGACGTGCGACTCTTGATCGCCGCCGACGGGCACCAGGTCGGCGTGCACCAGGAGGATGTCGGCGGCCTGAAGCACCGGGTAACTCAGGAGTCCCAACGACGGGTGCGTGATGTTCTGCTCGCGCATGACTTCCTTCAGCGTCGGCACGCGCTCCAGGCGCGGAACGGTGACGAGCATCGAGAAGAGCAAAGTCAACTCGGCCACTTCGGGCACGTCGGACTGCACGTAGATCGTCGCGCGCTCGGGATCGATGCCGACGCTCAGGTAATCGAGCACGATGGCGCGGGCGTTCTCGTGCGTGCGGGCGACCTTCTCCCGCGTGGGCTGCGTGGTCAAAGTGTGATAGTCGGCGACGACGAGGAATAGCTCGTGCGAGTCTTGCAACCGCACGCGGTTGACCAGCGTGCCGACGTAGTGACCCAGATGCAGCGGACCGGTCGGCCGGTCGCCGGTGAGAATGCGTGGCTTGTTCATTTTCAACCTTCCCCTTTGTTCTTAAAGCGCGAACGCTCGTCCCGTGTAGGGACGAGCGTCCTTCGATGCCCGTGGTGCCACCCTGGTTAGGTTCAGCGCAAAACAAAATCCGCCGGTGACGGCGGATCATGTCTGTGCCAGCCTCACTCTCGCGGGTACGGTGCGCTCTAGACCCAGTAGAGCCAATTTCGGCTCAAGGCGGATGATCAATCCGCCGTTTTAGCCGCCGGATGGATCATCCGGCGGGAGCAACTTGACTCGTAGTAGCGACTTTAGTCGCTTCTTCGCTGGAACGACTGAAGTCGTCACTACGGAATCGCGATCTACTGAGTCTACCTCGCGTCACGATACCCTCAGCCTTGATAACGGTGGCGGCTCCGGCGCAGGCTACTGGATCGGCGACCGTTCACCTGCGCGACTCCCGGGTCCATTCGGCGCCGTCGTCCGCGTCGGGCTTCCACCTGTCCCCGACTCTCTGCGCGGCATGCGGCGAGTACTCGTCCCGTTCCCCGTCGTTGTCTGTTTCGGATTGTGTGCGCCGGTCAGTTCACGGAAGGCGCCGCGTCCAGGTGCGGCAGCAGCCTGGACAGCAGGCGCTCTTTCGGCATGTAACCCGTGATCCGCTCGACGGCCTTGCCGCCTTTGAACAGGATCAGCGTGGGAATCCCCATCACACCGTAGCTCATTGCCGTCGTCTGGTTTTCGTCGACGTCCAGCTTCATGACTCTGATCTTGCCGTCGTACTCGTTGGCAATGTCGTCGACGATCGGCGCGATCATGCGGCACGGCCCGCACCAGACCGCCCAAAAGTCGACCAGCACCGGCACGTTCGACTTCAGCACATCGCCGTCAAACGTCATATCTGTCACCACACTCGGCTTCGCCATGCTCTGCTCCTTCAACACTCCGGCCTTTTATACAAGTCCGCTAATGATGTTCCAAAGTTTACCGCGTAGGGCAAACACTGTCAAGACAGAAACTCTCTGGTGAGTCTCGATCAGTGGGTGCGGCGCCGCCACTCCTCTTTCAGCGCCAGTGTCTGCAGGTCTTCCGGCCTCGTTTCGAGAAAGTCCTTGAGCAAGCGCTGGAACTTGGGCGCTTCGTCCAGCATGGGAAAGTGCCTGGAGTCGGACAGCGTGATCGGCTTGACGTTCTGGTCTGACACTTGCAGCAAGTCGGGCGACGGCGGCGCTATGAGCGGATCTTTCTCGCCATGAACCAGCAGCAGAGGTATATCGAGCCGCTCCATAGCGCGCGCCGTTTCCTGGTCAGTATTGGCGAGGAGCCGCGCGCTCATCATGATCGCGTTCGGGTCGGCTTTCTGCGCCTCCAGGTCGACTTCCGGATAATCGGCTGCGCCGCGACGGCCCAGCACCCGATCGAGCAGCGAACCGCCGCCCGGCGCCAGCCGCCGGTCAATAGCATGCGGACCTAACGGCAAGCTGACCGCCATGATACGCAGCACGCGCTGATCAGGGCCTCTGACCCGATTGGCGTAGCGCACCGCGATCGCCGCGCCCAGCGCGTGGCCGACGAGGGTGACCGGCGTCTCGCCCAACCCCATGTTGTCAATGAACTGCCCTAGCTGCTGCTCGTATGCTCCGAGATCGTATCGCTGCGGACTGTGATCCGTGTCGCCGAATCCCCATAGATCGAATGCGTAGGTGCGATGGCGATCGGAGATCGCTTCCATTGTCGGCATCCAGTAGCGCCACGACCCCAGCCAGCCATGAAGAAAAATGACGGGCCGACCCCGGCCGATCGCCTCGTAGTGCACCAGGCCGTTGTCGATAATGATGACGCTCACGCCGCAACCGCCCACCCGCCCGGAAAGTCACGGGCTTCCCGCGCCAATTTTCTGCAGTACTTTGCGCACTTTGTTGACCAGCTCTTCAGGCGCGAAAGGCTTCAGGACATAATCCTCTGCACCCGCCTCCATGCCCTGTTGTATCTCCTGCTCCTGGCCCTTCGCCGACAGGAAGATCACCGGAATGTGCTTCAGGTCCTCCATCGACTTGAGTTGTTTGCACGCTTCGTAGCCGGTCATCTTAGGCATGCGCACGTCCATCAAGATTAAGTCCGGAACGGCCTGCTGCGCCTTTTCTACCGCTTCCTGACCGTTGGCCGCTTCCACCACCTCGAACCCGCCGAAACGCAGGCTGATTACGACCAGGTCACGAATGTCTCGTTCGTCTTCGGCGATCAAGATCGTGGCGGCCATAGCATTTTCCTCACCAGTGAGCGCGCCGGTAGCAGCGCCAAGCTCATCCGGTCGCTGCCTCGCCGGACTTATGGTGGCATGAAGTGTAGTCATTTTACAAGATATGTCAATGCAACACCATTACACTTCAGGGACAATCTGGTTTCTTTGATAGGCTGCCCGCGCCCGG
>Ga0209641_10001800_pt1 | contig 18828 bp, 30 predicted proteins | sample RifCSP16_1_FD_184022 | JGI IMG/M metagenome (GOLD analysis project Ga0209641, IMG submission 184022) | Soil microbial communities from Rifle, Colorado - Rifle CSP2_sed 16_1 (SPAdes) (version 2) | ecosystem: Environmental > Terrestrial > Deep subsurface > Rock core/Sediment | place: Rifle... | reverse complement strand
GAGCGGTGCCTGCTGAAGGCAAGACTGGAGATGGATAGATGCCAGCGATTGGAAAGCGAAAGAGCAAGCAACGAGTCTGCAATTTCTGTCACCGGCGATTCATCCCAGATGACGCCCGCCGGATCGAGCAGCCATGCCCCTACTGCGGCCAAGTAAGCCGCAAGACGCAGACTAAGAGTCAGCTGAAGGCTCGGGCTGACTGGTGCTTCTCTCGTCTTGTACGGTTCCTGCGTTCCGACAGGCGTGGTTATGTGACGTGCTGCACATGTGGACAAAGTAGACGGTGGCAGGACGTTGATGCTGGCCATTATATGAGCAGAACATTCAAGGCTACCCAATGGGACCTCGACAACGTGTGGCCCCAATGTCCTATGTGCAATACCGGATATGGTGCCAGGAAGTGGACGCCTAACGAAAGCGTCAAGCAACGCTACACGGCATTTTTACGTGCCACACTGGGAGAGGACGCACCGGATCGGCTGCACGCCAAGGCAATCGCTGGACGAGTATGGAGCGTGACAGAGTTGCGAGAGTTGGTGCAGAATCTAGAGGCCCAGTGCGAGGAGCATGGATTACTATGAATCAGATCATGGACAGTCGTGAATTGGCGATTCGCTTCGTCGAATCGATTAGCAGCAGAATGGGAGCCAATAGCGAATGGGTTTTCGGAGATTTGACAAAAATGGAACGAGAGACATACGAATTGGCTATGGCTGTGTTGCAGGAGGAATTCCAGCGTACTCATTCGTCAAGTTCGTAGAGATAAAGAGCCTGACAAAACCACACGAGGCCCTGAAGCACACGCCACATTGCTCGCATTTCTGATCCCAGTAGCTAGGGCCGTCCAGTGGGAATCTGCCGTCTATCTCATGGCAATGGCCGCATGCTGGGCAGTAGTAGAAACCTTCTATCCTCATGGCCTCACCTTCCTGATAGCCATCTGGCGGCATTCCATGTCCCACGGGTTCGTCCAGAGCGGCTCGAATCGTTTCTCAATCACGGTAAGGAATGCCAGGATCGCCTCCCGTGTCCACGGCCATCCGAGCTGCCAGCGACGCAGCATGTCGTCCATGATCATGATGCCGCCCAACTTCAGCCGCGGCCAGCAGAGGATGAAATCCGTCATGGCGTTGAGGCACGTATGATCGCCGTCACAGTATATGAGATCGCACGAGTCATCCGGGATTCGACGGACGGTAGGCTCCTGTATGCAGTTGTCCCGCAGAACTTTCTGGCTAGGCTCTTCGATGAGCACTAGATTGTCATCTATCCATGGCTCAAGGTTGGCTATCGCGTTCTTGCGATGCTGCCTGTATTGCTTGGCTTCTCGCTTCTTCTTTGGCACGTAGGGATCAATCCCAACCGCGAATTCGGGCTTTAGGTTTTCCATGACCCACCGCATGGAATGTCCTTCGCCAACTCCGATCTCAAGATACTCCGTGATTGGTGGCGTCATGGCTGGCAGCAGGTGTTTGTCCCACAGCGGCCGTACGTCCTGATCGAACCAGTGAGTCAAGAACGCGATTTCCACAGTAGCCATCTTACCATCCCATTCCAACCGGCGTCCGCATCTCGCATTCAAATGGTGGCGACCTCGTCATCGCCCCTTCGAAGTACAGGCTCACCTCTTCTGAGGCCACGGCATTGACGCGACAGGCATGCAACCGCGGGTTGTCCATGCCGGCGTCACGGTGCCGCTGAGCCGGAACGTTCTCGCCGTCGAAGTAGACGCTGCACACCGCCTCTGTCACAAGAGCCTCGTCTGTGACGTACGGCCTGGCTCGCCGCAGCATGTCCATCTCCTCGAAGACTTTCGGCGATCGTAGGTAGTAGCAGCCGCCATGGTAGACGTCCCGCGTGTAGCCGCCTGCCGAGTGCAATTGCTTGTAGTGCCGCACCCGGCCCTGGAAGTCCGGCCCGTCCTTGAGAGACTCGAGGACGGCGATCGCCTCTTTGTGGTAGGCGCTCATCTGCTCTTCGGTTGGTTCTTTTGGCAGACGCTTCGCTCGTGAAGTGTCCCAATCGAGCCACAGCACCTCGTCGGCGCCGTGTGCGAAGGCCAGCTGGATCGCGTGTGACTTGTGCGCCCACATACTGATCCCGTAGTTTATCACACCGCGTTTGCTCCGGCCGTTGAGTTCCCTATTGCCCGCGCCGTCGAAGTCAACGACGGAATCCTCGCTGGCCAGGATCGGGCTGAACCCGTAGCATTCGAGCCATCGATAGTTCTGCGCACCGTAGGCGAACACAAGCGTCTTACCGATGGGCGGTTTGTTCCGCCATGCGCAGCCCCACTGAACGTCGCGCAAAGACTTTGGCCAAGTAGCTACCAGCTCATCGCCCCAGAGCGCATGTACAAATGTAATCGCCATATGTCCGTCTGTCGCGTATCAATAGTTCAGATTTTGGAACCAACCGTTTTCCGATATAACCTGTCCTGCGATCTGTGGTGAGCATAAAACATCGTATAGCCATTCGATGAGAGCCATGTGTCGATTGTCACCTTGTCGCCAGGCAACCACTCCATGATTTCGATGTTCAGCCATTCTGTCTTCTCGAGCGTTTTCTTTGCGCCTTGCATTGCAGCAAGCTCACCGCCATCCGTGTCCATCCAGATGAAATACGGAGGATCCCAGTTAGATGAGATATCATCTATTGCAATTGCCTGGACCTCGACGAACTTTTCTGGGAGACATTGCTTCCTACAACGAGTAGACCTGCAGCTGTTGCAAAATTGAAGTGTCCCGATATGGTCACTCGCACAAGCCTGGATATAGTTAAGCAACGGATGCTCAACTGCACGTCGCTTAGCGCCGGGATCAATCGCTATCACAGGGACACCTGGAAACTGCCAGTTCCAAATCTCCACCTCAAAGGCCATGCTCATGCCGACGTTGAAGATCGTCCTCGGCTTGTACTTGTGAGCCCACATGTAATAAACGCAGCTCAAGGCGACTTTCTGTGCTTTCCAAACTGTCGATGGTTTAATCATGTTCGTTCACATCGCATGGACAAAAGTGATCATGTCTGCCGCTTCTCAAGTTCCATTACGCGCCGCTCTAGTTTTTCAAGGCGCTGCTTCATCTCGTTGCGATCCAACATCAACTCAGTCAAATATCGCTTCATGGCTTCTGGCAGCGAAAGAACGCTTAGATTTTCGTCGTTACCAAACGGGAATCCCATATCATTTCCCCAATATCAAGAACCAGGAGGCCCACGTCTCGCGCGTCAGGTAAATCGGCACGTCGAGCTTGTCCGCAATGACCTGCACAGCCTGTATCACGCCAGTGCGTCCGGCCACGATGTAGTCGTGCCCGGCCAGGATACCAGGACGTGTGATGAGTGGCAGCCAAGCATTGATATCCTGCTCGACAGCGTACTGTCGGTGCTCTCCGTCAATGTAGACGTAGCCGAATTGCTCCTCGTTGTTGGTCGCCATCTTGGCGGCATCCACGCTCTTCATGTGCACCAACCGCGATCGACTGCCGAACTCGGCCAGCAGTACACTCGAATCCTCGATCACCCGAGCGAACTTTCCCTCATACGGGTCAACGGACCACAGCTCGTCCAGTTGTGTGTTCTTGAGCATGTAATACGAGTACCATCCGTGGTGCGTGCCGACTTCGACCGCACGCTTAATGTGCAGCATGTCGATCAGTAGAGGCAGATCGTATCGGCTCGTCTGCAGTTTAACCGTCTTGGCCATCGTGGCTCCTTACTTCGAAACACCGTTGCTGTTTGGTAGCGTAGACTAGAGCCAGCCGATTGCTGAACACGTCGGCAAAAGCATTGACGGCTTTACGCACTCCAGCCTCATTGCAGTCGTCAAAAACGATCCAACCTTCTGACTTCACGACATCCAGCAATGCAATCGCATCCCGTAGAACGGTTTCTGCATCGTGGCCACCGTCTTGATAAACAAGATCGTATCGGATTCCGTTGCCGAGGTTGACAAGGTACTCTCCCGACGTTTGTCGGAAGACCCAGCAACGTCCCAAGAGTTGTGTGGCCATCTGACAAACAATGTCGCATGCGGCTTCCATTGCCTCTCGCGTATAGATATGCTTCGGATCGGCTTCGTATGGCATCCATGGATCAACTAGATCGGCCTTGCTGTCTAGGTGTGTCAACACGTTCTCGAACATCCATTTGGCCGAGGCCCCCTGGAACACTCCCAATTCCAAGTATCGGATCGGCTTGCCTGCAAAGCGCGGCTTGATCCATCGTTCGAATGGGGCGCGGGCATGGCGGGCAAAACGTGGCATCACTCCCCCGGCAATACGAAAATGTTAAAGTTCAATTTCCGTCTATCACACTCTCGAAGAAACTGTCTGTCAAACAATTCGGGATCGTAATCAGTCGATGTCTCACGCCAGTACTTGCAAATGATCCGTCGCTGTTGGCCGCCTTCTTCCTCGGTGAATCGCAAGAGCCACTGATTTCCGAATCGCTGTGGACGCTGCTTGGCATAATGCCGCCAGTCAACGACCCGGTGATTCCATCCGTCCCAGTCCCAGAAGATGTAATAGTGGTTGACATGTTTCTCACCGTTGCCGCTTCTGCTATGCACGTGGCTGATTTCGATCATGTCCACGTAATCTGTCAGCACTGGATCGCGTGGGATATCTGCCAGCAAAATCAGGGTCAGCAACCATGCCATATGATTACGTTTCGATTGGTTTGCCTCGCAAGTCAACGTTGGCACCTTTGGCGACGTGCCTGATCCAGTAGAGCTTAGGCAGATCTATAGCTCGCACCTTGAGGCCCTTGCGAAATGCCTTATCCTCGGATGTCTGGTGCCAGCCTCGCTCGACGTCCTTAATCGGCTCGACCCACTTTGTGCCGTCTAGATAGCCAATCCGGCGAGCCAGATTGCCTCCCACGATTTGCAGACCTCCGATCGCCAAGTCCCGCTTGCGTGGGGAGAACAGCGACGGATCGATGGCTGGCAGAAGCATGCCGCGGGCGTCCTCTACCATCTTGTCGCCGGTGGCGTGGTCGTGGTTCTGCTGCACCTCGGTCGGGTAGCAGAGTTCGTCTTCTGGATAGACTTCTTCACAGAGCGACTGAATGCAGCCCGGACCTAGAAAATAGTCGGCATCGATCCACCAGCAGATATCGTCCTTGCAGTTCTTGGCAATCATATTCCGGCCGATTGCTCGCCGCAATAAGAGAGATGGCGTGAGAACGAGCGACTGGAGAATCAGGTTCGGTGCCAGTTCAGTAGGCCGGACAGTCTCCCAAATGTCGTGCAGCATGTCCCACGTAGCAGCATCATCCGATCGATGGCCATGGCAGACAACGAGAGTTGTACGGACTGGCGGCGGATTGAGAATGAGTGACGCAATCTGCCATTTCAGATGCTGAGCGTAGAGGTCGAGGCCTGGTGGGCAGAAGCAGTGGCTGCAGATAGTCAGCGACTTTGATTTCATGGTGCGCATCCTTGGCCGCCCATCTTAGCAGACGGTGGTACGAATATGGAAGTCATACTGTCGATCGTCTTGCCAGACCGCTTCGGGTTGCACCTGCCCTTGCCGTCGATGTGGAGCGTCGTCCAGCCTGCCGGAACCAGACTCTCCAGCCTAGCGTTCTCCGGCCTGTCTGAGTCGTCCAGCACGAGGCATTTCCGCACGAATGGAATGGCTCTGGCAAAGCACTCGTCTCGCCTGCGGCCGTCAACCAAGACGATGTCATATGGCCGGTCTAGTGCCGCCACGTAGCCGGGCGATCGCTTCCATACCGGTTCGACACCAGCAATTTTGGCCCAGCCGACATTGTGTTCCACCGTGGTCACTTGGTGGCCTCTCCGGCGAAAGAACAGCGTGCTGGCCCCTCCGCCCCATTCGAAGATCGTGTTTGACGGCTGCGTGTGCAGCAGTAGCCAAATGATTGCCTCGTAGGGTAGCCACGGCAGACAGTCATCGAAATCGGTTCTCACCGCACTGCCTCGTGCACTGAGTACCGCTGGACGAATAGCTGGTAGTCTTCTGCCGTGTTGACGGAGAGCGGCAGCTCAGGTGCAAACACGGCTCTGATCTTAAATGGCGCGTTGTCCACGCAGTTGACCGGGCTGGTGTGGTTCTTGTCATGGCAGATCCAAGTGATCTGCTCGAGGGACCAGACCTTGGAGGCGTCCGACTGAGGTAGTTCGGCCGCGGCCAGCAGCGTCTGCCGCTTGAACCCGTACACGCCCACGTGCCCGTGCGCCCGCGTGAACCAGCCCGAGCGGGCGAAGTGGTGGCACCAGCCGCCATAATCGCAGTCCGCCTTCACGAGGTTCTCGTCGGCCCACTGGCTAACCGATGTGAGGGGCCCGACAATCGTGCCAATCGTCCGATCATCGCCATCCCGAACTAACGTAATGAGTTCATCCAGAACGGATGCCGGTAGGCACGGCTCGTCACACTGGACGTTCAGGATCACGTCGGCGTCCAAGAGGCCACGCTTCACGGCCTCGGCAATCCGGACTGTGCCACACCAGGCGTCGCACATGAGCAGCACCACGTACAGGCCGTGCTGGTAGCACTGCGTAGCTACCTGATCTGAATCCGTCACGACGACTACCTCGTCCACAAGATTCGCTCGCGCCGCATTCCTGGCCGTGTGGACAACAAGCGGTAGGCCCGTGCCATCAAGCAGGGGCTTGTTTGGCAATCGTTTCGAACCGAGCCTGGCCGGGATCGCGGCGAGGACTTTCATGGCGTTTCTCCTATGCGTCTGAGCAGAACGTATTCCAGGCCTTGGGGCGTTCGGAAGTCCATGTCCCAACCCTCAGTGAGGGGACATAAAGCTGTGTCCAGTGTCTGTCGCGAGTAAAACTGAACGTGGCTGCAGTGCAGAGCCACGCAGGCTTGTCGCACTCGCTGGCCGACGTCTGTGGCCAATTGACGCAGCAAATAAATTTCCGCGCCCTCGCAGTTTGACAGCAACAGATCGATCTTGGCAATTTGTAACCAGTCCAAGATACTTGTGAGTGTCATGCCGCGAACAGATTCCGATCTCTGACAGTTGCCGACCTGTCTCAGTGTGCTGTGCTCGTACCGCTTCTTGCCAAGATGTAGCGTGACAGGCCGATCGGCATCCGCCAATGCAGCTCGCGTGGCGCCGAACTTTCTGGCATTGCGACGGGACGCTTCCAGTCCGAAGAAATGAACCGACGGCCATTGCTTCCGCAGAGCCATGCAGGCATCCAGATTTGCGATGCCGATCTGCAGAACATCTCCAGTCGGGCAGATCAATCGCTCGTCGCACCAATAGAACCGTGTCAGCTGGATCATTGGAACACTTGGCGGATTTTGATGATCGCAATCGCAATCCAAATGACAGCGCAAAAGCAAGCCACAGCAATCATAAACCAGTTCGGAAACGGCTTGTAGACCCACTCAGGCAGGCTCATCTGCTGGCTCCTTGACAAATGCATGCGCCGGATCATTGAGGTATTGGACGAGCTTGCACCGACGCCATCTGGTGCCGTTCCAAGGCGTCCAGTCCGCGATCCCGCAGAAGTTCTCGGCCATGGCCTGACGGTAGGCCGGCCACCAGACGGCCCTGCCCTTGGGGTCCTTGACGAACTTCATCCCGTGGCCATGCCAGATGCGCACGTCGCTCGGCTCTTGACGCCCCGCCACAGCCACCACGAGGCTACGTAGCGTGTCTTCGGGCACGACGCGGACCAATTGGCTGCCGTTGGCCACGATGTACCTGTCGAGGTCCTGGACGATTTCTGCGGGTGGCCCGTATTTGGCCCAGTACGGCAGATAGTGCGGCGTCATGTTGTACTTCTCGTGCAGGATCACGTGTGGCCAGTCGGGGAAGATCAGCTGCATGGCCACTTCGTCACAGATAAACCGCACGTTCCGGGCCGTCATTTCGGCCCAGGCGTCCATGGTGCGCTGGCACCTGCGTGAGAACCCGATCACCCCGGTATTGATCGCCGGCCATGGCTTGGCCAATTGGCGGGCCACTTCAGCCGGGGCCTGCGTTGCCCACTCCTGGATCCGGCCGGCCATCATCTTGCCTCGCGTCGTCCAGTCCATCCAGGGTGTGATCCGTATCTCGTCGTCTTCGGGGAACACGTCGGAAATGTCGCCAGCCACTAGCGTATCGGCGTCGAGGAAGACAGTGCGATCGAACGGCGATAGCTTGTGCATGGCGGTTTTCGCCAGGTAGACAGAGCCGGAGCCTTTGACTTTGCCTCGGTTGTAGTCGAATGGGATCAACTGTACCCGGTCCAGTGTGCCCATCGGCTGGCAGAACTCGGCCGCCTTGTCGTCGCCGACCATGATCGCCACCTCGCCGGCCCAGTGCCGCAGCAGCGACCAGAGCGACACAGCCAAGTGCTCTGCGTGCTTGCTCCCGATCATGAGGTAGACGACGCCGTCCATGTCACACCGTCAATGTCTTTTCTCTGGCAATTGTCATAGTCAGTGTAGCGGATCGCACAAGTGTCATGGTGAGGGTGGCCTCGTGGACCTGCACTCCAGCCGCCGTGGAGGACGAGCTTAGAGAACTCATTGTGGAAGAAGTCGAAGAGGAAAGCGTACTGGACGTACTTGTGGAAGAACTAGTCGAGCTGCTAAGCGAGGAACTTGAGGAAGAACTCTCGCTAGAACTGCTGCTAGTTTCGCCGCTCTGTGTCGATGATGAGGCACTACTGCTCGACGAACTCTCAGCACCAATCGTGGAGGAAGTCGATGTAGAAGACGATGAAGAGGACGTCGTACGTGCAATCGTGCTCGAAGTCGAAGATGAGGAAGTTGAGCTGGAACTCGAGGATGTTGTCAGAGCGATCGTCGAAGATGTCGATGTTGACGAAGAGGACGAGGAAGTTGTGCGTCCGATTGTGCTAGAAGTCGAGGAGGATGAACTTGAGGAGGAAGTCGTGCGACCAACTGTCGATGAGGTTGAACTTGACGAGGATGTGGTGCGGGCTTCAGTGCTTGAGGACGACTCGCTGCCGGAGACACTCGTGCAACTCGAGGTTGTCTGGCCGATCGTGGAAGACGTAGAGGACGAAGAGGATGATGTCGTCCGTGCTATCGTGCTCGATGTCGATGTGCTTGAGCTAGAACTCGAGGTAGTGCGTCCGATAGTCGACGAAGTTGAACTGCTCGAAGAAGTCGTCTGGCCAATCGTCGAGGACGTTGATGTCGAGGACGAAGAACTCGAAGTCGTCTGGCCGACCGTACTCGAAGTCGATGTTGACGAGCTAGAGGAGGAAGTTGTGTGGCCAATCGTGGAGGATGTTGAGGACGATGACGATGTCGTTTGCCCGATCGTAGAGGACGTAGAACTGCTCGAGGAAGTTGTCTGGCCGATTGTCGAAGACGTTGATGTCGAAGACGAGGACGAAGATGTCGTCCGTGCTATGGTGCTTGAAGTGGATGTGCTCGAACTCGAGCTTGAAGTCGTACGTCCAATCGTTGAGGATGTCGAGCTGCTGGATGATGTCGTCCTAGCGACAGTTGACGATGTTGATGTTGACGAAGATGACGAAGATGTCGTACGTCCAATAGTGGACGATGTCGAGGTGCTGCTGCTGGAACTGGAAGTAGTCCGACCAATCGTAGAGGAAGTTGAAGATGACGAGGATGTCGTGCGTCCAATTGTCGACGACGTACTGCTGGACGAGGATGTTGTTTGCCCAATAGTTGACGATGAGGATTCGTCTTCACCTACACGCAAAATGAGTTTATCCGTGCCCCGCAGGAGCAGGCGATCAGTTCCGCGAAGTAGGAGAAAATCGGCCATGCGACACTTATGCAGATAGTTTCCGAAAACAAATCATAGAGTACGTAATGCCAGAACGTTGCGCATAACTGTAGATCAAGTTGGATCTGCAAATCGATGGATACGCCAACGAGACATCCGGAGTGTCCGCTCGTCGCAGCAAAGTTGCCGATGAATTCCAGACCGCGAGAGTGTTACGACCCATGCCAGGATTTGCAGCTACATGATCCCAGTTGCCGGTAAATCTACCATCGTCCCATGTCACGCGACTATCTGGATTCGGCCATTGTGTAGGACTACTTGGCGTCCAGGTTATGCCGTCAAATGTATGGCTAACGCGCAGATGTCCGAGTGAAGTCCGTAAGTAACAACTAAGCCTATCAGTCCGCGGAACAAGTTCCGGCTCCATTTCATCAACTGATTCCGGGATCGCGCATTCTTGCCAGGTCTGACCGCCATTCGTGCTGCGAAACACGACCGCACGATGCGGAGAAATTCCCCGAGTGCCGCCTAGGTAGATTGCGCCATTCCATTCCTTCGGCTGATTGAAAACCAGAAGACGGCCAGTGCCAGGTGCGAAGTCGACAAAGCTCGACCATGCAATTCCATCAGTGCTTGTTGCATATAAGGTACGGTCTGATTCATGCGGTGGCCCAGCTGACATGTCGATCACGAACAGCCACCACTTACCGGCAGCGTAGCCAACTACGCCGTGACTTATCCAACGTCCAGGCAGTGATGTGCCGACAACAACCGGCGCGCCCCACGTTGCTCCGTTGTCGTCAGAGACTGCATGCTTGACTACCGTATCTGCCGCTCTATGGTCCGCACCTTCCTGCCAATGAGCGACGAGCCGTGTGCCATCTGTCGTGAGAGACGGACCGTGGAAACCCATCTTGCCAAATCCGGACGATAGGATGGTCCCAGAGAAGTTGACGCCGGTCTCAATACCTATCGAATGAATGCGAGTCACAGTACCAAGTCGTGCCGACGCAACTACTGGCGTTATCTCGCCGGATGGCATTAAGTTCGATCGCCACAGAGGGGCCCATAATTCTCCGTATGCACCGCCTTTCGCCCAGAAAATGAAACCGCTTACGACCATTTCAATTGCAAACGTATAACGAGTTGCCGGCCCGATTTCATATTTGGTAAGTTGCCATGTCTTCCTCTCGCCGACATCAAATTCATTGGCCTTTAGATTCGGTGTGTCTGTGACCAATAGCCCGGAAAATGGATAGTCAAACAAAGCATCCTGGCTGAACCCAACGCGCAAGAGCCGCGGTAAGTTCTCCGGTGTTGTTAACTCTACAAGCAGTGATACACCGGGAGCATAATTCATGGGGTCCATTGATATGCCATGAATCCAGCCAGACGTTGATGGAACAATTTCCCATTCACCCGCGATAGATATAGTGTCGCCATGAAGAGTAATCATCGCAAATTTTCTTGTAAGGTGCCAAACGTTGCAACGCCATCCGATGCACTGGCAAGGGCCCCCATATTAGCTTCCTCCGCCTTGAACATAACGAATAGCGTGTTACCAGAGGCAAGAGAATACTGCACAGTGGGAAGCATGGTAGCCAACAACGCTGAACTCGTTGCGGCGGACTGACGATTGCCTGCGAATATCAATGGAGTCACGGATGTAGTTCCGAAACCGGCCTCGTAATACTTTTGATCTGTTACGGCACCATTAGGGCTAACCTTTACGCTGATCGAATAGTCATTTGCTCTTTTGATGTTAAATCGGCCATTAGGTGCATCAAGCAGATTCCCAATATCAATTGCAATGAGAGTGTCTAAATCAGCGTCTTTCCACGTCGCAGCAGTGTTGGTTGTTATGTTGGCACTCATCTTCGCGCTGCAACGATGGGCTATCCTGCCGTCCTCAATGACCCACCACGTGGAGTTTGTTGCGTCCCATTCGAGTGTTAAACTCTCTCCAGTCAACCAGAGAGACCACTTTCCAGTCGTCGTTCCAGTATAGCTTGCTCCGTTGATGGATGTCGGGTTTGCGAACCCGACTGCATGGCCCGGTGCTTGCGCAAATGAACCTACTGCCGTGCCTTCTGCCGCAACAGTGATCCTGATGCGGTCACCGTCAAGCAATCCAGCGCTCGGCATCGTGACCGTGCGTGCTGCCGTACCAACCGTTACTCGATGATGAGTGTTGCGGACGGCAGTGAATCCTGCCGATTCGTTAGACAACGGCAGTTTGCCGACATTCTGATATGCAATGCGTTTTACGGTTCCTTGTGGATCATCAGTTGTATCCGAGGCATCAAGAATGACGAGAAGGTCTGCTACATCTAGCTCTGTCAACTCGCCACCGGTAATATCTTCTATCCGTTCATCGACCATATGTATCTTTCCCGTTGGCTATGACCACCACTTATCTGGTTTGTCCCAAACCTCCACAAGTTTGCCGTATCCAAGTGAAGTCAGAAACTCACATAAGATTTCATCGGCATGGATGTGGAATTGCTCAGGGTCTTCAGCTTTCGCCAAGGCTTCAATCTTCTCAATGGCTTCTTGTTCCGTCATTCGTAAGATCCTTATATTCGTGGTTCGACTGGAAACTGATCTGTCGCCGAGGCGCCGTCGAAACCGCTCACTCCTGCGACGTAGACTTCTGCGCGCCAGAGGCCCGATGGTGCCGGTTGCGCAAGCCGATACTCGAGCACGCCATCGGTCCCGTCTGTCGTGAAGGATGCATTGTACGTTGATCTTGTCTCGTACGGCGAGATAAAGACAATCTGTTTGCTGCTCGCACCGCTGATGTTGATCACATCACCGTCCTGGTTATGCAGCGTATAACGATGGACGGTCTTGTTCCCGACTTTGATCGTCATATGTCACCGATCTCCTGAGCTGAGTCGTTTCGTAGGGTCCATGTCTAGTTCCCCGCACCAATCCGATTCCAACGTTTTCGGCCAGTGCCCGATCATGGGGGCTCGCCTGCGGCACATACCCATGTCGGAACCCGCGAACGATCGTTGCCAGTATAGGCACTTGTCGCAACGCTTCCAGTCACTTGAGTTCGCATCTTTCATGACTGCCTCAGAGCCAACTGGCAGGCCGTGGCCAGCAGCCTGGTGCTGGGGCAGAACGACCACCCGAACTTCTTCTGATTGACTTTCACGATCCTGGCTCCGGACCGTTCAGCCGCCACCCAGTGCGTCGTGTCCTGCGACGGTACTGGCAGGCCGTATTGTCCGCAATGCCTTGAGCATAGCATGGATACTTCCTTCGTCCATGCAGTGCGGTAGTAGCTGACTGGGCTCCAGATACGTGGCTTGACGATCTTGTCTCGACCACGCACGCATTCCGTCAGGCCCAGCCTGGGCGTGCAGGTCCAGCAGGCATCGCCGAACTCCTCCAGCGACTCGGCCCACTCCAGAGCAGTCCGGTTGTCGCCCTTACACTTGCTATAGCCCCAGGGCGAAGCGATCAGCACCACGTCGTGCTGGAACCAGTCGGCGTTTTTCCACGGCTTGTCGAACTTCATCGCCACCACGTCGGTATCGATCTTCATCCACCATTCAGTGCTGACGTGGTGGGCCGGGACATGGACGAAGCCGGCGAGCATCTTGCCTCGCTGCGAAGGCCACTCCTGCTCGCAGTCGTCCGGCGGCCACGGAACAAGCCGCAAGTGTGGAGATCGGTCCAAGCCATTGGCTTCGGCAACTTGCAGTACGTTGTCAGCCGAGATTTGGGACCAGTCGTAGAAGACGGTCCACGGACACGAGAGCAACTCGGGACGGTTGGCGGCGATCGTCGGCAGCGAGAGCTTCCATTGTCCGAGCGTCTTGGCATCCAGGCCGATCACGACTGTGAGGTCAATGTCCATCAAATTGCCCTAACGAGAACCGAGGCATCGGCATCCAGGCAAACGGGTTGTGAATGACAATGTCGCTCGGATTGGACCACATTCCGTCTTTGTACCTGGCGACTCTGACAGTCGGATTCTTGGGATTGCTGAAGGCCACCAACACGTAACCTAATTCGTCAGCGTCGCTCGCCATTGGCATGCGGTCTTTAGGATTTACCCATTGATACAGATCAGACATTTGTTTCTCCATGATGAAGTGGCTTGGCACTCGTCTCATTCACGCAATCGCGGCACATGTTTCGTAGAGCGTTCTCGAGACACACCACAAACATATCGACGGTCCTGTGTGTCCGGTTGCAGATGCAACAGCAAACGTACTCGGTGTCCTGGGCCCGCTGAGTCCATGAATGATCGAGACCGTTCTCCGAGAACCGTACAATGTCGTTCGGGTCTAACGGCATGGTCTGTTTCTCTGGCCAATAAATCTCGTATCCCTCGACTTCCGTCTTGGCCACGAACTGATGTCGGATCTCAATCGGCATGACAACGTTATCACCGCCACGCAGATCGAATGTACGCAGAAGTTTCAAGCCCTGATCGAAAGTGAAAACGCACATCTCGCCATTGCTGACAACAAACTGGTTGTGCTTAAACTTGTGCAAGTGGATCGACGAGTACCCACCGGGCCGGACGTAGATACGCTCAAGCTGCAATTGCTCATTACAGAAGAGCCGCGTCGACCAGCCCCATGTCTTGGGCAGCGGATCGCAGGCACTGATATGTCGCTCGTCAGCCACGCTCGATCTCCTGATACGTCCGATCCGACTGTCTCCACAGATAAACATTGACAGTTGGGGTCTGCCGCCTCGCTGCAATTACGCAGCAACGCCTCCGGTGCCAGCACTCGAGCGAATGGGTGGCGCCAAGTTTGCGTCGCCAGAATCGCCACTGCCGTCGACCACTGCCGTGAATGTCCAGCACGAAGCCAGCCGAGCAACATAACGTCAGCACGGACCTCCTATCCCGGATCGGGTATGTAATCTCGGCACCCTCGACGTCGATCTTCCAGAATGTCTCGGAGAGCACATGCTGACCAGCGAGGCGAAAAATCTCTGTCAATGGATAGCTAGGCACCACTGTGTCCTGGTCACTTTGGTCTGTGGCTTCCATGTATCGCACGTAGACGCTTAATCGACGCCGCTGTCCAGCGTATGCGAACTGACGACCGTTTCCGAAGGCCGCTCTAAGTGTCCTGATATCCGTCCCAGCGACGTTCCGCGTCAGCAACCGGAACGTGGCAGCGTGGGGCTCGATCGCCACGATCTGCGCGGTCGGGTGCAGGAATCTGGCCATCAAGGAGAATGCACCGACGTTGGCTCCCACGTCGAAGACAGTCGAGACAGAACCAAGCGGCAGCGATCGCAGCACGTTGTACCATTGAGGCTCTCGGGCAAAGATGATCTGGGCGGCAACTGACATTTGATGGATGTTGTATCTACGTCTCATATCACGCGCAACCGTTCACGTTCCGCAGCCATTTTAAGGCTTTCGCGGCAATCAATAAGTTCGTGCATTGGATTGACGTAAGTTAAATTGTCGGCAAACATTTTCTGATAGAGCCTGTCCTCAAATTTCGGATGATGAAAGAATAAGTGAAAACCTTTTGCTAGGATCCATGATTCAAGCTCAGCAACGCTTCCTTTCCGCCATTCGTGGAATTCAGCATTCAACCAGTCTGTCTTTTCAATTGTTTTCTCGGCACCTTGCAACGCAAATAACTCACCGCCATCAATGTCTATCCAAATAAAATATGGCGGTTCATGATCTCTAGCTATGTCATCAATGCAAACTGTCTGCACATCACGGTGATACTGGCCATGTTCTGCTTCGGAAGCACAGCACAACGAATGACATGCCGAGCAATGACGCGCCGAGCCCGCTTCAGTGTAAGCTGCAGCTTGAACATATCGCATCGTTGGCCATGCAGGGCAGTTGACGAGAAATCTGTGTTTAGACATCGGGTCAATGCCTACAATCTTTGCTTCCAAAAGAAGCCAGTGCCATATCTCTAATTCAAACGCCAGCCCGAGACCAATATTCAAAATCGTCTTGGGCTCATAGCCATAGAATCGCATGAAGTACGCGCACTGCATGGCAGTCGTCTGCGATCGCCATTTGGTTCCCTTTTTTGTCATGTTCTTCATTTGTAACACTTATCGTTTCAGGCATCCTATGCCCCTGGAACGTTTGATCATTCTATCCAGCCTCAATGGCTTCGCGAACCTTGGCAATTTGCAATCGATGATCTTCTCTGTGAAAAGCGGTTTGCAATCCGACTCGACGGCGTTGAGCTTAGTTGAGTATAACCGCGGGTTGTCTATGCCTATATGCCGGTGCTCATCGGCCGAGACATCGTTGCGGCCATCAAAATACAAGTCGTTGGCGAGCAGTGTTATGATCGTCTGATCGTCCGCATATGGGATTGATGTGGCTTTGTTAATAGCAGCCTCAAGCACATGCCTGCTGCCAAAGTACAAACACCCGCCACCGTAGCGCGGCCCGACGACCTTGAATTTGCGGACTCGCCCCTGAAACGCTGGCTGGTTCCCCAGCATGTCAAGCATGTCTTTTTGTCTCACGTCCCAAATGATGTCCCAATCCAGCCAGATCACTCCGTCAGCTCCACACTCAAATGCGTAGTGCATGGCAAGAAACTTATGTCTCCAGATTGAATGCCCATGGGCAAGATATCCGAGCGTGTCTGATCCTTTCCTGTTGCGCCGCCGCGGGTTCCCAATCACAGGATTGCGATCAAGACCCATTGGCTTCAATCCCCATCGCACCAGAAATCTGAAATTCTGATCTCCGAACGCGACGATCAACTCATTGCAGCCCAACTCCTCGCCAGCCTTTATCTTTTTGGCTGCGTACCACTGAGCGTCGCGCATGACATGCGGCCAGTTCATGATTTGCTCGTCGCCCCAGAGCGCTCGCACTAGTGTGATCATGCGACTGGTCTCCAGCGTGGAGTCTTGCTCGCCCCGGCGCCCTTGTAGAACATGGCATGGCAGTCGCTCGGCACGGCGTTCGATCTGACGTCAAATAGCTCGGGATTATCTAAACCAGCGTGGCGGTGTCTCTCCCACGAGGCCTTTTCGCCATTGAAGAATTTACGAGAGACCAACTCCGTGGCCACATATTCGTCTGTCTTGGTGAAGTCGCGTAGAGTCAGCATCGCATCGAATAATTCGTTGACTAGCAACGCAGATCGGAAATACCAGCAGGCACCGCAGTAGACAGTCGGCGAACGGTGATACGATCGCAGCCGTCCCTGAAATTGCGGGCCAGTGTTGAGTTGTTGAAGTGTGCCGCCGTAGGTATGGTGGTAGATCACGTCCCAATCCAACCAGAGAATTTCCTCGGCTCCCCTCTTGAATGCTTCGCGCATGGCGTCGATCTTGTGAATCCACATGGATAGCCCATAGTTAACTTGGCCGTACGGACCGCGGTATATCACATCTCGTTTATCGCAGCAGTTGAAATCGACGACAGCGCTTTGATTGGCCAGAATCGCATCGGCCCCACAGTTCCGTAGGAAGTTGAGATTCTGCTGGCCGTAACCAAAAATCAAGTGCTCCAACTGAGGCTTGGTTTGCCCGGCAATCGACAATTGAACGTCACGAAGTGCCTTCGGCCAATTGGCCACATGCTCATCGCCCCAGAGCGCTCGCACGATCGTTACCACGGTTGGTCCTCCCCTGTCTTTGCGTAGACTGCCTTGAGATCCACCAACTCAAGACTCGGCCCCACGAACGGCACCTCGCCTGCCATTGCCCGAGCCTGCAGTTTCTTGGACTCGACTTTCCCCAAACACATCGGGCAGTGGCGGCAGATGCGAGGGTCAGCCCAGAGCTTGAATTCATCGGAATGCACCGGGATTCCGAGCATGCGGCCTAATACAGCCTCTTGGGCGCAACCGATGAATCCCCACGCCTCGAAACTTCGGCCGCAACGCGACTGCAGTTCGCAAGCCCTGCCAGTCAACGCGCTGCCCAACGGCGGCGGATCATCCGGCCCCAGAATGCCAGAATCGGCCGGAGACACGAACCACGGCACGTGCTTCGGCTTGTAGTTCTTGCTATCCCGCGCCCAGTTTTCCGGCTTTTTCTTCACGACGTCGCAGTGCATCTTGACATTGGCCGGCAGATTGTACTTGGCCTTGATCGCCTTCATGGGGTAGGCCGACTGGACTTTCACGCAACGAAACAACTTGCCATCCTCATACGTCCCGATCTCCCGTGAGAACAACCAGATCGCCGCCTCGAAATCCGGATTCTTCACTGGGTCCCCGCCGTCCACCTTCAGCCGCGTGAGGTAGATCTCCTTCTCGTGCAGGTGCTGGCAGAATCGCCGGCACTGGTCGAGAGTGACATTGCTGCCAGTCGGCTGCCACCTCTCGAGCCCGCGGCAGCAATCGTTGCAGCCCCACGAGCACTCGAGCGTGAGCATGAACTCCATCCGGCAAGTGATCTTCGGCTTCCTCATTTCGGCTCCAAATCGTCCACGTATTTTTGCCAAGCCTTGACGCCTTGTTTCCTCATTGTACTCCATCCCTTCAAGTTCTGGTTGCCGAACAACGGCAGCAGCGGGGCAATGAGCATGCCATGTCGCTTCTCGTGATATGGGAACTGGTAGCCTTCTGACACGTAATGATTCTCTCCTTTCCAGCCGCCAGTCTGCCTGTCAATCCATAGTCGCATGTGGACTTCTTCCGTGCAGTTCGGGTGCTGCTTGGCAATCGTGAGGCACTCATCCATTACAGTCGGGTCCCGGCAGTAAAAGGCTGGGGCTGACGCCACTGTCCTAGGCCTCTCGTGGTGCTTGTACCGCTTGTTGTGATAGCAGTACAGCGGGCACCGCAGTCTCTGGCCTGCTCCGAGCACTGGCCAGAAGTCCTCCGGTAACGGCCGTAGCAGGGCTGTCTCGAGGTCGAGAAATACCACCTCGTCCCAGCCGGCCCGCAAGGCGGCGGCCACGGCCAGGAACTTGTGGGCGTACATGGTCATGCCCCATGGGTAGGAGCCGAAGTAGTGGCCGGCATTCCGATCTGCCTTGCCAGTCAAGTTCACCACGGGCTCTTCCGACGCAAGAATCACATCCCAGCCAGCCTCCTTGGCCATCTCGGCATTCTGCCAGCCGAAGGCAACCAGCACCGACGGCCCGGGCTGTGGCTGGCGCCGACGACACTCGATGACCTCGTACGG
>Ga0209641_10001796_pt1 | contig 18847 bp, 17 predicted proteins | sample RifCSP16_1_FD_184022 | JGI IMG/M metagenome (GOLD analysis project Ga0209641, IMG submission 184022) | Soil microbial communities from Rifle, Colorado - Rifle CSP2_sed 16_1 (SPAdes) (version 2) | ecosystem: Environmental > Terrestrial > Deep subsurface > Rock core/Sediment | place: Rifle... | reverse complement strand
TGTATTGGTCAATATTTTCGGCGGCATCATGCGCTGCGACATCATCGCCGAGGGCATCATCGCCGCTGTCAAGGATGTGGGCGTGAAAGTGCCGGTAATCGTGCGGCTGGAAGGCACCAATGTCGAGCTGGGGCAGAAGATGCTGGCCGAGAGCGGTGTTGGCGTGATCTCCGCCAGCGACATGACCGATGCGGCCAAACGTGCAGTGGCGGCGGTGCAATAAACGTAGGGTGCGGTCATGACACGGTGCGCGAATGCGACGGGTGCGGGAATGACCGCATCGCACCTCCTCCCGCAAACGGCTGGCTGCGCCAGTAACGTGTCGGAGGCGCGTTTCACGCACCTTGGTGCGCACAGCGCACCCTACTATAAAATTTTAAGGATTTTTTCATGAGCGTTCTCGTAAACAAAAATACCAAAGTCCTGTGTCAGGGTTTCACCGGCAAACAGGGTACTTTCCACTCCGAACAGGCAATCGCCTACGGCACAAAGATGGTCGGCGGCGTGACGCCGGGCAAGGGCGGCCAGTCTCACCTCGGCCTGCCGGTTTTTGACACCATGCGCGACGCGGTGCGTGCCACCGGCGCGACCGCCACGATGATCTACGTGCCGCCCGGTTTCGCTGCGGACGGTATCATGGAGGCGGCAGATGCAGGGATCAGGGTAATCGTCTGCATCACCGAGGGCATTCCGGTGCTGGACATGCTCAACGTCAAAGCCGCGTTGCGCGCCAACGATGCCATACTGATCGGCCCGAACTGTCCCGGCATCATCACACCGGGCGAATGCAAGATCGGCATCATGCCAGGCTTCATCCACAAAAAAGGCAAGGTCGGCGTGGTGTCGCGCTCCGGCACGCTCACCTACGAAGCGGTGTATCAGACAACCCGGCTCGGTCTTGGACAATCCACCTGCATCGGCATCGGCGGCGACCCGATCAAGGGGCTGGATTTCATCGACTGCCTGAAGATGTTCCAGGACGATCCCGAGACCGAGGCGATCATCATGGTCGGCGAAATCGGCGGCAATCGCGAAGAAGCGGCGGCGGAATACATCAAGGCGCACATCACCAAGCCGGTGGCCGGATACATCGCCGGACAGACCGCGCCCAAGGGCAAGCGCATGGGACATGCCGGCGCGATCATCGCCGGCGGCAAGGGGCTGGCGGCGGACAAGATGGCCGCACTGGAAGCGGTCGGCGTGGTGGTAGCCCAATCACCTGCCGGCCTGGGCGAGGCGATGGTCGAGGCGATAGGCAGAAAAGCCCGTTGATAACGCAGCCTGCGTAGTAGGGCGTCAATAAGCGGAGCGCATTGCACCGTATGTGTTTATCCGGTGCAATGCACTTCGCATATTGCACCAACCTAAGCCGGACGAGCCGGAACCAAATGTAGGACGGTAGGATGCGGTGACGAAGGAACCGCATCGCTCGCGTGCCAAATGATGCGGTTCGTGCCTCACCACATCCTACGACTTCTAAATTCTTGTCATAATTTGAGCTCATTTGACTGGTAAGAGACTAATTCCAAATTTGCGTTAAACCCAGATTGTCCATTAGCCAGAAATTCCAACCCAACCCCTCCCAACCTCCCCTTGTCAGGGGAGGAGCAGACCGGGCACTCCCCCTGACAAGGGGGAGCTGGAGGGGGTTTCGAGGCTAATGGACAATCTGGGTTAAAAACAACGATGGTTTTGCAGGGTGCGTCCCACGCACCATAGTTGCATCAAAGGTGGTGCGTGGGACGCACCATACGATATTCGCTTTTTATTGCGAAATGGAATAACCCGGAATAAATCACCATGACAACCATCCGCCAGGAAGACCTTATCGCCAGCGTTGCCGATGCGCTGCAATACATTTCCTACTACCATCCGCTCGACTACATCAAGGCGCTGGGCAAAGCTTACGAGCGGGAACAGTCGCCCGCCGCGCGCGATGCCATCGCTCAGATCCTCACCAATTCGCGCATGAGCGCGCAGGGGCACCGGCCGATTTGCCAGGACACCGGCATTGTGGCGGCGTTCGTCAAGGTTGGCATGGAGGTGCGCTGGGATGATGCGACCATGGGCGTCGGCGACATGGTCAACGAAGGGGTGCGCCGCGCATACCTGAACCCGGACAACATGCTGCGCGCCTCGGTAGTGTCCGATCCGGCCGGAGCGCGCAAGAACACCCGCGACAACACGCCGGCGGTGATCCATTACGAGATCGTCCCCGGCGATAAAGTCGAGGTGACCTTGGCTGCGAAGGGCGGCGGCTCGGAGAATAAGTCCAAGTTCGTCGTCCTCAATCCTTCGGACAGCCTGGTTGACTGGGTGCTGAAGACCGTTCCTGCGATGGGCGCGGGATGGTGTCCGCCGGGCATACTCGGCATCGGTCTCGGCGGCACGGCGGAGAAGGCGATGCTGCTCGCCAAGGAAGCCTTGATGGAACCGGTCGATATCCACGAACTGCAAGCGCGCGGGGCGAGCAACCGTGTGGAAGAGCTGCGCCTGGAGTTGTACGAGAAGGTCAATGCGCTGGGCATCGGCGCGCAGGGGCTGGGTGGCCTCACCACCGTGCTGGACGTCAAGATCAAGGACTACCCGACACACGCCGCCGGGTTGCCGGTTGCGATGATTCCCAACTGCGCCGCCACCCGCCACATCCATTTCACCCTCGACGGCAGCGGCCCGGCCACGCTGACGCCGCCCTCACTGGACGAATGGCCGAAAGTCGAATGGCAAGCCTCCGCCGACTCGCGCCGGGTCAACCTCGACACTGTCACGCGCGCAGAAATTGCCACCTGGAAACCGGGCGAAACGCTGCTGCTGTCCGGCAAGCTGCTCACCGGACGCGATGCCGCGCACAAGCGCATCGCCGATATGCTGGCGCGCGGCGAAACCTTGCCGGTGGATTTCACCGGCCGCTTCATCTACTACGTCGGCCCGGTCGATCCGGTGCGCGACGAAGTGGTCGGCCCCGCCGGTCCCACCACCGCGACGCGCATGGATAAATTCACCGGCATGATGCTGGAAAAGACCGGCCTGATCGGCATGATCGGCAAAGCCGAGCGTGGCGCGGAAGCGATAGCGACTATCAAGCAGCACAAGGCCGTTTATCTGATGGCGGTCGGCGGCGCGGCCTACCTGGTATCCAAGGCGATCAAGGCATCCAGGGTGCTGGCCTTCGCCGACCTGGGGATGGAAGCCATCTACGAATTCACCGTGCAGGACATGCCGGTCACCGTGGCGGTGGACAGCAACGGAACCTCGGTGCATGAAACCGGACCGGCGGAATGGCGTGTGAAGATCGGCAAGATTTCCTAGAGTCGCGCCGGATTTGCGTGCGGTTCCTGGAAGCAGTGAATTCCCTGTTTTTGATAGAAGTGCTGGTTCCGCCTTACGTGCGCGGCAAACGGAACGGTTTGCCATCAGCATCCAGAAAACAATCCACCGGACCTACAACAACGCACTGAGGCTGGTCAAAGTAGCCTACGCACTCATTGCATTTGTCGGGGTCGATAACAAAAATATAATCACCTTCAGATATTGCCCCGGTTGGGCACACCGGCTCACAAAGACCGCAATTGATACAATCATCGTTAATAGATAGGGCCATCCATCTTCTCCATGTTGCTTGATTCTAAAAAACCCAGTCAGCAGGTTTGCAGGTGCGAATTATTGAGGATTACATATTCGAAAACAGAGTCTCCGCATCTCGTAGGTCGGGCTACGCCCGACGCGGCGGGCAAAGCCCGCCCTACGGTAAATCACCTAACAGTCATGAATTATGTAAAGCTCAATAATTCGCACCTGCAAAAACAAGGCAATATCTTGAATACATTACCCCAGCAAATTATTCACATGCTCGCGCTCTTCAACCAGTTCGCGATAGCTGCCTTCCATATGCTTGCGTCCCAGTTCACTGATCGGCAGGTCCTGCACGATGTGATATTCACCTTGTTTGCACCTTACCGGAAAACCGTAGATCACGCCCTCGGGGATCCCGTAGCTGCCATCGGACGGTACGCCCATGCTCACCCAGTTGTTGTGATGTGCGCCGAGCATCCAGTCGTGGATATGCGAAATGGCCGCATTCGCGGCGCTCGCCGCACTGGATAACCCCCGCGCCTCGATCACCGCAGCGCCGCGTTTCTGCACAGTGGGAATGAATTCGTTTTCCACCCAGTCTGGATCCGGCAGGAGGTCGTGCACCAGCGTGCCGCGAATCTCGGCGTGGTTCAGATCTGGGTACTGCGTGCCGGAGTGGTTGCCCCAAACGATCATCTTCTTGATGTCGTGGATCGGTTGAAACAGTTTTTGCGCGACTTGCGCGATGGCGCGGTTGTGGTCGAGGCGCATCATCGAGCTGAAGTTGCGCGGATCGAGGTCGGGGGCGTTTTTCATCGCGATCAGCGCATTGGTATTGGCCGGGTTGCCTACCACCAGCACCTTGACATGGCGAGCCGCATACTCGTTGAGCAGCTTGCCTTGCGCGGAAAAGATCACGCCATTGGCTTCGATCAGGTCTTTGCGCTCCATGCCCTTGCCGCGTGGCCGCGCGCCGATCAGCAGGGCGATTTCGGTATCCCTGAACGCGACTTTCGGGTCGTCGGTGATGATGATTTGTTGCAGCAACGGGAAAGCGCAATCCTCCAGTTCCATCATCACGCCGCGCAACATCGTCTGCGCCTGCGGCAAGTCCAGCAATTGCAGGATGATGGGCTGCTCGTGTCCCAGCATGTCGCCGTTGGCGATGCGGAACAGGGTAGCGTAGCCGATTTGACCAGCGGCTCCGGTGATGGTGACGCGGATGGGTGCTTTCATGTTTTCTTCCTCTGGATAAGTGATCTATGGCAAATAAAACCGCATCATAATTGTTTTGATTTTCTCGCGCCATGTAAAAGGTGTAGCAGCGTGCATTTGAAAGTGTTGGTCAATTGCTAATCTGTGCCGGGTTAGCGCGTAGCGTGCGCTGTGCGCACGACAACACAACCCAAAACCGTGCGCACAGCGCACGCTACCGATAGAATTATCAACACTTTCAAATGCGCCCAGTGTAGCATTACGCAAATTGGCATTACGTCATGGCAGGGATCAGTGATGAATAAACAACGCCCGAAACACCTCGCCTTACATCTCATCAAATTGCCGCTCCCGGGTTTCGTTTCCATTCTTCACCGCATCAGCGGTTTGTTGCTGTTTCTTGCGCTGCCGCTGTTGTTGCTGATGCTGCAATACAGCCTGCGCTCCATCGAGACTTACACGCAGTTGATGACCACGCTTGCGCATCCGTTGCTCAAGCTGGCATTGCTGGGGTTGTTGTGGGCATTCCTGCATCACCTCTGTGCCGGGCTGCGCTATCTGGCGATTGATTTGCACTTTGTGCGATATCTTGAACATGCGCGTACCAGCAGCAAGATGGTGATGGCGGTGAGCCTGGCGCTGACTGTTATGATTGGAGTGAAGCTATGGTAAACCGCATAGTGGTGGGCGCGCATTACGGGCTGCGCGACTGGTTGATCCAGCGCATCACGGCGGTGGTGATGGCGGTGTACAGCGTGGCGCTGGCCGGTTACCTGCTGCTGCAGCCCCGTTTGGATTGTTTTCCGGCCTGTTAATGCGTACGTTTACTTTGTTGTTTTTGCTGAATCTGTTCTACCACGCGTGGATCGGCATCCGCAATATCGTGATGGATTACGTCAAACCGGCAGGGGTGCGTTTGGTCATTCATGTGCTGGTGATTCTGGTTTCGCTGCTTTATGCGATCTGGGCGGTACAAATCTTGTGGGGGTTCTAACCCCTCCCAGCCTCCCCTTGTCAGGGGAGGAGCGGGCAGTTTCCTCCCCTGACAAGGGGAGGCTGGGAGGGGTTTGATTTATTCAGGATTCCGGATCGTTCGGACGGGAATACGGAATTAAGGGAAATAAAATGGCAGTGACGAAACGAACCTTTGACGTTGTAGTGGTCGGCGCGGGCGGTGCCGGGATGCGCGCAGCGTTGCAACTGACGCAGGCCGGGCTGAAGGTTGCGGTGCTGTCCAAGGTGTTCCCGACCCGTTCGCACACCGTCGCGGCGCAGGGCGGCATTGCCGCTTCGCTGGGCAATGTCAGCAGGGATAGCTGGCACTGGCACATGTACGACACGGTGAAAGGCTCGGATTACCTGGGCGACCAGGATGCCATCGAGTTCATGTGCCGCGCCGCGCCGGAAGTGGTGTACGAGTTGGAGCATTTCGGCATGCCATTCGATCGTCTGGAAAGCGGGAAAATTTATCAAAGGCCATTCGGCGGACACATGCAGGACTACGGCAAGACGCCGGTGCAGCGCGCCTGCGCCGCAGCCGACCGCACCGGCCATGCCTTATTGCACACCCTGTACCAGCAGAATGTGAAAGCCAATACCCATTTCTTCATCGAGTGGATGGCGCTCGATCTGATCCGTGACGCAGACGGCGACGTGCTCGGCGTGACCGCGATGGAAATTGAAACCGGTGAAGTGATGCTGTTTCATGCGCGCGCCACGCTGCTCGCCACCGGCGGCGCGGGGCGTATTTTCCAATCCAGCACCAATGCTTACATCAACACCGGTGACGGCTTGGGCATGGCGGCGCGCGCCGGGATTCCGCTGGAGGACATGGAGTTCTTCCAGTTCCATCCCACCGGCGTATACGGCGCGGGGGTATTGATTTCCGAAGGGGTGCGCGGCGAGGGCGGCTATCTGGTGAACAAGCACGGCGAACGCTTCATGCCGAAATACGCACCGAACGCGAAAGATCTGGCCAGCCGCGATGTGGTGTCGCGCGCCATTACCGTGGAGATCAACGAGGGTCGCGGTTGCGGCCCGCACGGCGATCATATTCTGCTCAAGCTGGACCATCTCGGCGATGATGTGATCAAGCGGAGATTGCCCGGCATCCGCGAAATCGCGCTGAGATTCGCCCACGTCGATCCGGCCAAAGATGCTATCCCGATCGTGCCGACCGCGCATTACATGATGGGCGGCATTCCCGCCAACTATCACGGGCAAGTCATCGCGCCCTATCAGCACGGGCCGGAAGAAGTGGTGCACGGTCTGTATGCGGTTGGCGAATGCGCCTGCGTGTCGGTGCATGGCGCGAACCGCCTGGGTTGTAATTCCTTGCTGGATTTACTGGTGTTCGGGCGCGAAGCGGGCAGGCAGATTATCGAAGATTTGAAAAGTCATCCGCATCCCAAGCTACTCCCGGCGAATTCCGCCGATTATTCCCTGGCGCGGCTGGCGCGGCTGGAAAATCAGAAAGATGGTGAGCGCGTCGCCGAAGTGGGCGATGCAATGCGCAAGACCATGCAGAAACATTGCGGCGTTTTCCGCTTCCCCGGCCTGCTCGCCGAGGGCATGGAGCAGATCAAACAGATCGCCGAGCGCGCCGCGCATACCGGGATACAGGACAAGAGTCGCGTGTTCAATACTGCGCGCATCGAAGCGTTGGAACTGGATAACCTGATCGAAGTCGCGCAGGCGACCATGACCGCAGCAGCAGCGCGCACGGAAAGTCGCGGCGCCCATGCGCGCGACGACTTTCCGCAACGCGACGATGTGAACTGGCTCAAGCACAGCCTGTATTTCCGCGAGGGACACCGGCTGGATTACAAACCGGTGCGCCTCAAGCCGTTGACGGTTGAATCGTTTCCGCTCAAGGCGCGGGTTTATTAACCGAAGATCCATTAACCAAAACCTAAGGAGACGGCAACATGAAAGAACTATTATCAGGGATGCTGTTGTTGGCTGCGATGAGCCCGGCTTCCGCGCTGGCGGCGGGCAGCGACGAGCTGTGGGAAATGACCACCAAGATGGATATGCCGGGCATGCCCATGCCGGCAGTGACACAGACTGTCTGTCTGCGCAAAGGGGAATCTTACAAACCGGGAAAAGTCCCGCATCAAAAGAATTGCGAAATGACCGGCCTCAAGGTGTCCGGCAACAAGACCACCTGGAAGATGCATTGTTCCGGCAGGGATGCGATGGATGGCAGCGGGGAGGTGACCCGTACTGAAAAAACCATGAAGGGCTCGATGAAGTTATCCTCGAAGGATATACAAATGACCCAAACCATCTCCGGCAAGCGCATCGGCGCCTGCCAGGCAAAAGAATAAGCCGTTCCGATTGCGATCGATCTGACCAGGACTCTTGAGCAACTGTTATCCAGAAAAGTGCGGCAGGGATATCATGGTATACGAATTGCTACACACACACACACACACACACACACACACACACACACACACATCTACCCTGCGAACCATTTTGTATTTTCAGGTAGAGGTATATGGCCATGTCCAACGGAGATTCAACACAGCCCCGTCCAGGCGCCCAACAGCCGGAGGCGGATATGAAACTGTCACCTGCCCGGCTGCTGGTCGTATTGATGGTTTCGGTGTTCGCCATCGAAATGTTACTGATGGTTGCTTTTGATTTACTGCCTCCCATGCCGACATGGCTTGAAAATTCTCTGGATGCTACCTTTATTGCCGCGCTGCTTTTTCCGGTACTCTACCGGTTGGTATTTCAGCCTTTAAGGATGTTCGTTGCGCAGCAAACGCTTACCCAACATAAGCTGGAGCAACAACTCGATGAGTTGCAACGTTTCCACAAGGTTACGATAGGCAGGGAGTTGCGAATGAAAGAGCTGTTTGAAGAGAACCAGGCGCTGAAGGCGCGGCTGGGGGAGCAGAAAAAATGACCACTGAACAGGATAAAGAGCGCCAGCCAGCCCCTGTTGGGGCCGATGTGGACTTACGCCCGGAAAACGACAACCCGAAAGACGAGCGTGCCGCGCTGCTGTTCATGCTGGAAGATCTCGAGCGGAGCCGGCACCAGGTCGAGCAGGCGCATCAGGAGTGGATGGCCGCGCTGGATGTGGTGAGCGACCCGATCTTCCTGCATGACAGGGAATTTCGTATCCTGCGCTGCAACAAGGCTTACCAGCAATGTGCCGGAATTCCATTCAAAGACATCATCGGCAAGCCCTATCACGAAATTTTTCCGAAATCCGGCGCGCCGTTGCCTTGCTGCCTGCGGGCGATGGAAAAAGCAGAAGAAGAAGAAGAAGAAGAAGAAGAAGAAGAAGTGGCGGCCGGCGAGGCAATCTACCGTTCGCGCGCCTTTTCCATCAAGGATGAGCAGGGGGCTTATCTTTATTCCGTGCATACTCTCGAAGACATCACCGCGAGCAAGCGCGCAGCGGAGGTGCTGGGCGAGAGCGAGACCCGCTTCAGGAATCTGGTAGAAACCAGCAGCGACTGGATTTGGGAAGTTGACGGAAATACCGTCTATACCTATGCGAGCCCGAAAATACACGACATCCTCGGCTATCAGGCTGCGGAAATCATCGGGAAGACACCATATGATCTGATGCCCCCAGCGGAAGCCAAACGGGTCGCAGAACTATTCGGCCGGATAGCCGCGGCAAAAAAATCTTTCACCAACCTCGAAAACACCAACCTCCATAAAGACGGCCATCGGGTAGTCCTTGAGTCCAGCGGTGTTCCGGTGATCGACCCGCAAGGGAAATTCTGCGGCTATCGCGGCATGGATAGAGACATCACCGCGCGCAAGCAAGCCGAGGTGCTGCTGGTGGAAAGCGAGGAAAAATTCCGCAAGATCACTGAGTCGGCGCAGGATGCCATCATCATGATGGGGGCGGATCAGCGCATCTCGTTCTGGAACGCGGCCGCCGAGCGGATTTTTGGTTATACCGCTGCGGAAGCGCTGGGGCAGGAACTGCACCACCTGATGGCACCGCTGGCGGCGCACGCTGCATTCACGCATGGTTTTCAACATTTCCGTTACAGCGGTGAGGGGCCGATCATCGGCAAGGTGATCGAGATCAACGCGTTACGCAAAGGCGGCGAGGAGTTCCCGGTTGAATTATCCGTTTCCGCGACGCAGTTGCATGGCCAGTGGCACGCCATCGGCATCGTGCGCGACATCAGCGAACGTAAACTGATGGATGAAAAATTACAGCTCACTTACTTTGCACTTGATCATGCTGTCGATTCAGTCTTCTGGATGGAACCGTCTGGAAAATTTCGCTATGTCAATGAAACTGCCTGCCGCGTGTTGGGTTATTCCAGGGAAGAGTTGCTATCCATGGGTGTGGCAGACATTGATCCCAACTTGCCGGAGGGTGTTCCGCTGGAGATGTCTCAGGCAACAAAAAATGCGGGGATCGGACGTGTGGAATCGGTGCACCGAGCCAAAGACGGCCACCTTATTCCAGTTGAGATCATGGTGGCCTACCATCAATATAAGGGTGAAGAGTTTCACTGCTCCTTTGTCAGGGACATCACCGAGCGCAAGCAGGCTGAGGCCAAACTGAACGAACAGATCGAGGAACTGCGCCGCTGGCACGACGCCACGATGGGCAGGGAAATGCGCGTCCTCGACCTCAAGCGCGAGGTGAACGAATTGCTGGGATCGTCCGGTCAGCCACCGCGTTACCCCAGTGCAGAATCTAATGACCAGCAGAAGAGTTGAACCTGGAAAAAGTAGTTGGCGGGGCAGTAGGTGCGAATTTATTCGCAGATGTTTGTGTAGGGTCGGATTTATACGACCATGGGCGAATGAATTCGCCCCTACAAATGCAGGTGAACGAATTGCCGGGACAGCCTGGCCAGCCCCGACGGTTGTGTCCCTGTGACGTCAAAAAGGAAACATGATGAAAGGTTTCAGCAATCGACCAAACAGCTTCGCCGTACTGCTTCTGGTCGCTCTGCTCATCGCCGCCATCGGCGTGCTGGTTAACCTGTTTCTGACGACCGTGAGTTGGGAGGCAGTGCCCTTTCACTCAACTATCGAGGCGCTGGGAGCACTGGCCGCCCTGGCGATGGCCGCATTCCTCCTCATGATGCGACGGGGCCGGAATGACCTGGCCCGCTATGTCTGGGTTTCAGCCGGCTTGATCGGCATGGGCCTGCTCGACGGCTTCCACGCTTCAGTGCTGCCGGGTCACGGCTTTGTCTGGCTGCACAGCACGGCCACTCTGGCCGGCGGCGTTTTGTTCGCCCTCGTCTGGCTGCCGGATCGCTTCGCCCGCTCCCGTTGGGCCGGGGCACTCCCGTGGGGCGTGGCGATTGCCGCCGCGATCTTCGGGGCGCTGTCGGTCGCCTTCCGGCCCATGTTCCCGGTGATGCTCATCGAGGGCGAGTTCACCGCCGACGCCAAAATCATCAATCTCCTCGGGGGTATCTTCTTTCTCGCGGCGATGGTGCGTTTCAGCCTCCGGCACCAGGCGAATAAAACCGGCGACGATCTTCTGTTTGCCAGCCTATGCCTGCTCTTCGGCGCAGCGGGTGTGCTGTTCCCGCTCTCTCATCTATGGCAGGCCGACTGGTGGCTGTGGCATTTCGTGCGACTGAGTGCCTACTTCATTGCCCTGGGATACGTGTTCATTATTTTCCGGCGGGCTGAGGGTAAACTGGCCGCCGCCAAAAACGAACTGGAAGCAAAGGTCGTCGAACTGAGCCACGCCAACCAGGCTTTGCAGGCTGAAATCGACGAGCGCAAACGTAAAGAAGGTGAATATCGCACCCTCATTCAGACATCGCTCGATGGTTTCTTTATCAATGATTTCTCCGGACGGATTCTGGATGTGAATGAGGCACTCTGCCAGATGCTGGGGTACACGCGCGAAGAACTTCTGCGCATGAGCATCCCGGATATCGAGGCTTCCGAATCGTCCGAAGAGACCGCCGCCCACATCCAAAAGATCATCCGCACCGGTAGCGACCGGTTTCAGACCCGGCACCGGCGCAAGGATGGCGCGGTCATTGACGTGGAGGCCAGCGCCCAGTATGTCGCGGAACTGGGCGAGCGTTTCTTCGCCTTCATCCGCGACATCACCGAGCGCAAGCGGATGGAACAAACCCAAGCCCGGCTGGTGGCAATCCTCGAAGCCACGCCCGATTTTGTTGGCTTTGCTGATGCCAAAGATACCCATATCATCTTCATCAACAAGGCTGGTCGAAAGATGACGGGCTTGAGTAAAGACGAGGATGTCACCAAGTTAAAAATCGCCGACGTTCATCCGGAATGGGCGAACAAGATGTTCAACGATGAGATCATTCCCGCCGCCATTCGCGATGGCAAGTGGGTGGGTGACTGTGCCTTCCTCAACCGCACCAATGGGCGTGAAACCCCTGTAGCGATGGTGTTGCTCTCTCACAAAGCATCGAGTAGCGAAATAGAGACTTTTTCCACCATCTCGCGCGACATAACCGAGCGCAAACGTGCCGAACAAGAAATCCGCCAACTCAACGCCGAACTGGAGCAACGCGTCATCCAGCGCACCGCTCAGCTCCAGGCGGCCAATACCGATCTGGAAAACTTCAGCTATTCGGTGTCACACGATCTGCGCGCCCCGCTGCGCGCCATCGACAGCTTTGCCAGCATTCTGCGCGAGGACTATGCCCCCAAGCTGGACGACGAAGGTAAGCGCCTGTTCAAGGTGGTGAGCGACAATGCCCAGAAGATGGGGCAACTGATCGACGACATTTTGACCTTTTCGCGCGCCGGTCGTTCTGAGTTGCGGCTGATCACGCTCGACATGAATGCCCTGGTGCAGCAGGTTTGGCAGGAGCTCGAACCCCGGCGGGCGGGACGCGCCATCGAGTTCCGCTTGGCTCCTTTGCCCTCCGCCAGCGGCGACCCTGCCGCCGTGCATCAGGTGTTGCAGAACCTGCTCGACAATGCCGTGAAATTCACACGCGGGCGCGAATCGGCGGTGATCGAAGTAGAGTGTCACCGCGAAGGAGAGGAGAACATTTATTCCATCCGCGACAATGGCGCCGGCTTCGACATGGTCTACGACAACAAGCTGTTCGGACTATTCCAGCGCCTGCACGGCATGGAGGAATTCGAGGGCACCGGCGTGGGGCTGGCTATCGTCAAGCGCTTCATCATGAAACACGGCGGGCGGGTGTGGGCGCAAGGCAAGACGGGGGAAGGGGCAACGTTCTGGTTTACCCTTCCGGCAGAGGCGGGCAAATGAATAAAGCTTCAGAAATTGCGTCATTCCCGCGCAGGCGGGAATCCAGCAAAACAAACACTCCGCGTAGCGGACAAAATCTCAATGTAGTCCCGCTTTGCGGGGATTATTTAATCAACTGGATTCCCGCCTGCGCGGGAATGACGGGGTTAATGGATTTGGATTAACAAGGAGTCTGATCATGGTAACAAACAAGGCGGTTGACATTTTGCTGGTGGAGGACAATCCCACCGATGCGGAGCTGACCCTGCGCGTGCTAAACAAACACAATCTCGCCAACAGTGTGGAATGGGTCAAGGATGGTGCGGCGGCGCTGGATTTTCTGTTCAGGCGCGGCGACTACGCAGCGCGGAAAAACTCAATACCGCGGGTGGTGTTGCTCGACCTGCGTCTGCCCAAGGTGGACGGGCTGGAGGTGCTGAAACAGATGCGGGCGAATGAGCAGACCCGATTGATCCCGGTGGTGGTGATGACCTCATCCAAGGAGGAACGGGACGTCGTGGCCAGCTACCAACTCGGCGCCAACAGTTTCGTTTCCAAGCCGATCGGGTTCGAGGAATTCGCCAGGACGGTGGCGGAACTGGGGCTGTACTGGATGCTGGTCAACAGGGCTGCATTGGCTACGGAATGACATGATGAGCGAAATACTGCGCATCCTGCTGCTGGAAGATAGTCCAACCGACGCCGAGCTCAACGAGCGCGAGCTGCGCAAGGCGGGTATCGAATTCAACTCGTTACGTGTGGATACGCGGGATACGTTCATCCGGGCGCTTGAAGAATTCCGTCCCGACGTCATCCTGTCGGACTATAAGCTGCCCGACTTCGACGGCATGGCCGCGCTGAAAATAGTGCGGCGCGACCATCCGGAAGTGCCGGTGATTATGGTCACCGGTGCGCTTTCCGATATCGAGGCGGTGGAGTTGATCCACGCGGGCGCCAGAGATTACGTGCTGAAAGACCGGCTGGCGCGGCTGGCGATCGCCGTTCAGCTGGCACTGTCTGTAGAGCAGGGTATACGCTCGCGCAAGATGGCCGAGGAGAAATTCCGCAAGATCAGTGAATCGGCGCAGGATGCCATCATCATGCTTGGGTCTGATCAGCGCATCTCATTCTGGAACGCCGCCGCCGCGAGAATTTTTGGTTATACCGCTGTCGAGGCAATGGGGCAGGAACTGCATACCCTGATTACGCCGGCAGCGGCACAGGCCAAATTTTCCCAAGCCTTCCCGCATTTTCAGGAGACGGGCGATGGGCCGATCATCGGCAAGGTGCGCGAGCTCACCGCGCTGCGCAAGGGCGGCGAAGAGTTTCCGGTTGAGTTATCCGTTTCCGCGACGCAATTCGGCGACCAGTGGCACGCCATCGGTATCGTGCGCGACATCACCGGGCGCAAGCAGGCGGAGGCCACGTTCCATACCCTCGTTGCAATCTTGGCGCAAAACATCGGGGCGGAGTTTTTTCATAGAGCGGTCAGCAGCTTGTGCACATGGCTTGGGGTGGAGTGTGTCATTGTCGGCGAGTTGATGGATGAAGGCATGGTGCGTGCCTTGGCTATGCAACTCGACGGTAAAGCGGTAGAGCACTACGAATACCTTCTGGCCGGCACCCCATGCGAAAGCGCCACACAGAAGGGTTACTGCGAATACCACGAAGGAGTCGTTCAGTTGTTTCCAGTGGACAAGGATCTGGTGGCCATAGGCGCAGAAGCTTATGTCGGCACGCCGGTTCGGGATAAAAACGGCAAGGTCAACGGCATACTCTGCGCCATCTCCCGGCACAAATTCATTCCGCCACCGATGGTCAAGGAAATGTTTGAAATTATTGCCGTCAGGGCAGGAGCAGAGATCGAGCGCAAGCTGGCGGAGGCAAAAATTCTTTCGACGCAGGCCGAATTGCAGGGGCTGCTTGACGCTGCCAACCAATCACGCCGGGCGATGCTGAGCGTGATTGAAGACCAGAAGCGGGCGGAAGTCGCGATTCTGCATGCCAACCGCGCCCTTGCCACGCTGGGTGCGGTGAACCGCAGCCTGGTGTATGCCACCAGCGAGGACGAACTGTTGCAGGCAATCTGTCAGGCCATTGTCGAGCAGCGCGGTTACCGCTCGGCATGGGTGGGATACGTGCAGCATGATGCAGAAAAGACGATTCGCCCGATGGCGCAAAGCGGTTTTGCGGCGGGTTATCTGGATACCCTGCCGCTCACCTGGGCGGACAGCGAGTATGGACAGAGTCCGACCGGCAGGGCGGTGCGCAGCGGCGTAGCGCAAATTGCACAAAATATCCTGCTTGATCCCAGTTATGCGGCATGGCGCGAGCAAGCCTTAAAACAGGGCTTTGCCGCCAGCATTGCCCTGCCGTTGCGCAATGGTAGCGGGGTATTCGGCAACTTGAGCATTTATGCCGCAGAAGCCAATGCTTTCGACCAAGTGGAAATCGCATTGCTGGAAGAAATGGCGGGTGATCTGGCGTTCGGTGTAAACGCGCTGCGAATACGCCATGAACGCGATAACGCATTAGCGCAGAACCAGCAGCATCTCGCGCAGATGCAAGACAGCCTGGAAGACACCGTGCGGGCGATTGCCAGCATCGTCGAAATGCGCGATCCCTATACCGCCGGACACCAGGTCCGGGTCGCCGATCTGGCCGCCGCGATTGCCACGCATATGGAGCTGCCCGCTGAACAGGTGCATGCCATCCATCTCGCCGGCGTGGTGCACGACTTGGGGAAGATGCAAATTCCGGCGGAAATCCTCAGCAAGCCGGGCAAGATCACCGATATCGAATTCAGCTTAATCAAGGTTCATCCGCAAGCAGGTTATGATATTTTGAAAGGCATCAACTTCCCCTGGCCGATCGCACAGATGGTGTTGCAACACCATGAACGCCTCGATGGCTCCGGCTATCCGCAAGGACTCAAGGGCGATGCGATCCTGCTGGAAGCCCGCATCCTCAGTGTCGCGGACGTGGTCGAGGCGATGTATTCGCACCGTCCTTATCGTCCCGGTTTGGGGATGGAAGTAGCGCTGGCGGAAATCACCAGGCAACGAGGTATCTATTTCGACCCGGTAGTGGCGGATGCGTGTTTGGCGCTATTCCGCGAACAGCATTACACTTTCAAGAGTTGAGCATGCGTGTTACTCATAAGTCAGTAAATAAGGAAATATGCCTTATCGTTCCCATGCTCTGCGTGGGAACGGCACATTTGGAGTGCGGCGACGTGTCGCCGCCTTCTCACAAGCGCAGACATGTCTGCGCACTCCAAAATTGAAGCATGAGATCGATAAAATTTTCGGTCATTCAAATGCCACTTATATTTCTTATGAGTAAAGAACCTTTAACAATTCGTGTCCACGGTTGAGGAAGCAAAAATATGAAATTCAAAATTTACCGCTATAACCCGGATGTGGATGCAGCGCCATACATGCAGGACTACGAGCTTGAAGTCGAGGCGGGCGACATGATGCTGCTGGATGCGCTGCTGTTGCTGAAGGAGCAGGACGACAGCCTGTCGTTGCGCAAGTCTTGCCGCGAGGGAGTGTGCGGCTCGGATGCGATGAACATCAACGGGCGCAACGGGCTGGCATGCATCACGCCGCTGTCCTCGCTGAAGCAGCCGATCGAGCTGCGCCCGCTGCCCGGCTTGCCGGTGATCCGCGATCTGATCGTGGACATGACGCAGTTCTTCAAGCAATACCATTCGATCAAGCCTTACCTGATCAACAACGATCCGCCGCCGGAAACCGAGCGGTTGCAGTCGCCGGAACAGCGCGCGCACCTGAACGGTTTGTATGAGTGCATCCTGTGCGGTTGCTGCACCGCGGCTTGCCCGTCGTTCTGGTGGAACCCGGACAAGTTCGTCGGCCCGGCGGGATTGTTGCAGGCGTATCGCTTCATTGCCGACACGCGCGATCATGCCACCGCCGAGCGGCTCGATGATCTGGAAGATCCGTACCGTTTGTTTCGTTGTCATAGCATCATGAATTGCGTGGATGTGTGCCCGAAAGAATTGAACCCGACCGAGGCCATCGGCAACATCAAGAACTTGATGACCAAGCGCATGGTATGAGAGGGATCCGTGAAGAATCTTGAGAGGGTTCGCTGGCGTAGCCGGCGCGGACTGCTGGAACTGGATATTGTGCTGGGACGCTTTATTGAGCAGTATTACGCGCAGCTTGACGAGGCCGGGCAACGAGCGTTCGAAGCATTGCTGGATATGCCCGACAACACACTCTGGGATATGATTGCGGGGAGAGCGGAGCGAGGGGTGCAGGAGGCGATGCACACCGAACAGCAGGCGTTGCTGGAGAAGATCAGGGCGGTTTAATTTGCAGGTGCGAATTTATTCGCGCGAAACGTGATGTGCGAATGAATTCGCACCTACTTTGGAGAAGTTTTATGGAAAACAAACGCGTTGCAACGCTGACTATGGATGACGGGCGCAGCATCGAATTGCCTATCCTGTCCGGCACGCTTGGTCCGGACGTGATTGATGTGCGCAACCTGAGCAAGTTGGGGGTGTTCACCTACGACCCGGCGTTTTTTGTCACGGCAAGTTGCGCTTCCAGGATTGCCTTTATCGATGGCGATGCCGGTTTGCTTTATTACCGCGGTTACCCGATCGAGCAATTGGCCAAGCACTCGGATTTTCTGGAAGTATCCTACTTGCTGTTGAATGGCGAATTGCCGAATGCCGCGCAAAAAACCGCTTTCGAGTCCACGGTGAAGGAGCACACCATGGTGCATGACCAGATGATTAAATTCTTCACCGGTTTCCGCCGCGATGCGCATCCGATGGCGGTGATGGTTGGGGTGGTGGGTGCGTTGTCGGCGTTCTATCACGATTCTCTGGACATCAACAATCCGGAACACCGCGAGATTTCGGCAATGCGCATGTTGGCAAAAGTGCCGACTATCGCGGCGATGGCGCATAAGTATCACACCGGTTTTCCGTTCATGTATCCGAAGAACAAGCTCAGCTATGTGGAAAATTTCATGCAGATGACGTTTGCCATACCGGCGGAGGATTACGTACCCAACCCGGTATTGGTGCGCGCGATGGAGCGCATTCTGATCCTGCACGCCGACCATGAGCAGAACGCTTCCACTTCGACGGTGCGCTTGGCCGGTTCGAGCGGGGCGAACCCGTTTGCCTGCATTGCTTCCGGCATCGCCGCGCTGTGGGGGCCGGCGCACGGCGGCGCGAACGAGGCGGCGCTGAACATGCTGGAAAGCGTCGGCGATATATCGCGTGTGAAAGAATATGTGCAGGGCGTGAAGGACAAGAAATACCGCCTGATGGGCTTCGGCCATCGCGTCTACAAGAACATGGATCCGCGCGCTACGGTGATGCGCGAAACCTGCCATGAGGTATTGAAAGAGCTGGGGTTGGAAAACGACAAGCTGTTCGAGCTGGCGATGGAGCTGGAGCGCGTCGCTCTGAACGACCCATATTTCATCGAGCACAAGTTGTATCCGAATGTGGATTTCTATTCCGGCATCGTGCTGCGCGCGCTGGGTATTCCGGTCAATATGTTTACGGTGGTTTTTGCGGTGGCGCGCACCATCGGCTGGATTTCGCAATGGAACGAGATGATGGTCGATCACGACCGTAAAATTGGACGCCCGCGCCAGTTATATGTCGGCGCGACGCGGCGTGACTACGTACCGGTCGGCAGCCGGTAGGGATTCCATTATCCACGGATGCATACTGATGTTCACGAATTACTATTTACCGGCACTGTGTTCTGTCCGTGTAAATCCGTGTGCATCCGTGGCTATTGAGCTTTACATAATTCATGACTGTTAAGTGATTTACCGTAGGGCGGGCTTTGCCCGCCG
>Ga0209641_10001794_pt1 | contig 18853 bp, 15 predicted proteins | sample RifCSP16_1_FD_184022 | JGI IMG/M metagenome (GOLD analysis project Ga0209641, IMG submission 184022) | Soil microbial communities from Rifle, Colorado - Rifle CSP2_sed 16_1 (SPAdes) (version 2) | ecosystem: Environmental > Terrestrial > Deep subsurface > Rock core/Sediment | place: Rifle... | reverse complement strand
CGCTATGAAGACATGATCATCACGGATTTACGGAGACACATCGAACACCGTTTCCGCGTCGACACAACGCGGAGGGCTATTGCTGGTTTATCGATGGGAGGGTACGGCGCGATCATGCTGGCATTGCGCCATCCTCAATTGTTTTGCTTTGCTGGTAGTCTGAGCGGCGCGCTGTCGATACCCGGCAGTATGGAATTTTCCGAGCGAAACAGGCCTGAACGGTCTCTCACAAATTTGAAAGTAGTATTCGGCGCTGAGAAAGCACTGCACAAACAGCATGACCTTTTCGCTCTCTACAGAAACACGATCCCAGAATCCCTCCCCCGCCTTTATTTCGTCATCGGGACAAACGATGGATTCGCCACATTCCTTCCGGCTCATCGTGCCTTGAGCGACTCACTTCGGTCATATGGCGCCCGATATGAATACCATGAAACCCCGGGTGCGCACAATTGGAAGTACTGGGAGAAGGAAATCCAACCTCTTCTCCGGAGAATGGTTGAAGTGTTCCATGAAAGAAATCGATAAAATCTTGGTGATTATGCGGCTGATAAAACCCCTGATGGGAGGAATTACTTGATGGCCCAGTTGAAGTTACGTTCTATCGCTCGATTCTTGCTTGTCCCTGCAATTCTTTTTGTTCAGACCTTGCAGGGCCAGAACAGTATCGAGGGTGTCACGTCGAAACTCACGAGTGTTATCAATCACGAACTCGTACAAAAACAGCTCCCTTCCGTCTACATCGCGCTGGTTGAAAAAGACCGGGTCCTTTGGTCACATGCTTTCGGTTATGCCGATCCGGACCGCAGAATCCCGGCAAGCACAGGTGACGTCCATCGCATTGCCTCTGTTTCCAAGCTTTTCACCGATATTGGCGTCATGCAACTGGTGGAGCAAGGAGTTCTGGATCTGGATGCACCGGTAAGTCGATACCTTCCCGATTTTCATCCCCGCAATCCTTATGACAAACAGATTACCCTTCGTCAGCTTATGACGCATCGGGCCGGGCTTGTTCGCGAACCCCCGATGGGCAACTACTTTGATCCTACAGAACCTTCGCTCGAACAAACCGTGGCCAGCCTCAATCGTACTTCCCTTGTCTACCCGCCCGAAACAAGATTTAAGTACTCGAACGCAAGCGTTGCAGTTGTCGGTTATGTGTTTGAGAAAATGCGACAGCAGCCCTTTGCCCGCTCGATTGATGAGGCCGTTTTTCGTCCGATGGGTTTAAACAGCAGTTCGTTTGAGCCGAAGCCGGAATTGCTGAAACGTAAACCTCGGGCTTTCATGTGGACATACGACGGCAGAACTTTTGATGCTCCAACGTTCCAATTTGGAATGGCCACATTGCTTCAAGTGTTTCTTGTTTGAGGACTCGTCCCCGGTTTGCAGCCTCAGTTTGCTCCTCAGGGACAGAAAACGGGCGTCGGATTGGGATTCTTTGTAGGAAAGAAAGGAGACTATCGACACATCAGCCACAGTGGCGACGTTTACGGCTTCGCCACAGAGTTTGCTGCACTGCCTGACTTGAAACTCGGCGTCATTGTGATCAACACCATGAACGCGGCGAATGCCTGGTCTTCGGCCGTGGCTGACTATGCCTTGGATCTTCTGCTTGCGCGGGCAGCTCACCAACCTTTGCCCGACTACCCTCTGGCGCACGAGGTTGAACCCGAACTCCGAAAGCAGCTGGCAGGCAAATACGCAAACGATCGGTACATTGTGACCTTTTTTGAACGGGGAGATCGGTTGCTGATGCGGGGACGAACAACGATACTAACGGTTCGACAGCATGCAAACGGGCTCATTCTTGACGACAAGCTCAGCCGTGGTTCATCGGTAACGCCAATTCCGAACGGTGTTATTGTGGGAAGAGATACGTTATTCCGAGCGCCAGACACAAGACCCCAACCGGCATCGGAACGATGGAAACAATTGATTGGAGAGTACGGCTGGGACCATAACACGTTGTACATTCACGAAAGAGACGGAATTCTCCACGCGCAGATAGAGTGGTACTTTTCCTATCCCCTGAAGGAAATTTCCTCCGACGTTTTTGCCTTCCCTGATTTCGGGCTTTATCACGGGGAACAACTTCGTTTCGGACGTTCTGCCGACGGTTCAGTCACGGATGTCATGGCCGCGGGTGTTCTTTTCACACGCCGCCGGATCGGCAGCAAAGGCACTTTCACTATTATTCCCCAAAAGCCAGTTGATCGATTGCGGAAAGAGGCTCTTGCTTCCTCACCTCCTCGCGAACAAGGCACGTTCCGCAAGCCTGATCTCACAGAGATTGTGAAACTAGACTCGACCATTCATCTTGATATCCGCTATGCAACGAACGATAATTTTATGAAAGCGGTTTTCTATTCCGAGCCCCGCGCATTCATGCAAAGGCCGGCCGCCCAGGCACTCGTTCTCGCTCACCGCTGGCTGCAGCAATTCGGGTACGGACTCCTCATCCATGACGCCTATCGGCCATGGTATGTCACAAAGATGTTCTGGGATGCGACTCCCGCCCATCAGCGCGATTTCGTTGCTGACCCCCTGAAGGGATCGCGTCACAATCGCGGGAGTGCGGTCGACGTCACGCTTTACGACCTCGCCACCGGAAAGCCTGCAGAAATGGTGAGCACGTACGACGAATTCTCTGTGCGTGCCTATCCGGATTATCCCGGCGGTACTTCCCTCCAGCGATGGAGCCGTGAATTGCTCCGCCGCGCGCTGCAGCTCCATGGTTTTGAAGTGTATGTGTTTGAATGGTGGCATTTTGACTATAAGGATTGGAAGGACTATCCGATTCTGAATCTCCGCTTCGACCAGATTCCATAGAACTATTCATTGTTCGGTAATCGAGATTTCGGTTTTGCTTCTCGCGTCAAATGTTTCTATCTTGATCGACGTGATGAAACTTTCCGAAGACCAGAAAATAAGAATTCTTATTGTTGCAGCGTTGCTCGCCGGTTGGATTCTTGTGGTGTTCTTTCGTTCAGGTACTTCATGGGGATAGACCGAAGTTTCAGCTGACCACGCACGGTTCGTCACTTCTTCCACCCGTCATGTCAAACCTTCCTGTTCAAACAACTGGCCGATTGTTGTCACTTGATGTCTTTCGCGGCGCAACGATTGCCGGAATGATGCTTGTGAACAACCCCGGAGACTGGGGACATGTCTATGCACCGTTCAGGCATGCGGCGTGGAATGGCTGGACCTATACCGATACCATTTTCCCCTTTTTCCTTTGGATTGTCGGCGTCGCAATGGTCTTTTCGTTTGCAAAGCGCTTGGAACGGGGAGATACAGCGAAGAAATTGATGCTGCATGTCTTTCAGCGCGCGGCAATCATATTTTTCATCGGTCTGCTTCTCAACGGCCTTCCGTTTGGACTGTTGTTTCATCATCAGTTTTCCTTTTCCGCGATGCGCATCCCCGGGGTCCTTCAACGAATTGCCCTCTGTTACCTGATTGTCAGCCTTATTGTTTTGAAAACCGATTGGAAAACCCAGGTGTGGATTACGGCGTCGCTCCTGACGGCGTACTGGGTTTCAGTCGTCACCATCCCCATCCCGGGCTACGGCGCAGGCATCCTTGATCCCACAGGAAACCTCTGCTGGTATCTTGATTCCACGCTTCTCAGCGGTCACACATGGTCGGGCGCACCGGTACCAGGATTCGATCCCGAAGGCCTTTTCAGCACCCTGCCTGCAATCGGAACGACGCTTTTCGGCGTTCTCACGGGTCACCTCCTTCGTTCTGATAAGAGCCAGGAAGAGAAGCTTGTCCTTATGTTTGTCTACGGCAATATTCTCCTGGTTGCCGGTGTCATCACGGACAACTGGCTTCCAATCAACAAGAATATGTGGACAAGCTCCTATGCAATATTTATGGCAGGGCTGGCCCTCAATGTGCTTGGAGTTCTTTTTTGGGTGATCGATGTGAAAAAGAAACATCCATGGTCAAAACCGTTCGCAATTTACGGATTGAACGCAATCACGATGTTCTTTCTTGCCGGTCTTTTCGGACGCATATCCTGGATAGTACGTTTCCCAAATGAGGCTGGTGAGACAATCTCACTGAAAACCTGGTACTACCAGGCCATTTTCGTGCCTCTTGGACCGCCCATGATTGCATCATTGTTTCATTCATTGTTTTACGTTTTGTTGTTGTACGCAATTGCCTATGTAATGTACAAACGCAATTGGATCATCAAGGTTTGATGAATCCCCCCGCCCTCAATAGTCTCTCCCCGTCTTCAAAACTGGAAATGCTTCATCAGAAGCGGACGATTAATCTCTCGCTTGCGGTTGGATTTCTAATGTTGGCCGGAAAATGGTACGCGTATCTTCGAACGGGCTCTGCCGCAATTCTCTCCGATGCAGCCGAATCGGTCGTTCATATCATCGCAGTTGCCTTTGCGGCCTACAGCATGTGGCTTAGTTTCAAACCTGCAGATGAGAGTCATCCATACGGCCATGAGAGAATTGCATTCTTTTCAGCCGGATTCGAAGGGTCGATGATTATTCTCGCAGCGATGGTCATCATTTATGAAGCGATACGAAAATGGCTTTCCGGCCTGGTGTTGGAAAATCTCGGGGAGGGAACTCTTTTCGTTGCCGGAGCTGCAGCGATCAATGCCGCTCTTGGCGCCTATTTGCTCTGGCAGGGTAAGCGTTACGGATCACTGATCCTGACGGCCAACGCAAAGCATGTTCTTACTGATGCGTGGACAAGTCTCGCAGTGATAATCGCATTACTTCTCGTACTGTGGACCGGCTGGCTCCCGTTCGATCCCATTCTGGCAATTCTTGTGGCAATGAACATTCTCTGGTCGGGTGGAAAGCTGGTACGACATTCAATAGGTGGGTTGATGGATGAGGGTAATCCGAAACTGGAAATGCAGATCAGGCGCGTTCTTGAAGACGAAACTGCAAAACGCGGCCTCGCCTATCACGAAGTTCGTTATCGAAACACAGGGACCTCGTTGTGGGTTGAGTTTCACCTTCTCTTCCCAAAAGGCACCGCGATCGAGGATGCCCATTGGAAGGCCACAGAGATTGAGGCGGCAATCACAACCTCCGTTACCGGTCCGGTCAATATCATTACTCATCTCGAACCGGTCGAGGAACACGACGAGACTCATCTTCAGCTCAAATCTTCGAACGAATAGAAATGAGACCTCACTCGTTCTTGCAGGATGACGTTGGTACACCTTCCTTTGCCCCGCGCGCTAATTCCCACGATCGCCGCAACACTCCCATATCGTGCAGATCCAGCCTACTTACGAAGCTCAAGGACGACATGTATCGTAACCGTCTCCCCCACAACCAGCCCTCCTGTGTCAACCATCCGGTTCCATTTCAGGCCATAATCAAATCTGTTGATGGTGGTCGATGCTTTCCATGCGATGACTGTTCCGCGCTGCGTTTTCACTGATCCCCTGTACTCCGCATCGAACGTTACCTTCTTTGTCACATCCCTGATTGTCAAATCTCCTGTAATCTTGTATTTGTTTCCCTCCACTTTTTCAAAAAGATCGCTCTTGAACCGGATCTCGGGAAACTTCTCTGCACTGAAGAAATTGCCGGACTTAAGATCATTATCCCGATTCGTGTTGTCGGTGTTGACGCTATTCGTCTTGATTACAACGTCAACAGACCCATCACTGAAGTCCTCCTTTGAGGAAGCAAAGGCAATGCTGAAATCCCCAAAACGGCCGGTTACTTCTGAGACCAGCATGTGCACAACCGTGAAACTCACCGAAGAGTGGGCTTTGTCGAGGTTCCAATTTCCCTCTTGCGCGAATAATGACGAGACTGTGAAAATCAATGCAGCGACGAGAAAACCCTTCTTCATAACGCTACCTCCTGAGAACATGGTGATTGAAAAGAAGCATGTGCATCGGGGTGTGAAACAGCCAACTGAACGGCAATGCCGTCAGAATCATGAACAAGGAAATGTCCGTCCGCGGTTCGGTGAACCGGAGATCCGTTCTGATCTAACTGTGCAGTGATGGCCTCGAGGGCCTTCCGGTCGGGTATTTGGATGCCAAAGGAAATCAAGCCGGCCGTACCCGGCACACGAACACCATTTCTGCTGTTCCAGATATTAAGGCCCAAATGATGATGGTAACCGCCCGCGGAAACAAATAACGCGCCGGGGTACGATCGCTGCGTCACGTCAAATCCAAGAAGAGCATGATAGAAGCGTTCCGCTTTCTTGAGGTTAGAAACTTGCAGGTGGATATGCCCGAGAACCGTTCCAGGATCTATCTCCTGCGACGAAGAATGTCCGGAGCCCGACTCACGGAGCAATCCTGCCACATCCAATGGCTCCGTTACCATGGAAATCTCGCCCTTGTGATTCATCCACGTTTCTCTGGGGCGATCATGATACAACTCAATTCCGTTTCCCTCGGGGTCCGCCAGGTAAATTGCCTCGCTGACTCCATGGTCGGCAAACCCGTGAATTCTTATTTCCTTTTCCATGAGACGCCGCAGTGCCGCTGCCAATGCCCGCCGGGAAGGAAAAAGAAATGCTACGTGAAATAGTCCGGGTGCCGACGACTGACGAGGAGCGGCGTGACGGTCTTCAACAAGAATAATCTGCTCAGGCTCACGCCCGTTTGCCGACAGGCGTTTTTCGCCTGCGCGGGAAGTGAGCTCAATGAAGCCCAGGGCGTCTCTGTAAGAATCCGCCACTGCATCGAGATCGCGGACGCAAAGAGATACATTGCTAATGTTGGTGCCTGCCGGAATTGAAACCATGTCAGTTGAGCGAAACCTTGGCCAGCGAAAGACTCATAGCGTGAAAGGCCATCGGATAAAGCTTCACCCCGAAAAACCGGTAAAGCGGAAATCCCCTCAAGGTTTCATGAGCCCCCTCTTCCGACTCTGCCAGAAGCGTGACCCATACTCTGGAGCGATCAAAAGCAAGTCCATAACTTGTCACCACACCTTTGACCATGAGCGAGTCAACGTGCGCTCTCTGCAGAGGAATGAGCGAGACAAATTCCTCTGTCAGATGTTCGGGGAGTGTGATATCAAACAGGTATTGGTTCATTTGAAGGGCTCGAATGTTGTGATTCTGTTCCTCGTATCCAACACCAAGATCTGGAGAAAGGTTCTTCAGCAATGCTCATGTGAAACGAGGTTCGCAATTAGAACTCAATAATCAAGCCAATTGTTGTTACAACCAGCCGCTGACCGTGAAACTGACCCCTCTCTTCAAGTCCCGTCTGGTGCGTCAACGCCAAGCGGAACAATCGATCCGACCCGTTTTGAAACTGAACACCCCCCTGAAACCGCACGGTGGACCCAAACGCCAATTCTTGCCTTATTTTGATATCCAACGCCCCATATCCGGTAAGCCCGGGCCCAAGTTCTGCAATTGACGCCTCCGCGCCGGCCTCGAACAACCACCGCCTTTCAACGGGGTGGTCAACAACAAATCCATATCCATAATTTGCCCCGGCGTACACCCTCAACCCCGGATTTGCATACCCTACAAATCCCTCAACATAATCACGGCTGTAATCAACCGGTTGTGTTTTCTGAAGCATCGCGAATGCGTTATCCCCAAGGTGATGGCTTGTATGCCCCATAACAAGGCGGCTAAAAATGTTGTCGGTCCATACAATGTCGATGAGAAGATAATCAACGTAGAATTCTGTGCTGATAACAGCAATGTTTTGATGTGGATGGAACTGGGTTGAAACAGAGACTCCAAGACTTGCCTGAATACCGTTTCCCACAATTGGGGTTTCAAGGAGCGGGAGCGTCCCCCCAATGCTCCCATACACATGATTGGCCTGAAAGGCTTTTCCTATGCTGAATCGGTGGGCTGTTCCATCTGCGACAAATTCCTGAACAAGCTTCTTCCGGGGAAAAATTGTAAGAAGAGAATCCAGTCCTGAACTCAACATTGTTCGGGGACAAAAAAACTCTGTAAGCAAAAACATAAAGAGAGCCCTGCATGCATGAGTGCTCCTTTGCCGAAGGGATGATAGCTGGAGAAAAATCATGGTTTGTGTCATTGCACCTGAACGGCAGCAAGAAATTGCCCAAGAATTCCGGAAACCTCCCGCAACCTCTCCGTTGGTTGCTTCCCTCCCTGCAAGACAATCTTGAGCTTCAACTGAGCACCCTCCTGCTGAAGATGAAACCTGATCGAATGTGAAGTGGTCAGCAGCGCCATGATTGCCTGAAACGGTGCCTGCAATTCTTCCGAAGTCCCATAAAAGACTTCATCACGGGAGGGTGGCAGCGAAAGAATCACTTGTTGCCCGAGAAGTTCGACCCGCGGAATGCGCAACTGTGAGGTCAGGGCTTTAACCTCGACCTGCCGAAGTAGAAGATCCACTTCTTCGGGAAAGTCTCCAAACCGATCCTTCAATTCCTCGCCAAGAACATGAACGTCATCCAATGTTTTGGCCTGATATAACCGCATGTAGATATCGAGTCGTTCCTGGTCTGATTCAACATAAACATCCGGTATCAGGGCTTCGAGATCCGATTCAAGGATTGTTTCCTGTCGTGGTTCGGCCGCCTTTTGAACCCTCGTCTCAAATATCCCCTGGAACTCCTCATCTTTCAGTTCCTGCACCGCCTCTTCGACGACTCGCTGATACATTTCGAATCCCATTTCCATGATGAAACCTGACTGTTCTGCCCCCAACAAGTTGCCTGCCCCTCGTATCTCCATGTCGCGCAGTGCCAGATTAAATCCCGAGCCCAGTTCTGTGAATTCCTGTACTGACTGCAGTCGTTGCAGCGCCACCCGCGGCAACGTAGTAATGGGAGGCGTCAGCAGATAGGCATATGCTTGCACATTCGATCGTCCCACCCTTCCCCGTAATTGATACAATTCGGCCAACCCGAACCTGTCTGCCCGGTTAATGATAATGGTATTCACGCGAGGTATGTCGATACCCGACTCAATGATCTTCGTACACACCAGAACATCGTGCTTTCGCTCCAGAAATTCCACCATCGTCTTTTCAAGCTCATGGCCTTTCATTTGGCCGTGGGCGGTATGAATTCGTGCCTCAGGAATCTTCGTCTTCAACTGCAGCACAATGTGATCCATTGTCTGGATCCGATCGTGAATAAAATACACCTGGCCTCCCCGGTGAAGCTCTTTGAGAATTGCCTCCCGGATAAGGTCGATGTCGAATTCACTGATTTCTGTGATAATAGGCAACCGGTTCCGGGGAGGCGAGTTAATGATGGAGAGATCCCGCGCTCCCATGAGAGAAAATTGAAGTGTCCGCGGAATTGGCGTGGCCGTGAGCATAAGAGTATCTACCGATGCTTTGAGTTGGCGAAGCTTTTCCTTCGCCGTGACTCCAAACCGATGTTCCTCGTCGACGATCAAGAGTCCCAGATCCTTAAAGGCGATGTCTTTGGAGAGTAATCGGTGTGTTCCAATGACAATGTCCAGGGATCCGTCTTTGAGATTCTCAAGCGTTTGTTGCTGCTCCGTTTTTGTCCTGAAACGTGTTAAAGCGGCAACCCGAACGCTGTAGCGCTCGAGACGATCCAGGAAAGTTTGATAATGTTGCTGCGCAAGGATTGTGGTTGGAACAAGAACCGCTGTTTGTTTTCCGTCCAATGCTGCCTTGAATGCCGCGCGCACGGCAACCTCCGTCTTGCCGAAACCGACATCTCCGCAAATAAGCCTGTCCATGGGAACAGCTGCTTGCATATCCGTCTTCACAGCTTCGGTTGCTATCGATTGATCAGGGGTATCCTCGTAAATAAAGGAAGCTTCCATTTCTTTTTGCCAATGACTATCCGGAGAAAAGGCAAATCCGGGTTCGTGTTTCCTTGCAGCATAGAGGCGAATCAAGGCCCGCGCGATGTCTTTGATCCGTTTTCGTGCGCGGGCTTTCATGCGATCCCACTGCGGTGTACCGAGCTTCGTCAGTCTCGGTTCGTGGCCCTCCTGAGATGAATACTTCTGAACATAGTTGACAAAATTGAGGTTGACATAAAGAACGTCGTCATCCTCATAGAGAATCTTCATCACTTCCTGATCGTTTCCCCGAACTTTGATTGTCTGAAGTCCGGCGAACTTCCCGACACCATGATCGGCGTGGACAACAAAATCACCTTTCTTGAGACGATGCACTTCACGTTGGCTGAATCCACGGAATCCCGGACGTTTGCGGCTCCCCCGCCTTTTCAATCTGCCAAAGATTTCGTGTTCAGTGTACAGTATGACCGACGCTGCAGGATACACGAAACCCTTATGGAATGCTTCAGAAACGATTTCGGGGGGCTTCCATTCACTATCGATGCCTTCATCAACACGCTCAATCTCCTCATCAATGAGCTCCTTCAGCCGCGTCTGCTCCTCAGCCGTGTCGCACACAAGAATCTGTCTGAAGTCGAGTACCTTATCGCGCCTTAGCTCTTCGAGGAGAAGCCGGATGCTGCCATGATATGCCGGTTGAGGGGAAGATTTGAAGTGTATATCGGGGACCTGCGAAGTCGTGTGGATATTTGAATGATAAACCTGGGCAAATGCCTTACCTCGGCCAAGGAGGTCGGTCCAGGGGATAATCCCCTTAACTCCCTCCCGGAAAAGTTCCTCAATCTCTCGGTCACAAAGATCGCTTTCGTCAACCAGTAGAACCGTATCACCGGACAGGTAATCGAACACTGTTGATCGACGTTCTCCCGTTTCCGCTGCATCAGAGAAACCAGCCACAATACTCGCGGTGCGGAGTTCCCTGATAGAGCGCTGAGAAAGCGGCTCGAATTCACGCACCGACTCAACGGTATCTCCCCAGAATTCAATCCGGAGGGGGTGGTCTCCCACAAAAGGAAAAACATCAAGAATTCCTCCCCGAACGGCAACGTCCCCATACCCCTCGACGAAGTCCTTTCGCTCGAACTTCCATGCGTCAAGTCTTCCCAGTAACTCCTGAAACGGATATTCCTCTCCGACGGTCAATGTGAGACTGCGATCACGAAGATCCTGCGGCCCCGGCAGAAGGCCAACAGCTGCTTCCGCCGATGACACCACAATGCCCCTTTCATTCCTCACAAGCGAGTGAAGCGACTCTATCGCGGAAATTGTCCCGCTCATATCCAGCGAAGTGACAATGTGATGCTCCGCGTGCACATAAAGATTCACGCTCTTTTCCGATATGAGAATGCAATCGTCCCGAAGCTGTTCCGCCCGATCTTTGTCGGGAACGATGAGGAGGACCTGTGAAAAGTGTTCTGCGAGCAGGTCGGCAGCAAACGCCATGAGCGAGCCGCTTATGCCGGCAATGTTGATTCGACATTGCTCTTTGCGATCGGCAACGAGACTTTCGAACCGTTGGAATGGTTCTGAATGATAGATAGATTCTTTGATTGAAGAGATCATGGCGACAAAAAACAGAAATCCCTTCCATCCGGGAATCAGGACGGCAAGGGTTTTCAAAACTACACATCGATCGGCCGAAATGCAATCCGCCAAAATTCATGAATTACAGAATTCATCTTGATTCTACTGACGAATTGGAGTACTATCCTCTCCTGATGTGTACAGCGCAAATTGTGCAAGAGGCGGTGCAGATTGTTTCATCAGGTTGAGCGCGTTTCTGGGAGGAAACCCTCGCGGTGGGACGCTGCACCGCCGCTTCTGAGCCCTGCCCTATGTGCGCTAAAACACACTGCTCCGGACGAAATTCCATATTTTAGTTACCTGTTATTCAATTTAAGGGAGGAACCATTTATGAAGCGTTTCGCTATTGTTATTCCGCTTCTTCTTGCGCTTGTGGCTTTGCCGTCCTTTGCCCAGACCAATGGCGAAGACGAGGGGCTGGAGTCGCAGGTGAAAAAACTCGCCAAGGACGCGGCGCAGGCTTACGTGAACCCTGTTATCTCCGGCTTCGGCGTTAACCTGAACTCGGGCTGGTTTCACCGTGCTCCATGGGCCACAAAATTCGGATTCGATTTTGAATTCGGAGTTGTAGCCATGGCAACGGTGTTCCAGGAATCAAACGAAACATTTGCGACGGCAGGGGACTTCAAGTTTGATTATGATCAGGCAGATCTCCTTGCTCAACGGGCAATTCAGCAGGCTGGAAATCCGCCGATTCCTAATCTGCAAAACGACATCCGCAACAACATTATGGCCCAGATCTTCCATGTCGATTTCTCCGGTCCGACGTTCGTAGGAAAGAAGACGGACAGTCTGCGCCTTACGTTTCCGGGTAAACAGATCACTGTCAATACCCAGGCAGGAACACAGAATTTCAATGTCCCTTCCCAGACCTTTACTCTTGGGGCTGCCGGGACGGAATTACCGGCTCTCCCGCTGGTTGCACCTCAGTTGACCATTGGCACGCTCTTTGGAACCCAGTTCACGTTCCGCTATTTACCGGAAATTGAACTGAGCAAGGAAATCGGGAGCTTGAAGTACTCAGGTTTTGGAATTCAGCACAATCCGATGGTCTGGTTCGGCGAAGATGCGCTTCCGTTTGAGCTCGCACTTGGTTACTTCACGCAGAGTCTGAAGCTCGGTTCTCTTATGGAAGCAAAGGCCTCCGCTTTCGGCATCAACACAAGTATTCGTCTCGGCTGGGGATTTCTCAACATCACGCCCTATGCTGGATTTCTCATCGAAAGTTCCAGTCTGTCTTTCGGCTATGACTATAGCTACGAGACAGGCTCCCTCGGTCAGACTGTGACAGACCGAATCACATTTGATGCCGATGGAGAAAACAACTCCCGATTCACATTCGGCGCGAGCGTCAAGATCCTCTTCGTCAATGTCAACGCCGATATTAACCTGGGCAAATACAAAGCTATCAGTGGCGGTGTGATGATTATTATCTAGTTTCTGTTGACGTTACTGTAAGGCCGGCCATGTGGTCGGCCTTTTGTTTTTGAGGAAAAAAAGAGTATCTTCTTATGCCTTTGGGTCATCCAGAGGCATTTTTTGTTTCTCGAACTTTGACACGACACAGGGAAGAGCGGTTTTGAGAATGAAACGAAGGGAAGACATACGAAACATAGCCATTATTGCTCACGTTGACCATGGCAAAACCACGCTTGTGGATTACATGCTGCGCCAAACGGGGACTTTTCGCGCAAACCAGGATCTTGTGACCCGAGTGATGGATTCCAATGACCTTGAGCGCGAACGGGGTATTACCATCCTCGCCAAGAATACTTCTGTGTTTTACCACCCAAAGACCCAGTCCGGCGAAATCAAGATCAATATTGTCGATACCCCGGGCCATGCAGACTTTGCCGGCGAGGTTGAACGGACGTTGAAAATGGTGGATGGGGTTTTGCTTCTGGTTGATGCGGCGGAAGGACCTCTCCCGGGAACAAAATTTGTCCTGAAGAAGTCCCTCGAATTGCACCTGCAACCGATAGTCGTGATCAACAAGATTGATCGTAAAGACGCTCGCCCCCATGAAGTACTCGATGAGATATTTGAATTGTTTCTTTCCCTGGGCGCAAATAACCAGCAGCTGGATTTCCCCACCCTCTACTGTATCGCCAAGCAGGGCATAGCAAAGCGTGAAATGGAAGAAGACAGCTCCAACCTTCAGCCGCTTTTTGATGCCATTGTATCAAAGGTGCCTCCGCCGCCAGGTGACATTGCTTCTCCTTTTCAGATGCTTGTGACAACAATCGATTACAGCGATTATCTCGGAAGGCTGGGAATCGGCCGGATCTCCCGCGGCACAATAAAACTCGGCTCTCCCATGAAGATCATCCACCGCGATGGAAATGCGGAGGATGCGCGTGTAACAAGGATTTACACGTTCGAAGGATTGAAGCGCGTCGAAATCAAGGAAGCAAGCGCTGGCGATATCATCGCCCTCGCCGGAATGGAAGATGTCGATATTGGCGAAACCATTGCCGATTCAGCGGATCCGACACCCCTTCCGTTTGTTTCAATCGAAGAACCCACGCTCTCGATGAACTTCATGGTCAACAATTCACCTTTTGCGGGTCAGGAAGGCCGATTCGTGACTACGCGTAATCTGGGGGAGCGCCTCGCGCGCGAATTGCGATCGAACGTGAGCTTGCGCGTCGAGTTGACTGAATCCCCCGACATTTTCAAGGTCAGTGGAAGAGGAGAACTCCATCTCGCCATTCTGATCGAGACCATGCGAAGAGAAGGATACGAGTTTCAGGTGTCCCGCCCTGAAGTCATTGTCAAACGAATCGATGACGTCTTGTGTGAACCAATGGAACATGTGATTATCGATGTACCCGACGAATTCGTTGGAACGGTCATCGAGAATCTTGGCCAACGGCGCGGTGAGATGAAAACCATGCTGCAGTTCCAGGGCAACACTCGACTCGAGTTTATTGTCCCGGCGCGCGGACTGATTGGCTTTCGATCGGAATTCATGACTCAAACAAAGGGAACCGGCATTCTTCACCATAATTTCCACGGGTACGAACCGTTCAAGGGAACGCTAACACACCGAACACGCGGAGCAATTGTTGCATTGGAAGACGGCGTTGCAGTTGCTTACGCGATGGGAAAACTGCAGGAACGATCGACCTTCTTCGTGGATCCGGGCACGAGAGTCTACGCGGGAATGATTGTGGGTGAAAATTCGCGGGAACAGGATATGGTGGTTAATATCTGCAAGACTAAACACCTCACGAACATGCGTGCCTCCGGATCTGATGAGGCAATTCACCTCGAACCACCGAGACTGCCGACGTTGGAACAGGCAATTGAATGGATTTCAGACGACGAATATGTCGAGATAACGCCAAAGAGCATCCGACTGCGTAAGCGCTATTTAGATCACAATGAAAGAAATCGGCTTTCGCGCAAAAAGACTGAAGAAACTCTCGCCTGACCACGATCGTCGAGAATGTTTTCAACCCGCACAGAATGGAACCTCAGCCCGAACCGACTGACAAGCCTCCTCCGCCGGCTGCGTTCGCGGGGAGAAACCGTTCTGGACCTGACTGAATCGAATCCCACGCTCTGCGGCCTCACCCCTCCTGCGGAATTCGTTGAACTTGCGGCAACTCTGCCATACGATCCGGACCCAAAAGGAATTATCAGTGCCAGGCAGGCCATCTCTGATTATTATGGCGAACAGCGTGCTGGCGTTGATCCCGAATCGATCTTGCTGACCGGAAGTACAAGCGAAGCGTACTCGTTTCTCTTTCGCCTGCTGTGTAATCCCGCCGACCATGTTCTTGTTCCCCGTCCCAGTTATCCACTCGTCGATATTCTCGCCGCCCTCAACGATGTTGAAGTCGACAAATACGACCTGAATTATGATGGGGAATGGCACATCGACAGCGCTTCCTTGGAAAAGGCGGTCAACTCCCGCACGCGTGCAATTGTCCTGGTTCATCCCTCGAATCCCGCAGGATCGTTTGTCAAACAAGAGGAACGGAAGTTTCTGACCCGCATCGCCGGCCGACTGGGCATCCCCCTGATTATCGACGAAGTGTTCCATTCGTATACTGTCGATCCATGGCGTGATGCACCTGGGACCTTTGCTGGGACGAGCAATATTCCTCAAGTTGTCCTTAATGGACTCTCCAAACTCGCCGGTCTTCCTCAGTTCAAGCTTGCATGGATGAGCATCAGTGGGCCTGACCTCTGGTGCTCGGCTGCCCTCGACCGTCTTGAGATGATTGCCGACACGTTTCTTTCGGTACCTACGGCCTCTCAGGCGGCATTGCCGGGGATTCTCAGCAACATCAGATCATTTTCAAATCCCATTCAATCAAGAATCAAAGACAACTATTCTTTCCTTCGATCTGTGCCCATGGGAAATTGTGCCGTTCTCAGGTGTGAAGGAGGATGGAATGCCATACTGCGCGTACCAACAACTCGAACCGATGAGGAATGGTCCCTTGCTTTGCTCGAGGAAAACAACGTGCTCGTGCACCCCGGCTATCTCTTTGACATGACCAACGGATCGTACCTCGTCCTCAGCTTGCTTCCCTCGTCAACAGTATTTGCATCCGCTGTCCAACACATCGCTCGATTTTTCACTGTCAATCCCCGATAAACGCAGTCTTTTCTTAATTCTCGTCGGGAACTGAACGCATACCGTAAACGTTGAAGAATCGTTCCATACGCCGGCTCAGAACGATCATAAATTCGGAGGTCATATGAAAAGCTTTCTCTTTCTTGTTGCCATGACGACTTTGTTGTCGGTGGCAGCGGTTGGTCAGGAAAAGCCAATGTCGAAGGAGGCAACGATTAGCGGTGAGGTCATCGATGTGGCTTGTTATCTTTCCGGAGGCGCCCGGGGGGCAGATCACATCGAATGCGGCAAGGCGTGTGCCAAGGCCGGCGGTGCGTTGGGGATTCTGACCGCTGACGGCAAGATTTACGTCTCACTTCTTCCGGACGATCACAAGAACAATCCCAATCATCTTCTCATCGATCATGTTGGTCACGACGTCGATGCAAAAGGCTACGTTCGGGTGAAGGGCGGGGTGAATGGAATAATGATTCGAAGCGTGGCAATGGCAAAGAAGTAAGAGGCGTATTATTGAATATCCGAGGGCGACCGTTGAGCGCGAGTCGCCCTTTTTCTTTTCCCATCTCCGACTGAAATCTCTTGGAGCGAACCCTCCGGAATTCCTGACCGCAATCGATGAAGCAGAGATGTTTTGAATCGTCTATCGATTTCAAACTGAATACTGTTACGTTTGAGCCGGGCACAACACATCCCCACCGTCCCTGATCCTGCAAATGGATCCAACACTGTGTCGCCGGGATCAGATGACTTCCTGATCATGTATTCGATCAATTGCTCGGGTTTTTGAAGAAGATGCATCTGATGATGTGATTTTACTTTGGGATAGTAGACGCTGTCCCTGTCCCTTGTCCCGTGTAGCTTCTTCCTCCCCTTCATCCCAAATAAGATCATCTCGTAGGATTGTGCATAACTCCAGGACAGGTCACCCGCGGTATGATTGTCTTTCGACCAGATCAGAATGTTCTTGAGGACGAAGTATCGTTCGAATTCTTTTTTCCATCGATCCACGGTTTTCCAGCTTGTGAAGATATATGCGTGGCTCTCCTCTTTTGTCACGCGGTTGAATTCTCTCATAAGCGTCGGAACGTCAAGATCAGCTGTATCGTTCATGATACGCGTCGACTTGCGAATGGTATGCTTCTTCCTCCCCGTGGAATAGTCTTGACCATAGGGAGGATCGGTGAGAAGAAGATCAATACTGCAATCGGGCACCATGGAGAAGCAGCGAAGGCAGTCCCCAAAAACAACGGCGTGGTGAATTGTCATGAGGTGGGGGTGTGACTGAGCGAGGAACGGAGAGTCGCGATCTGTTCAGGCTCTCCGATCACAATGAGTGTATCACCCTCTTCAAGTGCGGTGGTACGAGACGGATTGAACTGATAAGACCCCTGGCGTTTGATGGAAAACAGAAGAACACGCGTGTCGTTGAGGGGATCACACTGTTTGATGCTTTTTCCAAGATATTTTGATCTTTTCCCGACGTGCACATCCTCAACACGCAGTGAACTGTTGTCCCGCAACATCGTATCGAGGAAGTTCACGGTGTCGGGCCTGACAAGTTCGGATGCCATTCGGAGACCGCCGATAAAATTTGTCGAAACCGTCGTATTGGCTCCGCTGCGCAGAAATTTCTCCCTTGTCCCGATCTCGTCCACCTTGGCCACAATGCGGAGTTTTGGATTGAGACCCCGCGCCGTAATAACGACGAAGAGATTGTCTTTATCGGTCGGCAGGGTAGCTACAAGTCCCGCTGCGCGTTCAATTCCAGCAATTATCAGGATATCATCGTGTGTCGCGTCTCCCTCAACGACCATTGCATTTCGTTCGTGCAACCGGATGACTTTGTTCGCATCAATTTCCACGACAACGCATTGTCGTTTGGTCCGTAAGAGCTCATCGAGCACATGTTCGCCCTTAAGGCCCCAGCCGCAGAGAATGTAATGATTCGATAGCTTTCCGATTCGTTGTTTCATTGTTCGTCTCCTAAGATATCCCGTCATCTCGCCCTCAACGACAAATGCTGTCATCTCGGTCACACCGTACAAAAGGATTCCCATTCCCCCAAAGATTAGAAAGATGGTGAAGATGCGGCCTGCGTGCGAAAGAGTGTGGATCTCGCCATACCCAACCGTTGCCAGGGTGATAACCGTCATGTACAGCGCATCAAACAATGACCAGCCCTCAATAAGATGATAGCCGATGACTCCGGAACACAAGATGAAGAGCAGGAGAGCAATTATCTGGAAGATTTTAAGGGGGGTTGATGTCATGGGGCTGTACGAGTGCATTCAAATATACGAGAAGTGCGGGAAAAATCAATGTTGCGCTCATCATCTGTCCGGTTGACCCTCGCTCAAACATTTTGTAGGATATGACAAAGTAATCAGTAATCATTACTTGCTCTTCAATGCATTCAACAATACTTTTTGCGATCGGCATATCCATTGTTGCGGCGTCACTTCTTGCTTACGCCGCCCAGTACCTCCGCCAGCCTCCTATTCTGGGCTATATCGCCGCCGGATTGCTCATCGGCCCAAACGGTCTTCAACTCGTTCAAAACCAGGATGATGTCTCCACTCTCTCAGAACTGGGCCTGGCCTTTCTCCTGTTCATCGTCGGCCTTGAGATCGACGTTAAGAAGTTCGCACGTTCCGGGGCTGCGTCTGCTGTCATCGGGGTCATCCAGGTCGTTGCTTGTTCGGCACTTGGATATGCTCTCGCTTTATTTCTGGGATTTCATAACCTCGATGCGTTATACCTTGGAGTCGCCCTTTCGTTTAGCAGTACCATGATCGTTGTGAAACTGCTCAGTGACCGCGGAGAACTAGACACACTCCCCGGCCGGGCCACACTCGGCATTTTGTT
>Ga0209641_10001793_pt1 | contig 18858 bp, 18 predicted proteins | sample RifCSP16_1_FD_184022 | JGI IMG/M metagenome (GOLD analysis project Ga0209641, IMG submission 184022) | Soil microbial communities from Rifle, Colorado - Rifle CSP2_sed 16_1 (SPAdes) (version 2) | ecosystem: Environmental > Terrestrial > Deep subsurface > Rock core/Sediment | place: Rifle... | reverse complement strand
AAACTGGTTCTTATTATCAACGATTTTGATTTGTCCAATTGTTTTTCATTGAGATATTTTGTAAAACCATAATAATTCACAGGGTTCAAAGCATAATCTGATGTAATATGAATTAGCTTTTTATTATACTTTTTGCATACTGATTCTATACAATTTACAGCAAAAGTATTTACATTAAGGCACTTGTCTTTATTATTCTCACAATATTCGATATCTGTTATTGCCGCGCAATTTAGGATATATTTGGCAGATGTGTTTATAATAACCTTTTCTACATCATTTTTAGATGTTATATCACATTCCTTTTTCGTCAGAGATTTTGTGATCTTCGGATATAATAAGAAAAAACACCTTGCAAGTTTTGAATTTCCTCCTAATATGAGAATTTTTTCCATATATTTGAGAAATGTTAACACAAGTTATTCTAAACTTATATAAAGATGAGAAAAGGTAAATTTACTACTCGTACAAGATGCCGCTTCTGTTCGAGTAAAAGGTTAGTGAAAATCCTTGACATGGGTTTAATGCCCTTGTCGGGAGACTATCTATTGAGAAAAGATATTGGGAAAGAATATTATTACCCGTTAAGAATCTATTTTTGTAAAAAATGTTTCCTTGTTCAAATCCTAGATGTAATTTCACCTGATATCTTATTTAAAGATTACCGCTATTTATCTTCAGTTAGTTTAAAAATGCACTTTAAAAATTATGCTAATGAAATGACTAATAAATTCCTGAGAAAAGGAGATTTTGTTGTAGAAATCGGAAGCAATGATGGTGTGTTACTACTTCCATTGAAAAAGCTTGGAATAAAAGTTCTAGGAATCGATCCAGCAAGAAATATTGCAAATATTGCAAAGAAAAAAGGAGTTGATACAATCGTGGATTATTTTAGTGAAGAAAAAGCAAAATATATCTTAGCCCGAAGAGGTTTGGCTAATGCAATATTCGCCAATAATGTCTTGGCGCATATAGATAATATGAAAAATGTATTTAGAGGAATCAAATTACTTCTGAATCCGAAGGGAGTCTTAGTTTTTGAGGTTCACTACTTTCCTGAACTTGTAAAGGGACAACAGTACGATTTTTTTTACAATGAGCATTTGTGTTATTACACAACTTCCACACTTCTGCCATTTTTAAAAAGTTATGATTTGGAAATTTTTGATATAAAAAAGCTGAATTTGCATGCGGGGTCAGTCAGGGTTTATGTGAAATCTAAAGGAAATAAAAATTATAAAAATAAGATTTCAGTAAAAAAAATATTAACAGAAGAAAGAAATGAGAGTGTTATAAATGAGAACGTGTCAAAAGAATTCTCAAAGAATATTTATAAACATAGATATGAACTTAGGAAATTTATTCTTAGTCTTAAAAAGAAAAGGATTAAAATTGTCGGTTACGGAGCATCAGGAAGGGGAAACACATTATTGAATTTTTGTGGTATAGATAAGGAAATTATTGATTATATTGTTGATGAGTCACCTGAAAGACAGGGTAGATTTACTCCGGGGACCCACATACCAATCGTTAAACCCGATTTTTTTAGAAAAGATACTGTGATGTATGCGCTACTTTTAGCTTGGAATTACGAACAAAGTATTATAAAAAAAGAAAAAGATTTTATTAATAAAGGTGGACGATTTATTATTCCTTTACCAATAATAAGATTGGCTCCAGAATAATGTAAAATAGTTATGTGGGATATATAAAAGATGCAATAAAAGGTGTTTCGTGGATGGGAACTTTAAGAGTACTTATTAGGGGACTTGGATTTTTTAGAATTGCGATACTGGCCAGACTTCTCACTCCCTCACAATTCGGAATATTCGGCATTGCAGCGTTAGTGCTTTCTTTCTTGGAAATAGCAACCGAAACAGGGATAAATATTTTTTTAATACAAGTCAAGGAAAACATAGACGATTTTATCAATACCGCCTGGATTGTATCAATCTTAAGAGGAATATTAATTTCGTTTGCAATAATTATAAGCGCACCATTGATAGTAAATATTTTTAATTTATCCGAAGTATATCCTTTACTGATTTGGGTAAGTATGGTTCCTTTAATCAGGGGTTTTATAAATCCTTCCATTGTAAAGTTTCAAAAAGAGCTGATGTTCAAAAAAGAGTTTATTCTTCGAACGACTCTCTATACGTTAGATGCGGTGGTTGTTATTATTTTTGCATTGATTACCAGATCAGCATTAAGTTTGGTTATCGGACTTATATTTTCATCTTTATTGGAGGTATTGTTATCGTTTATTTTTGTTAAACCGCGACCGATATTTCATCTTGATATCGGTAAAGCTAAAAAAATTATAAGTCGCGGCAAATGGATTACCGGTTTCGGTTTATTTGATTATCTTTTCCAAAATGTCGACGATTTCTTTATTGGAAAAATAATGGGGACTTCACCTCTTGGAGTTTATCAGGTGGCTTATAAGATCTCGTCTCTTCCGGTTTCCGAAATTGCAGATGTTTTCGCAAAAGTTACATTTCCAATCTATTCCAAATTTGAAAGCGATAAAAAAAGAATGAAAAATGCTTTTATAAAAACACTTACGGTTTCTGCTGTTTTGATGTTATCTTTCGGAATTTTAATATTTTTATTTCCGCTGCAAATTATATCAATTCTTTTGGGATCGAATTGGCTGGAAGCTGTTGATGTTTTAAAAGTACTGGCTGTTTATGGCGTTTTAAAGGGATTAACAGGAATATCGCAGACTTTATTTTTAGCAATCGGGAAACAGGAATATATTACATTTATTACTTTTATAACGCTTTTGGGTCTTAGCGTGGCAATTATTCCTCTTATTAACAAATACGGAATTATCGGTGCAGGGACTTCCGCCGTAATAGGTTCTATCTTTGGACTTATTATCACAATTTATTTTACTTTTAGATATTTTAAAAATGATAAAAAATGAAAAAAATTGGGAGACTCCTGAATGCAACCTCTGCGGAAGTAAAAAATACCATGTTTTTTTGGATAATATCAAAACATGGATAACCAAAGGTAGGTTTAGGATTGTGAAATGCCTGTCGTGTAATTTAACATATTTATCACCCCGTCCAAAGAAAAAATATATTTCAAATTTTTATCCGCCGGAAACTTACTGGGGTGTAAATATACTTAAAGATACCAAGGGTGAAGATTATGAATTAAGAGATAAAGTTAATCGATCAATATTTAAATATATATTTTCCAGGAAAAACAATGGTTTCATTATTGACTTAGGAGCCGGAACGGGTCTTTTTTTGACAAAATTCAAACAAATGGGATGGAAAGTAGATGGAGTGGAATTATCGGAAAAAGCGTGTAACTATGCAAGGAAAAGATATAGAATCAATTTGAAAAAAAGGGATTTTTTAGATTCAAAATATAAAGAAAATTCAGTTGATGTAATTACCCTTATAGGTTGTTTGGAGCATTTGTATAAACCAAAAGAAACCTTGAGAAAAATTGTAAAAGTGATAAAAAAAGACGGAATTTTAGTAATATCTGTGCCTAATATAGATAGTCTTGGAAGAATTATGTTTAAAAAGAATTGGTATGCTCTGCAACCGCCTACACATTTATATCATTTCTCTTCAGAAACTATAATTAAGATTTTAAGTTTATCGGAATTTAAAATATTAACTATTGATCACTCTAATCTATATCAAAATTTTTATGTATTATTTGAATCCATGAGACTTATGTTTTCGCCAAAATTCAGAAATGAAAGGAGATTCGATTTCAAAAAATTATCTAAAAACAAAAGAGATTCAGGTAGGAATAAATCTTTAAGATTGGAAACCGGAAAATTTCTTGCAAAGATTATTGCATCGGTCCTATTAATATTTGAAGTTATATTCAAGAAAGGAGAAATAATTACCGTATATGCAAAAAAGGCCTAAAGTATCGATTTTAATAGTATATTACAGGGAAAAAGAGGAGTTAATAAAATGCTTGAATTCTATTAATAAGTCGAAAACTAAATATTCTTTCGAAATAATTGTAGTAGATAATTCATCCGAAAATGAAATAAAAAATATTATCAATTTAGATTTCCCAAAAGTCATATATATAAATTCACCAGGGAATATCGGATTTGGGAGAGGAAATAATTTGGGAGCAAAATACGCAAAAGGTGAATATTTATTTATTTTAAATCCCGATTCGAGTTTATATAAAGATACTCTTGATCAACTTCTAAAATTTTTGCTGGCTAGAGACGGAAAATGTGTTGTTGCACCCATGCTTTATCATTCAGACGGAAAAAAGTATCATTTGCTGGGCAGTAGAGAACTTACTCCTTTCAAAGCCTTGATTAATTTGACATTTATAAATAAATTATTTCCTAATAATCGGGTATCAAGGAATTTTTGGTATGAGACAATAAGAACTAAACCTTATCAAGTTGAAATCATTCCAGGTCTATTTATGATTAAAAAGAATTTATATAAAAAGTTGGGAGGTTTTGACGAAAAGTTTTTTTTGTATTTCGAGGATACGGATTTTTCCAAAAGAATATTTAATTTGAGAATTCCTTCTTATATTTTACCAAAAGCGAAGGTGGTTCATATCGGCGGATCCGGAACTAAAAGAATTGAAAAAATTCAGGAAATATTTTCCAAAAGCAGATTTTATTTTTTTAAAAAACATTACGGATTTATTTGGGCAACAATCATCCATTTTACAGCTTCTTTTTCAAAGTGGACGATTATGCTATCCATAATTTTATTATTAGGAACTTTTCTTAGATTTTATAGAATTCAGGAAAATTTTATTTTTTTAGGCGAAAATGGACTTGATTACTTAAGAATCAAAGATTTCATTGAGAAAGGCGAATTTCCTCTTTTTGGCCCGCAAACATCTCATGAGTGGTTTTCGATTGCGCCGCTCTTTTATTGGTTATTTATGATTGTAATGCCTTTGGGAGCCTTTGAGCCGATAACAGGTGCTTATTTTTTCGCAGGAGTGGGAGTCTTGGCTATCTTGATATGTTATTTGACCTTGTCCAAGGTGTTGGATAGAAAGACAGCGCTCATTTCTTCATACTTGGTTGCAATTTCACCCCTATGGATGCATTACACGCGTGCATCAAGATATAACGTGGTTGCTGCCTACCTATTCTTCCCTTTTATATATTTTTTGGTAAGAGCACGGGAAGATGGAGGGAAAAGTCTTTTTTGGTTGGGATTAACACTTGGGTTTATGTTTAGTTTTTTTCCCAGTCCGATTGTTCTTCTTCCGGTAGCGATATTTATTATTTTTCTGAAAAGAAAAATTATAAGAATGAAATATCTTATGTCTGGGGTTGGAGGACTTCTTATACCCAATATTCCTTATATTATTGGAAATATCGGTAATAAATTTGAAATGATCATAAATATTATCCAATGGGTTCCGTACAGAATATTAGGATTTGTCGGAGTTTACCCTAAAAATACAGCAAGTTCAGACATTTTGAAAGCAAATCTTTTTTCTTTATATGACTTTTTCCAAGAAAGTTTTTTGGCCAGCGATTCAATTATTGCCTTGGTTTTATTTCTTTCGGTTTTGTCATATCTCTACTTCAAGTTGAAAACCAAAGAAAAAAACATTTTATTTTGGAAAACTTTGGCCTTGGTCTTTGTCATAAGCTATTTGGGATTATTCCTTCACGGAGATCCTCCCGAGCATTATTATTTTATTGTTTTTCCGGTTCCCATTATCCTCTTAGGTTCTTTACTGGCTGAAATAAGTAGCAAAAGGATGGGCAGGTATTTGTTGACTCTAATTTTTCTAATCTTAACATACTTAAATACGATATATTATTTTTCAAATAAATGGTTTTTTATTCCCCAGGATGCGGTGGTGGATGGTAAATTGCCGGTTCCATACCAAATGCAAGAGAAAGTTGTTGATACGATAATCAAGGATGCGAAGGGGCAAAAATTCGGCTTAAAAAGGATTGGCGAGTTTGATAATTTTAATAATGATTTTGCTCAAAACTATATTTATCTTTTGTGGTTGAAAGGTAACCAACCTGTTAGCGAGACCGTTATCTCATATACAATATATGAGGATACTCAAAAAATACCAGATAATATTGAAGGAGAAATATTTTGGATTAACAATATTGCCATAGTTAAATCTGATCATTCCAGGAGTGTGCCTGCACACTCCTGGAATGTAGAAAAGAAAAATGAAGATTTCGGCAATAGTCTTAACTAAAAACGAAGAAGACAATATTGAGAAATGTCTTAAAAGACTAACTTTTTGTGATGAAATTATTGTTATAGATGATAATTCGACTGACGACACCGCCGTTTTGGCGAAAAATATCGGTGCAAAAGTTTATTCCAGAAGTCTTAATGGTGATTTCGCATCGCAAAGAAATTTTGGATTAGAAAAAGCAAAAAGTGAGTGGGTACTATTTATCGATGCGGATGAAATTGTAACTCCATCTCTTCGTGAAGAAATAAAACAAATGTGGAATGAACAAATATACAAATATTCCGGCTTTTATATTAAAAGGCAGGATTTTTTTCTAGGTAAGACATTAAAGTATGGAGAGGCGGGTAACATCAAACTTCTTAGATTTGCGAGGAAGGGTAAAGCTAGATGGAAGCGTAAAGTTCACGAATATTGGGATATTGACGGTAAAACAAAAACTTTGGAAAATCCGTTGGTACACAATTCACACCCAAATCTAAAACAATTGATCAACTCATTAGATTCATGGTCAAATTTGCATGCTTTAGAAAATAAGTCAGAAGGTAAATCCTCAAATCTGTTAAAAATAATTACGTTTCCTTCAGCACATTTTGTTAAGAACTATTTTTTCAAAAAAGGATTTCTTGACGGAGTGCATGGATTTACCTTTGCAATATTCATTAGTTTTCATTCGTTTTTATCATGGAGCAAACTTTGGTTAAACCAGAAAAAAGATTAGAAAAAGTGAGGGAGTACCTGCTTTTTACATATTTGGCAATATTCCCGTTGGGCCAACTTCTTAAGTTTCGAGTAAGTCTTATTAATTTCAGTTTACCGCTTCATCTTGCCGACATAATTATTGTTATTTTCGCTTTGACTAATCTATTTGGAAAAAAAAGCGGCTTTTTTTGGATTCCGATATTTTCATACATTTTTTCTTTTACGATATTTAAACCTTATCAACTTATTGTCGGAGGACTTTACCTTCTAAGACTAATTTTTTATGTTCAATTTAGCACCTCTGTCTATAAATTAGTAAAGGATCAAAAAATAAAAAAAGATCTTCTCTTTGATAGCCTGCTAAGCATTTCTTTTTTTATCGGTTTTTATGGCTTATTGCAATATTTTTTATATCCTGATATTCGCGGAATGACAATACTTGGTTGGGACGACCATCTTTATCGCTTAGTTTCTACGTTTCTTGATCCCGGATTCACTGCTATCTTTTTGGTATTCGGTTTTTTGGTAAGTTTTTCAAAGTTTCTTGAAGGAAAAGGTAAGAGATTTCTAGCTATATGCACTTTTTTAACCTTGTCTTTGGCTTTAACCTATTCAAGAGCAGGGTATCTGGCTTTTATTTCTGGATCTCTTGCGCTTTTAGCTCTCTATAAAAAGATTACAAAAATAGTCCCCATTATTGTTATTTTTGTCATCATTTTGCTATTTATACCGAATTACGGAAGCGAAGGGGTTAGATTGGGGAGAACAAAAAGTATAGTTGCCAGAATTGTAAGCTACCAAGAAGGATTTTCGATTTTTAAGGAATCTCCCGTTTTCGGAGTCGGTTATAATAATCTTTGTGTCGCAAAAGAAAAATTTCTGGGTCAGCCCGTTAACTTTGAGTCGCATGCGTGCTCCGGAGTTGAATCGGGTCTTTTGACCATACTTGCGACAACGGGCATGATGGGGTCTATTATTTTTGTTTATTTACTCATTAAGCGTTTACCGCTCATGCCCCAAAATATGTACGGAAAGACACTTTTTTCAGTGATGGTGTCACTACTAACTCATAACTTCTTTATCAATAGCATTTTTTATCCCTGGGTTATGGGTTATATTGGAGTTCTTATTGCAATTACTTCAAGGAGTAAAAGAGACGCTTAAGGTTTTTTCGGTTACGTTTCCTGCAGAATCTTCTGCCTTAATAGTAAATGTATTAGTGCCCTCTGAAAGAGAAGAGGCGAATGAAAAAGTTTTGTCCTGTTCTACAACCACCATCCTAGAATTTATTTGGACTTGTGTGCCTTCTTCCACTTTTCCTTCAATAATAATTTGTCTTTGCAAGTTTCCGAAAAATTCGGCTCCATCAGCCGGCTTTATTATTTCAATTTCGGGTGGTTCTTTGTCATAAGTAATCTCTAAAGTATCAGTTTTTTGGCTTTCATTCCCAGATGAATCCTTACTCGATGCAGAAATTATATTAACCCCGTTATTTAAGGGAATATTGAGAGAAAAACTACCTTCGGAGTTGGCAAGAACGTCTTCGGATTTAGAATTAAAATATATAGTTACGCTTGCTCCCGGCTCTGTTGTCCCTTGGATATCAAGTCTTTCTTTATTTGTTGCACTAGGAAGAGGCGTAAGCCTTGGTGGTGGTGGTGGGGTTGTATCCGATGTTTCAACGGGCTCTGAAGTTTGTCGAAGGTCGTATATAAAACTGGCAAACTTAGCGACAAGCGGTAGGCCATAGAAAAAGATCAAAAAGATAGTAAATAATGTTAATACAACAAAAAAGAACGCTTTTCTTCTGTTTCTTCTCTCTTCTGTAATTAAGCGTCTTGAGTACATATTTTTAATAGGCACATGAGCCAGGAGTGGGATTCGAACCCACGACCTAAGCTTTACGAAAGCCTTGCTCTACCAGCTGAGCTACCCTGGCGCGTCTAAATGAACTTCACTACTATATTGCATTTAAATTATACTATAAGAAAAGATTTGAGGCTAATAACCCGTAAATTTTTCGGACGTAACTTTAACCGATGTAATTTTGAGAGATCCTAAGACTTTTTCCATGGCGTCAACCATTGGAGGAGGACCGCAAAGCCAAAATTCCATTTTGGCTAGTGATTGGTGATTAGTGATTAGTGATCGGATCATATTTTCATCAATTCTTCCTGTTAATCCGGTCCATTTACCATTTGACTCTTCAGGTTTTGTAATTGTCATATCAACTTTTATATTAGCGAAATTTTTCGCCCAGCCTTCCAATTCTTCTCTAAAAGCAATTTCTTCCGGAACAGAATTGGAGTAAATGAGATGTAGTTTTACATCAGTTAATTTTTTGTCGGTGTTATACTTTATGAAGCTTCTGAAAGGAGTAATTCCTATTCCACCCGCAATAAGTACATGGTTACCTTGTGTACCTGCCTGAGCAGGTAGGTTTTCATCAAGAATAAAAGTGCCATTCGGTCCCTCCCCCTCGATTTCTGTACCTATAGCAAGTTCATCAAGTGTCTTTTTATAACCAGATTCTTCTCGGATTCTAGTGGTTAGCATTAGTAGATGGCCTTCAGTTGGCGAAGAAGAGATTGTAAAATGCCTTGTTGAACCTCTTGGGTCGGAATATTTAAGTTCAGAAAGTGTGTAATAAAAATATTGCCCCGGTAGCCATATTACTTCTCTTTCTGGTTCAAAAAAAAACGATTTAGTTCCCCTGGCTTCCTCCTTCTTTTTAATAAGTTTTAATTTCATAAGTTTTTTATTCAATTAGCATAAGCTCTTCGAGGCATCTATTCTTTTCGTTATCAAAGGAGAAATAATTTTCTAATTCTCCGTTTTTACTGCCTATCACACTTGATGTTTTGGCAGCAATTTCGCTGCACCCTGCTTTTATAACAAGAGGTCTATAGAATGTTAAAAAGGCCCATCCTATGAACGATGCAAAGGCGGCAAGAATAAAAAAATAAACTTTACTTTTATGCTCGGGTTGATACATGGAGCGGGATACGGGAATCGAACCCGTCTCCCTACCTTGGGAAGGTAGTGTTGAACCGATCAACTAATCCCGCATTTTGCGACTTGAGAATCCCGAATTATTCGGGATGAACAATTAAGCAAACTAAGGGATATGAAATTTAATTTCCTATCCCGCGTTAGAATTCGGGATTATTATAACATTTCTTAAGTTATCTTGGTAAGCTGAGAATATTACCGCTGTGGATAAGACCAGGATTACTTAATTCGTTTTCTTCGGAGATTTCGACCCATTTGTAGCCGTCTCCATATGCTCTGACCGCAATTTCCCAAAGGTTATCGCCCTTTTGAACAGTGTACGTCGCCCCTGATATGGCTTCTGCTTCTTCTTTTTTATCTGCCGCAACTGTTAAAATTTTTGCACTAACTTCGGGGATACTTAGCTTCTGGTCGGGTTCAATTACCCCGGGATTTCTTAGATTGTTTTTTTCGGCTATGTCAACCCAGTTATAGCCCGAATTGAAATATAATTCAGCTATTTTCCAAAGATTTTCTCCTCTTTGTACTGTATGAATTTTCTCTTGGGAATCAGTTTTTACAGCTATTGGTTCAGGTTTAATTTCTTCGGCTATTGGTTCAGGAGTCAAGATTGCTTCTTTTTCAGTAATTCTGGGAGATACGTCGGGTATTACTAATTCCTGTCCAACAGAAATCTGGTTTGGATCTTCAATATTGTTTTCGCTTTGGATATCAACCCAATTATATCCAGTACCATAATACTTCTCCGAAATCTTCCAAAGATCTTCACCTTCAGAAACGCTATGTGACGCGGGAAGTGTAATCTCTTCCTCGATGTCTATAGCGGGAACAGTTTCACCGCTCCTTCCTGCAAAATAGTTTATCAGAAGTACTCCGATCAATACTATAACAAAAGCACCCAATATCATACTGATAGTCGTTTCATGAAGTTTGATGGACTTTAATGTTTTCTTAAGATTCATTCTAATCACCTCCAGAGGCAGATTTTTGGAGCAGTCTAAAAGTAGTTCGAATTTAAACTATAAGTTATTGATTGTCAAGCCCCGCACGTAATGAGTATAAGTACTCTTTACAATTTGATCAGTTTTCACTGTTTTCACTGTTTATTTAATACTTTTCTAATTTAATAGGAGTATTGACTATTGTAAAACAGCAATATTATAATTACGATTATCATTAAAACTATATGATAAACCTACTTCCGGGTGGTCAGTTTTCAGGCTTAAGTAACATTACAATAGCAAATATTGTCACAGCCTTAATAACTTTAGTTTTGGTGCTTGCAGCTCTTATCTTCTTTTTCATATTAATCTGGGGCGGGATTCAATATATTACTTCAGGCGGAGATAAGGGACAAACCGAGGCAGCCAGGGGTAAAATTACAGCTGCTTTTATAGGACTTTTAATAGTTTTCGCCGCCTGGGCTGCAATAAGCCTTGTACAGAGTTTCTTTGGAGTTAATATTACCACTTTGAATATTCCCAACGCCCAGGGTCCTTAACCTTAACGCTATTGTCGTTCATACTTCTTTAAGTTATAATTCGTTTGTTTAAGGGGCCGTAGTGTAGTGGTTAACACGTCCGCCTGTCACGCGGAAGATCGAGGGTTCGAGTCCCTTCGGCCCCGCCGCGAACCGTTCGGTTCACGGCTTTGCCACTTTTGAACTCCACTTAGCTTCAGTTAAAGACATATCATTTAATTAGGTTGTGAGTATGAGATGCACCGACTGGTGCGTCTCTATATACTTAAAAATAATGAAATATTTCTATGTTTATGTCTTGAAAAGTCTAAAAAGTAATTTTCTATACGTAGGATATTCAGAAGATTACAGATCAAGAATAAAATGCCATAATAATGGGGAAGTTCAATCTACAAAAGCATTTAAACCTTACAAATTGATTTTCTTAGAAATTTATACAAACAAAACAGATGCGAAAAGAAGGGAGAGTTATTTAAAAACCACAAAAGGAAGAACAACCTTAAGAACAATGCTTAAATATACTTTGAAAAATATCTAAAATCAGGTTCTGGAAGAGCCTTTATTAAAATGCACAAATTATTCTAAAACCAGGTTTGTCTACCTATATCATTCCTGGAATGATTAACTATATCATTCCTGGAATGATTAAGATTAAATGATTAAATGATTAATTTTACTATCTTTCAACTTGATTTCTAATATCATTAAGCATACGGAATACCAATTGTCTTGCATAGCCGGGTGTTATTTTCAGTTCCTCAGAAATTTCGGGATAATCGTATCCTTCAAGAAACATTAAAAGCGCTTGGCCTCTTTTACCGGATGTTTCTTCCATTAAATATATACAATCTCTTACAGTAAGTCTATTATCGGAATTTTCTTCCAAAGTTCGAGTATTAACATCTAAAAAATCAGGATTAAATTTATCTAAAGTAATTTCTTCAGTGGGCTCCTTTCGCCAAAGACTTACCATTGTTGATCGTATTACTTTTCTAGAATAAGACGCGGCTTCTTTCGGTGAACTAAAATGCAAAGGCTCTTGTTTGTTTCCTCTTTCTAATATTTTTAAAATGGATTTTTGAGAAATTTCATCATAATAATAACCATCTTCAAAAAACCCGTTCAATTTTCTAACTTCCTGTCTTGTCATTTCTTGCATCCCCCATAAAAAATTCTCTGCAAGACTGTCAGGGAAAAAGTTATGTTGACAACTATTAACAAATTCCATTACAGACTGACCAGAATCGAAAACTTTATTTGGATTTTCGATAAGTATTTCCATAATTTAGTTAAAAATGAAATTTTACCACAAAGTTAACTTTATTTTACATATGACTTGTTCGTAAAAATAGCTTCTGTATAATCAAAGTAATTAATATGCATAAAAATATGACGAATACAGAGATTGCAGAGCTTTTGAGGGCTGTTGCTGCTGCTTATCAGCTTCAGGATGAGGATAAGAATCATTTTAAGATAGTTGCTTATCAAAGAGCGGCTGATGCGGTTGAGCATGCCTCAAGCGAACTCAAAGACCTTTGGGATGAACGTAAACTTGATGAAATTCCGGGAATTGGTAAAAGTATCGCAGAACATCTTGGAGAGCTATTCATAACAGGTAAATCTAACCATTTTGAGTTGGTTATGAAAGGACTTCCTTCTCAAATGTTTGAGCTGATGAAAATTCCAGGAATTGGGGTAAAAACGGCTTACAGTCTAAGTAGTAAGTTTAAACATAAGATAAGAGAGAAATCTGCGATCGAAGATTTGGAAAAAATAGCCAAAGGAGGTGGTATTGCAAAACTAGAAGGTTTCGGGGAGGATTCTGAGAACGCAATCTTAAGTTCAATCAAAGAAGTGAGAGGGCGAGAGGACAGACTGCTTCTACCCTATGCCATGCAAATAGCGGAAGATATAGTTTCTTGGATGAATAAGTCTAATGAAGTACGAAGAGTAGATGCGCTTGGCAGTTTAAGAAGATATGCATCAACGGTTGGAGACGTTGACATTGCCGTTTCGTCCGATAATCCAAAAGAGACGATTGAACATTTTACTAAATATCCCAAGAAAAGCAGAGTTTTAGAAAAGGGGGTCAGAACTGCTTCGATTATTGTTCCGGGCGGGAAGCAAGTTGATTTGATGGTTGAAAAACCCGAAAGTTACGGTTCACTATTACAGCACTTCACGGGTAGTAAACATCATAATATAGCCCTTAGGACTATGGCGCTTAAGAAAGAGTATTCTGTATCCGATTACGGGATCTATGTATTGGATAAAAAAAGGAGATCACAGAAAGCACTGAAAAGTTCTCGGAAGTCACTGAGAAAGTTTGCAACAGAAGAGGAGTTTTATAAATTTCTTGGAATGGATTGGATAGCGCCGGAATTAAGGGAAGATAATGGCGAGATACAGGCCGCTATTAATCACAAACTTCCAAAACTGGTTGTTCTTAAAGACATAAAAGCAGATTTGCAAATTCACTCTGATTTTGACATTGAAACGAGCCATGATTTGGGGGAATCTTCAATGCAAGATTTGGTAGAGGAGGCAGAAACTCTTGATTATGAATATATTGCATTTACAGAGCATAATCCGAGTCATAGTAAACACACGGAAAATGAGATCGTGGAATTATTAAAAAGGAAGCGTGAAAAGGTTGACGCAATAAATTACTCGTTAAAAAGTAAGAATAACAGTAAGAGAATACTAAAAGTGTTCAATAGCCTCGAAATAGACATTCTTCCCAACGGAAAATTACCTGTTTCCGATAAAGGTCTGGGAACATTAGATTTTGCTCTTATTTCTATTCACTCAAGTTTCAGGTTAACAAAAACCCAAATGACCCAAAGAGTTCTATCAGCACTCTCTCAGCCAAAAGTGAAAATATTTGCTCATCCGGTAGCCAGGAAGTTGGGTGCAAGAGAAGGAATTGAACTAGATTGGGAGAAAATATTTGAATTTTGTCTTAAAAATGATAAATGGCTAGAAATTAATGCAGACCCCATGAGGCTCGATCTTCCGGATTTTTTAGTTCGGGAAGCTGTCAAAAAGGGTGTTAAATTAACTCTCGGTACTGACGCACACCACGCCACACATATGGCTAATATGGAGTTTGGAGTATCGGTTGCAAGGCGAGGGTGGGCCGAGATGCAGGACATTATAAATACTAGAAGTTTGGAAGAGTTTGAAAAAATGATAGAATTGTAGTGATTAGTTGGTTCATTGTTCATAGTTCATTGTATTTTTTAAACTAACTATGAACAAAATAACAATGAACTTTTTACGATTGGGGGTGATAAATTATGAGTTTAATTTGGATTTTAATAATTGCGGCAGTTCTAATAGTAGGATGGGTTATTTCTACTTACAACTTTTTCGTTTCCAGTAAGGCCAGGATTAAAGCATCCGTTCAGGAGATCGGAAATCAGCTCAAGAGACAATTTGACCTTATTCCTAATCTTGAGTCTTCAGCCAAAGGCTATCTTAAACACGAAAAAGCTATTTACGAGGATTTAACCGAAGCCAGGAAATCAATAGCCTCAGCAATAAAGTCAGGCGATGTACAGAAAATGGCAGAAGCGAGCGCAAAACTTGCGTCCTTAATACCAAATATTCAAGTCATCGTAGAAAGTAATCCCGAGTTGAAAGCATCGGAAGTAATTTCCAAACTGATGGATGAACTAAGAGACACTGCGGATAAAATCATGTTTGCAAGGCGCTTGGTAATTGATCTGACGGCGGATTTTAATGTCAAAAGAGTAAGTTTTCCGTCCAATATAGTAGCCAATATGTTTAATTTTGCCGAACAACCAGGATTAATTACACCTCAAGCCGGCGAACACGTTGAAGTTGGTGGGGAAGAGATGAAAACGCCAAAGGTAGATTTAGGGTAAGTATTCGGTAACGGTTATGATACCCGTTTCGGATACGTTAGTCGGTTACGTTACCATTACCGTAATACGATACGGGTTTCTTAGCCCTAACCGTAAGATTTATGCAAAATATTTATGAGGTCCAAACAGCCAATAAGCGTAAAAGTGCCGTTATTCTCATCCTTTTTCTCATATTTACTGCAATTACGGTCTATGTACTTTCGCAGGCATTTGCGGTTTACCTGGGTTATGAACCGGGAGGTTTGGGTTTTGTCGGTCTCGCTTTGATAGTATCCGGCCTGATGAGTTTCGCTAGCTTCTACTATTCGGATAAAATTGTCCTTGCAATATCAGGCGCAAGAGAAGCGGACAGAAAGAGAGAGTTTGATTTTTACACCGTTGCCGAAAGTTTCGCTATTGCAACAGGTCTCCCCAAACCCAAACTCTATGTTATAGAGGATACCGCACCAAATGCTTTTGCAACGGGACGTGACCCTGAACATGCGGTCGTTTGTGCGACAACGGGATTACTGCAGAAGCTTACCAGAACTGAGCTCGAAGGAGTCATTGCCCACGAGATGAGTCATATTAGAAATTATGACATAAGGTTGATGACAATTGTTTCTGTTCTGGTTGGAACTATTGCACTTCTGGCAGATTGGTTTTTCAGAATCGGTTGGCACGCAAGGGGAGGAAGAGATAGAGATAGAGGTGGCATTGCGGCAGTTATTTTAATCTTAGGAGTAATATTTGCAATACTTTCCCCGATAATTGCTCAACTTATAAGACTTGCAATTTCGCGTCGACGCGAGTTTACGGCAGACGCAGGGTCAGTTACCATAACAAGACAACCTTCGGGCTTAATTTCAGCTTTAGAAAAAATATCGGCAGATCACGAACCCCTGGAAGCAGCCAATAAAGCGACAGCACACCTATATATTGCAAATCCTTTTAAAGATAAAGTAGGCGGAGCTGTCGGATGGTTTTCAGGCCTTTTCAACACCCACCCTCCGATTGAGGAAAGAATAAAACTTCTCCAACAAATGACTTAGCGTGTAATCGTCAGGAAAAATTTACGTAGAGCTACGAAGGTTGTACCCCAAATCATCGGAAGCCAGATGGGAGTGGTGATTAAATTTAAAATATCAACGTCCGGAACCCAATTTTTAAAAGACAAGGTATTTGCGATAATCGGTATTCCTGCTCCAGCCCAAAACCATAAAAAATCCCTTTTTTCTCTTAGAAAAGTGAAATAGAAAAAAACTACAGCCAGTGAGAAAATGTTGATTGTTTTTAGATCAGGACGAAGATAGGTGATTAAAAAAAGCCAGGTGAAATACAAAACGTAGAAAATGGTAATTAGAGTTTCTTTTTTCATTTAAATGATTCGAATATCGGTTAGGGTTACGAAACCCGTATCGTATAACGGTTACGGTTTTCGTCTTTTTTAAATTGTCTCCAAGCGTTTGCCAGTTTATATAACTGCCTCCCTGACTTATCGTATATGTCTACTAATTTTCTACAAAGTTCAATTTCAATTCCATAGATATCTACTATTTGCTCCATACCAACTACGGTCTCATTACATTCCCCCATTGCATCATCTAGGTATTTCTGAAACCCAGATCTTTGATGTCTTTTTGCATACCCTTCTGCTATCAATCTTGGTATGGCCTTTGTAGATCTGGACAACTGATCATATAATCCAAACTTTTCCTCTTTTGGGAGTTTAGGCAAGATTCTCTTATGTACAATAATGCAGGCTTCGTATGTATTTTGATATACCTCGAGATCTTTAAAAGAAGTTATTGATTTCTTGTTATTAAAGATAACCATAAGACGTAAACCGATACGGGTTTCCTTACCTTAGCCGATGCACTTCCAGTCTATCAAGAATTTATGAAAAAAAGCAATAAATATACGGTTTGGAGAGCTAGATACCGATTTAAAATTAGTTTACAATACAAACTGGGTTTACATAAAGACTTTTTAATAAATGAAAAAAAATATTTTAACAATAGACCGAATTAAACATATCGCCCAACTGGCAAACCTGTCGTTAGACGACAAAGAACTCCAGACTTACACACAACAATTAGCCTCTGTCTTAAATTATATGGAAATACTTCAGGATGTGGATACAAAAAATATCACTCCGACTTATCAAGTTTTAGACGGGACTACAAATGTTTATCGCGAAGATGTTGTCGGAAAAAGTTTTAGCCAAAAAGAGGCAATTTCTCAAGGCAAAAGAATATATGAAGGATTCTTCACTACAAGAAACGTATTTGAGGAGGCAAGAATTGGAGAAAGTACTCCCGTGCCTTCGCAAAGAAAAGTAATAGATAAATATAATGCTATTCTTACTAAGGCTGATCCCAAAGGGGTGGTTGGTCATAAGGATTTGTTTATGACTAAGGGGATAGAGACTACAGCAGGGTCCAGAGTCTTAGAAGGATATATACCACAGTATAATTCTACCGTTGTTGCTAATTTTGAAAAAGCCGGCTTTAAAACCAAATACAAATTAAACCAGGATGCATGGGGCCATGGATCCAGCGGGGAAAATTCAGATTTTGGACCCACAAAAAATCCATGGAACATAAAGAAAGTTGCGGGCGGATCTTCAAGCGGAAGCGCTGTGGTTGTCGCAACCGGAAAAGTTGAATTAGCTACGGCTACTGATACCTGTGGTTCAATCCGCATGCCCTCTTCGTTCTGCGGAGTCTGCGGCATAAAACCCACTTATGGGGCAATAAGCAGGTATGGAGTCATCGCTTTTGCAAGCAGTTTGGACTGCCCGGGCATTCTGGCTAACTCCGTAAATAGTCTGCAAAAATACTTTGATCTTTTTAGCGCTAAAGATTCTCGTGATGCTACTAGTCAAAGTGAAAGTCGAGAAAAAAAGAAGGGTCAACTAAAAAGAGTCATCGGCATTCCTAAAGAGTTTTTGGGTGACGGGATTGACAGCGAAGTGAAGAAATTTTTTCTTGAAGCTACAGAAATTTTTAAGAAAGCCAACTACAAGGTTCTTGATGTGTCTCTACCACACACTAAATACGGTATAGCTGCGTATTACATTCTTGCTCCTACCGAAACTGCCAGTAATTTAGCAAGGTATGATGGGGTTCGTTACGGAAATGACAGGAATTACTTTGGCCCGGAAGCAAAAAGAAGAATTATGCTCGGGACTTTTGTGTCATCTTCTGGTTATACGGCTAGATACTATGAAAAAGCCGCTCGTGTTAGGACGCTAATCATTAGAGACCTTGAAAAAGCTTACCAGAAAGTAGATGCAATTTTGGCTCCTGTTTCCCCGATACCCCCTTTTAATATTGGCCAAAAAGCCGGCGATCCATTGCAACTTTATCTGATGGATATTTATGCCGCTCCGGCCAGCCTCTCCGGCACTCCGTCTTTGGCAATACCCTGCGGCTTTACTAAAGGTAAACTACCCGTAGGAATGCAAATAATGGGACCAAGATGGTCGGAAGATATGCTTTTTGATATCGGAAAAACCTATCAGGATAAAACAAAATGGCATGAATTTAGGCCCGAAAATTAAGATAACTTATGAAAAATTTTGTTGAA
>Ga0209641_10001792_pt1 | contig 18859 bp, 15 predicted proteins | sample RifCSP16_1_FD_184022 | JGI IMG/M metagenome (GOLD analysis project Ga0209641, IMG submission 184022) | Soil microbial communities from Rifle, Colorado - Rifle CSP2_sed 16_1 (SPAdes) (version 2) | ecosystem: Environmental > Terrestrial > Deep subsurface > Rock core/Sediment | place: Rifle... | reverse complement strand
ATCGCGGGCAGCCCACCGTCGTGAACAACGTAGAGACCTTCTCCGCCGTCCCGGCCATCGTCGCCAACGGCGCGGCGTGGTATCGGTCTGTGGCGGCGGCGCAGAATGCATCACCTGTACGGACGCCTGGCACAAAACTGTATACACTCCTCGGCCATGTCAACCGCCCCGGCCTGTTCGAAGCGCCCTTCGGGCTGACGCTGCGGCAGGTCGTTGACGACTTCGGCGGTGGGATGCTCCCGGACTCGACCTTCAACTTTGCGCTGACGGGCGGGGCTGCCGGGACGATTGTGCCCCCGCCTCTGCTCGACCTCCCCATTGACTACGCCTCCGCCGCCCAGGGCGTGTCGCTGGGCGCCGGCGCGTTTCTCATCTGCGACCAGTCAGTCTCACCAGTGGCCCTGCTCCGCGAGCTGATGCGCTTCTTTGAAGTCGAGTCCTGCGGCAAGTGCACACCTTGCCGGGTGGGCACGCGCCAGGCGCGCGAAATCCTGGAGCGGATGGCTTCGGGTCAGGGCCGCGCGGGCGACGTGATCGAGCTCACCCGGCTCGCGGACATCCTGCAAACCGCGTCGTTCTGCGGGTTGGGCCAATCGGCCGCCCTGCCGCTAAAATCGGCCTTGCGTCACTTTGCCGAGATCTTTGAAGCCGCCGAGCAAGCCTGACGGAGGAGGGCGCGATGAACTTCCTCGACCTGAAAGACATCTCTGAGCGCGACATGGAACTGCTCAACCCGACCTCGCCCGAGAAGATCATCGCCGTGGGCCGGGTGCTGGGACTAAGGGAAGGCGCGCGGGTCATTGACTTCGGCTGCGGCGTGGGCGGGGTGCTGGCGCTGTGGGCGCAGCACTTCGGCGTGGCCGGGACCGGCATAGACCTCCGCCCGCTGGCCTGCGAACGGGCGCGGCAGCGGCTGGCCGAGCGCGGCTTGGCCGGGCGCATTCAAATCGTCTGCGGGGACGCCGCCGCATACCCATTCGAGCCAGGCGCGTTTGACGTCGCCGCCTGCATCGGGGCCACCTTCATCTGGGAGGGTGGATTTCACGCGGCGCTGGGCCGGATGAAAGAAGCGATCCGCCCCGGCGGCCGCCTCGCCGTCGGCGAAGCATACTGGCACAGATCCCACGTGCCGCCCGACTACTCCCGGGGCGAGACCTCGGTACACACCGAGTCGGAATTGCTCACCATGGCCCGCGAAAACGGGTTTGACCTCGAATACGTCGTGCGGGCCAGCCAGGACGACTGGGATCACTACGAGTCGGAGAACTGGCGCGGGCTGCTGCGCTGGCTCGACGAGAACCCCGCCCACCTCGAGCGGGACGAAGTCATCCGGCATTTGCACCACAGCCAGAACGAGTACACGCGCTTCGCGCGCGAGTACTTTGGATGGGCGATCTACATATTGAAGCCGAGGCAGAGCCTATGACCATCCATCTCACCATCAACTATCACCTCGTCGAAGCGCGCGAGGGCCAGACCGTCCTCGAGGCTGCAGGCGCACATGGCCTCACCATCCCGACGCTGTGCTATCACAAAGATTTGTCGCCCGTCGGTTCGTGCCGGTTGTGCCTCGTGGAGGTGGATGGCATACGCGGCGAACCGGCGGCCTGCACCCTCCCGGTGAGCGAGGGGATGGTCGTCCGCACGGAAACGCCCGACCTGGCGCGGCTGCGCAAGACGATCCTCGAGCTCCTGCTCCAGAATTACTACGACGCGGGCTACGCGGCCGAGGACCGGGATGAAACCGAGTTCATGCACTGGGTCCGGCATTACGGCGCTCGCCTCCCCGTCGGGGTCGCGCCGCCCGTCCGCTACCAGCTGGACAGCGACCCCAACCCGTTTGTCTGGGTGGATCTCAACAAGTGCATCCTGTGCACCCGCTGCGTGCGCGCCTGCGCCGAGGTGCAGGGGCGGTTCGTGTGGGGCGTGGCCGGGCGCGGATTCGACGCCCGCCTCGCCGCCGGGGCCGACACGACCATGCTCGCGGCCCGCTGCGAATCGTGCGGCGCGTGCGCGGCTTACTGCCCGACGGGCGCGCTGGACGACCTGATGTCGGTCGGGAAGGGCCGGGCCGATAGGTGCGTGACCACGACCTGCCCGTACTGCGGCGTCGGCTGCCAGTTCGACCTGAACGTGAGAAATAACCGCATTCTCCGCGTCACCTCCCACCCGGACGCCCCGGTGAACAACATGGCGCTGTGCGTCAAAGGGCGCTACGGATACGACTTCGTGCACCACGCCGACCGTCTGACGAAGCCCCGCGTTCGCAAGTATCTGCTTGACCAAACTGCGATGCGTCATCCGCCGTCTGCCATCCGCCAGCGAGGAGAATGGGTAGAAACCGACTGGAATACGGCGCTCGACCTCGTGGCGCAGAGCCTGGCGGCGATCAAACGCGAGTCCGGGCCGGGCGCCATCGGCGTATTCGCCTCAGCCAAATGCACCAACGAAGAGAATTATCTGATGCAGAAATTCGCGCGGCAGGTCATCGGCGCGCACAACGTGGATCACTGCGCGCGGCTGTGCCACGCCTCCACGGTCGCCGGCCTGGCCATGTGCTACGGTTCCGGCGCGATGAGCAACACCCTGGACGACGTGGTCCAGAATGCGCAGGCCATTTTCATCATCGGCTCCAACACCACCGAGCAGCACCCGGTCTTCGGCGCGAAGATCAGGCAGGCCGCCCTGAGGCGCGGCGTCAAGATTGTCGTGGCCGACCCGCGCCGGATTGACATCGCCGAGTTCGCCGCGCTGCATCTGCGCCAGAAGCCCGGCACCGACGTGGCTCTGCTCAACGGCCTGATGCACATCATCCTGAAAAACGGCTGGCAGGACCAGGGGTTTATTGACGCGCGGTGTGAAGGTTACGACGAGTTTAAGGCGACGGTCGAGAAGTACTCGCCGGGAGTCGTCTCCGAGATCACGGGCGTGCCGGTCGCGGATTTGCTGAGAGCCGCCGAACTGCTGGCGCGCCACAAGCCCATGGCGGTCATCTGGGCCATGGGCATCACCCAGCACACGACCGGCGTGATGAACGTGCTCAGCCTCGGCAATTTGCAGATGCTGCTGGGCAACATGGGCGTCCCCGGCGGCGGCGTGAACCCCCTGCGCGGGCAGAACAACGTGCAGGGCGCGTGCGACATGGGCGCGCTGCCGAATGTGTTCCCCGGCTACCAGCCCGTGACGGATGAGAAGGTGAGGGAGAAATTCGCGGGGGCGTGGGCATTGAAGGAAGAAGAAAAACTCCTTCCGCCTTCCTTCTTCCTGCAAGACAAACCCGGTCTGACCGTCACCGAAATGATCCCCGCCGCGGGCGAGGGCCAACTCCGCGCGCTCTACATCCTGGGCGAAGATCCGATGCTCACCGAGCCCGACGTCAACCACGTGCGTGAATGCCTGAGCCGGTGCGAGTTCGTCGTTCTGCAGGAAATCTTCCCGTCGGAGACGTCGCAATTCGCGGACGTGCTGCTGCCCGGCGCGTCATTCGCCGAGAAGGACGGGACGTTCACCAATACCGAACGCCGCATCCAGATGGTGCGCCAGGCGATTGACCCGCCCGGCGAGGCTCAGCCCGACTGGCAGATCACCGCCGAGGTGGCCCGCCGCGTGCTGCTGGTCGAGAACCGCGTCCCGGTGGGACCGCAAGCGGGTTGGGACTATGCCTCCCCGGCCCAAATCATGGGCGAAATCGCAGCCGTCACGCCCGCCTATGCCGGGGTGAGCTACGCCCGGCTGGAGCGCGGCGACCAGCTTCACTGGCCGGTTAAGGGCGCAGACCATCCGGGCACACCCCTCCTCCACGTCGGCCAGTTCACGCGCGGCAAAGGCAAATTCCACGCGGTGGACTACCTCCCCGCCAAAGAGTTGCCCGACGCGGAATACCCCCTGGTGCTGACCACGGGGCGAGTGTTGTATCATTGGCACGGCGGCGAGATGACGCGCCGGGCGGAGGGATTGTTGGCCGTCTATCCGCAGCCGCTGGTCGAGATCAGCCCGGAGGACGCGGCCAAGCTCGAACTAAACGGCTACAAGACCGTGCGCGTCAAATCGCGGCGCGGGGAGATGGTGGCCGAAGCCGTGATCACCGACCGCGTTTCGCCCGGCCTGATCTTCGCCAACTTCCACTTTCCCGGCGCGCAAAACGCCAACAACCTGACCATCGCCGCGCTCGACCCGGTGGCGAAGATCCCGGAGTACAAAGTGTGCGCGGTTAAACTCGAACGCGCCGACGCTGGATAGACCATCAGGATAATGCTATGCTCCCTGTCACCAACCTGCCCGAACTCCCCCCGACTAGACTGGGCGAGGCGATCAGGCACCTTGAGCCGCGCCCGCCCTCCGCGGCGCTGGCTGACATCATCCTCGGCGGGCAGGATGGGTTGGTGAACACGCTCGGCGTGATCCTCGGCGTGGCGGCGGCGTCCAACGATCCACGCATCGTGATCGCGGCCGGGTTCGCAGCCGCTTTCGCGGAGTCGATTTCCATGGGAGCCGTCGCGTACACCTCCACCCTTGCCGAGCACGATCACTACCGCGCCGAACTCAAGCGCGAACAGCGTGAAATCCGCGAGATGCCGCAGGCGGAAGTGCAGGAAGTTCGGGATATCTTTGCCAGTTGGGGTTTCGGCGGCGACCTGTTAGAACGCGCCGTGGATCAGGTCATTAGGGACGAAGAAGCCTGGGTGAACGTGATGATGCACAACGAGCTGAAACTGGCGCCCATCGAGGATACGAGCGCGCTGAAGAGCGCGCTGGTCGTGGGCTTCTCGGCGATTACGGGTTCGCTCATCCCCCTGATTCCCTTTTTGCTCCTGCCCCTCCAGTGGGCCGTGCCGGTCTCCCTGTTGGTGTCGGCGCTGGCGTTGTTCGGCGTGGGGGCGTATAAAGCGCGCATCACCGTCGGGCGCCCGATGCGCAGCGGCCTGCAAATGGCTGTGATCGGTATCGTCTCGGCGCTGGCCGGTTATTTCATCGGCGCGCTGTTCGGCGCCCAACCCGGGGGGTAGAGGGCAGACCCACGTGTCTTCCCTCGCCGTGCCTGCCACGTGCCTGCCCCTGGTACAACAAAACCCCGCCGGCTGCCTGGCGCAACCGGCGGGGTTTTCTTTTGAGGTCAATGCAGCGCCGGTAAGCGGGCGGAACATGCCCCGAACCGGACATTTCGGTGCTCTGGATTTGTCGGTGCGTCGCCCGAATCCGAGATTTACGCCGACGCGACCTGCACGACGGCCGGCTTATGGCTCTTCACCAACTGCGCGAACTTGGTCTGCGACAGCTTGGTCACCAACTCCGTTTGCGTCTCGCACCACACCGGGCGCACCGAACAGGTAGCGCCCAGCGGGCAATTCGACGGATCGGTGACGCACTCGTTGAGCGCCACCGGGCCGTCAATCGCCTCGACGATGTCCAGGAGCGAGACCGTCTCCGCCGGCCGGGCCAGCGCCACGCCGCCGCGTGCGCCGCGTGTCGCGCGCACCACGCCCGACGCCGCCAGTTGGGAGACGATCTTGGCGAGGAACGTCAGCGGGATGCTCTGAGCGCGGGCGATTTGCGCAGTCGAAGCCTGCCCGCCGGGGCCAAGTTCAGCCAGGTAAAGCACCGCACGCACTGCATAATCCGCTTGTCTAGTAATTTGCACGGCAACCTCCATTTCCACGAAAGGACATAGGACAAGTCTAGAATTGACTCTACGTCAAATACGTCTAAATCGGATAGTGACGAATATCATTCCCCTTTTGGACAGGTATCCCCTTCCTCCACTGCACGTCACCCAGCCAGAAACCGGGTTTCTCCGCCTACTTTCTGGACAGAAGCGCCGGATCGGGCCGGCGCAACCCACCTCTATCGGCATTCTACCGACGGCCCCCTCTCCACAATAGTGACAATTTGCCTCTGATTGGTGTGACTTTTGTCATGGGGGGAGGGGCCAATCTTCCATCAACCCGACATCACTTCTTCATAAGTTCTAAACGCCTTCCGTCTATTCTTTGGGCAGAAAACTGAACAGGCGTAAGGCTGTTCCCAAATCAACGGAGGTAAATGATGAACAAGTACGCGAAAATTCTCGGTGTTGCGGCGGTGGTTGGCGTCGTCGCGCTCGTGGGTGTGGCAGCTGTCTTCGCCCAACCCCCGGCCCCCACGCAAACGCCCGGCGGTTTCGGCCCCGGCATGATGGGCGGTTACGGGAGGATGGGCGGCGGCTCCGGCCCTGGCTGGATGGGTGGCGGTTTTGGCCTCATGGCCGAGTACCGTGACCTGATACACACCCAAATCGCGGAAGCGCTGGGGTTGACGCTCGACGAGCTCAACGCGGAACTCGCGGCGGGCAAGACGCCCTTCGTCATCGCCCAGGAAAAAGGCATTGACTTCGCCAAAGTGCAGGAGGCCATGCAGGCGGCGCACGCCGAGGCTCTCAAGCAGGCCGTGGACGACGGCAAGCTCACCCAGGAGCAGGCTGACTGGATGCTCGCCCGCCAGGCCCAGATGCGCGCCTGGCAGGCCAGCGGTGAGCGTCCCTTCGGCCCTGGCATGATGGGTCGCGGTTTCGGCGCGGGCGGTGGTTTCGCGGGATGCCCGCACTTCAGCGCCCCGCCCGCCCCTGAGTCGTAGAATCGCCTCTCCTTCCCCTCCTTCTCCAGGCACCGGGTCTCTTGGCGGACGCCCGGTGTCTGGATTTTTCTTACCAGCCTGCCCACCCATGATCACTTGCCCGTGGCCCATGATCTCTCATAATTCGTGTATCTGGCCCTCACAATTTCTTCATGGGTCTGCGGTATGCTAAAGACAAACGATTAGACCATGTGGAGGTAACAATGTCCAGAAAACTTCTCACGATCGGCGGCTTGATCATCCTTGTCGTCGCCGCGTTTGCCATCGGCTGGTTCCTGGCCACACGCTTTGGCTTCGGTCCAGCGTTTGGTATGATGGGCTACGGCGGCTTTGGGATGCATCCGAACCTGCGCGCCATGCCCTTCGGTCACATGCGCGGCGTGGGCCTCTTCGGCTGGGGCGGGATGCTGTTCGCCGGAGGCTTTGCCCTGCTCGGCTGGCTCTTGCAGATTGGCCTGATTGCCGCCCTGGTAGCCTGGCTGCTCAAGCGGAGCGCACTAGCGCAGACAAGCAATCCGCCGCACAGTCAAAATCAGCAATGAGTAGATCGTCATTGGCAATTGGTAAACGGTAATGACCAATTGCCAATTACCGATTACCCAACATGTCCAAAACCGTCCTCGTCGTTGACGACGAAGAGCGCCTCGTGTCGCTCGTCAAAACCTACCTCATGCAGGAAGGCTTCCACGTCGTCACCGCCCGCAACGGCCGCGAGGCGCTGTTCCTCGCCCGGCAGGAAAAGCCCGACCTCATCCTCCTCGACCTGATGATGCCGGAGATGGACGGCTACGAGTTCATGCGCCTGCACCGCAAGGAGCGCGAGACGCCCATCATCCTGCTCACCGCCCGCGTGGAAGATTCCGACAAGGTCCTCGGCCTCGAATTGGGCGCGGACGACTACGTGACCAAGCCCTTCAGCCCGCGCGAGCTGACCGCTCGCGTCCGCGCCGTGCTGCGCCGCGCCGGCCAGGCCGCGCCCGAAGCCGACCTGCTGCGCGCCGCCGACATCGTCCTCGACCGCGCTGCGCACCTCGTCAAAGTTGGTGAGCGCGCGGTTGACCTGACCCCATCCGAATTCGACCTGCTCGCCGCATTGATGTTCACGCCTGGCCGGGCCTATTCCCGCATGGATCTCCTCGACCGCCTGCAGGGCGCGGCCTACGAAGGCTACGAACGGACGATTGACGTGCACATCAAAAACCTGCGCGCCAAGATCGAACCCGACCCATCCGCGCCGCGCTACATCGAAACCGTCTACGGCGTGGGTTATCGCTTTGCACCCGAATAGAGGGTAAGGGCGACCAGCTGGCCGCCCCTACAGAATGAGTGATGCGCTCCCTCGCCCTCAAAATCACCCTCGCCTTCTTGCTCGTCAGCCTGGCGGGCATCGTGCTCGTCGCCATCTTCACCGGGCGCGCCACGGCGGCTGAGTTCGGGCATTTCATGATGGCGCAGGACCAGGACTTTCTCAGCGCGGAGCTGGCCGACTATTACCAGGTGCAGAGCGGTTGGACGGGTGTGGAACGCGTCCTCCGTGGCGGGCCGCCCGGCATGGGGAATGGGGCGATGCACGGCATGGTGATGGGCGGCGGAGCAGCGCTGGTGGATACCCAGGGAAACGTCGTCGTCGCCGGCGGCGGGTACTTTCCGGGCGAGCGCCTTGCGCCGTCACAACTGGCGACCGGCATCGCCATCCTCGTAGATGGCCAAAGGGTCGGCACGCTCATCCCAGCAGGCAATACACTCCGGCCGTTGAGCCAGGCCGGGACCGAGTTCCTGCTCCGCGTGAACCGGGCCTTGTCCCTCGCCGCCATCGGCGCAGCGGCGCTGTCCATCGTCCTCGGCGCGGCGCTGGCGCGGGCGCTCACCCGGCCGCTCACCGAACTAAAGGCGGCCACCCGCGCCCTCGCCGCCGGCCAACTCGGCCAGCAGGTGAACGTGCGTTCCCGCGACGAACTGGGCGAACTGGCCTCCGCGTTCAACCAGATGAGCGCCGACCTCGCCCGCGCCCGCGATCAGCGCCGCCAGATGACCGCCGACATCGCCCACGACCTGCGCACGCCGCTCAGCGTCATCCTCGGCCACGCCGAAGCCCTGCGCGACGGCATCCTCCTCCCCACCCCCGAAACACTTGCCCTCGTCCACGAAGAAGCCCAGCGCCTCAACCGGCTGGTGGACGATCTGCGGACGCTTTCCCTCGCCGAAGCGGGCGAACTCACTCTGACACGCCGCCCCACCCCGCCCGGCGCGCTGCTCGAACGCGCCGTCGCCGCGCAGACCCCGCGCGCGCTGCAGCAGAAGATTTCCGTGCAGACCCAGGTTGATCCGGGCCTGCCGGAGGTTGACGTTGACCCCGACCGGATGGCCCAGGTCCTGGGCAACCTCCTGGACAACGCCTTGCAGCACACTCCCTCAGGCGGAAGTGTCGTGTGTCGAGTGACAAGTGACGGGGCGCGCACTTCTCGTCACTCGTCACCCGCCACCCACCATCCATCACTTCACGAAGCACCCCAGGCGGAGCGAGCGGGAGTCACCTTTGCCATTTCAGATACCGGGCCGGGGATTTCGCCCGAAGACCTGCCGCGCCTCTTTGACCGTTTCTTCCGCGCCGATAAGTCGCGCCTGCGCCAGGAACAGGGCGGCTCGGGGCTGGGGCTGGCGATTGCCAAATCCATCGTCGAGGCGCACGGCGGGCGCATCTGGGCCGAGAGCCAACCCGGCGCAGGGGCGCAGTTCTTCGTCGAATTGCCCGTCGTGTAAGGGCGTGTTGTACGCGGGACTGTTGTACAACGCGCGTCTTAAATGCAAAGACCTGCCAGGTCTCGGGGATCTGGCAGGTCTTTAGCCGGCGGGCCTATTTAGTTCTCTCACGCGCGATAAAACGCTGGCTGCACCCTCACGAACTGCGACCATCCATCGGTAGCGATCAACGCCCGCTCCTCCGGCGTCAGCGCAAACTCCTCTTCCTCATGGTCATACTTCAATGTCAGATACAGAATGGGGTCGTCGTCTTCCACGTACTTCGTAAAGACCGCTTTTGCCCAATATCCCTGGGGAGAGACTTGCGGCCTACCCCTGAGGGTAGGTAGTGTGTTTGGAGATCAGCACAGCCAACAGGCTATGTCAAGCAAGGCTCAAAAATTTTTGCAAGGCTCAAATTGAGACTTGCCCTCGAATGAGACAGGCCTATACTTGGAGAGCGAAATCCTATGCGTGCACTTCTCATCCGAGACGGGATCATTCTTCCCTGCGCTGGCGACACCCGCACCGTGCTCTCGCCCGGCTATGTGTTCACGCGCGGCGAGCGCATCGCCGAGATCGGCGCGGGCCAACCCCCGGAGCGCCTGCTCTCGGAAGCGGGCGAAATCCTCTCCGCCGGGGGATGCGCCGTCATCCCCGGCCTGATCAACGCACACACGCACCTCTTCCAGACCTTTATGCGCGGCCTAGCCGACGACAAGCCGTTGCTGCGCTGGCTGGAGGCTGCCATCTGGCCCGGCGCGCTGGCGATGACTGAAGAGGATTTTTATCTCGCCGCTCTGCTGGGGTTTGTCGAGAACCTGAAATGCGGCGCGACCTCCGTCCTCAGCCAACATTACGTGCAGACCTCGACGCGCAACATGGACCAGGTGGCCGAGGCGGCCCGCCGGAGCGGGGTGCGCGCCCGGCTCGCGCGCGGCTACGCCGACCGCGATCCCTATCATCCGAGATTCAAGGAAACCCCGGAAACGGTTATCCGGGAAACTGAGCGCCTGGTCAAGATATGGAATCAGAGCCAGGGCGGGAGAGTTCGGGTCGAGTTTGGGCCGCTGATCCCGTGGGGTTGCCGGGGCGACACTTTGCAGACTATCGCCCGCCTTGCCGGCGAATGGGACGTGGGCGTCCACATTCACCTCGGCGAAACCCAGCCTGAAGTCAAGATGACGCTGGACGAAACGGGCGTGCGCCCGGCGCGCTGGCTGCACGACCTCGGCGTGCTCGACGAACGCTGGCAGTTGGTGCACTGCGTGTGGCTTGACGACGAAGAGATGGATCTGATCGCCCGCGCGGGGAGCGTGATCGTCCACTGCCCGGTGAGCAACATGTACCTGGCCTCCGGCACACCCGCCGTCGTCGAATGGCGCCAGCGCGGCATCCCCACGGCGCTGGCCACCGACGGCCCTGGCTCAAACAATTCGCAGGACATGCTCGAAGTGCTCAAGTTCACCGCCTGCCTGCAGAAGGTAGGCACGCTCGACGCAACCGCGCTTTTGCCCGAAGGCGTGTTGGAGATGGCATATCGCGGCGGCGCGCACGCGATGGGTCTCCAGGGCGAAATTGGCCGCCTGGCCCCCGGCGCTTTGGCCGACATGACGATTGTCAATCTCCGCCGCCCGCATGTTTCTCCCGTTTACTCGCCGCAATCCGCGCTCGTCTACAACGCCAACGGCAACGACGTGGAGGCCGTGATCGTCAACGGCGAAGTGTTAGTGCGTGGGGGGCGTATGGTTACCCTGGACGAAGCCGGGTTGATTGCCGATTGCCAGCGCGCGGCGGAGGCGATGTGGAAGCGGGCAGGGATAAGGGATTAGAGATTGGGGATCGGAGGTTGGCGATTGGAGGAGACGCGTGGATAAGCCTTTGCTCATCCTGCCGGAGTTTCTCATTGACGAACCAGGCCAGCCGCCCAAACGCGGATGGGGCGTGCGCGTCGTCGGCGACCGCGTCGCGGCGGTCGGCCTGAACGCGGAGCTGCGGCAAAAATACCCGGACGACGAGGCGCTGGATGCGCCCAACCAAGTCTTGTCGCCGGGCTTTGTCAACGCGCACGCGCACCTCTACGGCGTGCTGGCGCACGGCCTCCCGCTCGACAAGGCCCCCTCGGGCTTCTGGCCGTTTCTCCACGATTTCTGGTGGCCGCTCGTAGAAGACCGCCTCGACCACGAGATGATTGGCGCGGCGACGGACGTGGTCTGCGTCGAAATGCTGCGGAGCGGCGTCACCACGGTGTACGATTGTCTCGAAGCGCCGTTCAGCCTGCCGGGCTGCCTGCCCGCGCAGGCCGAGGTCGTGCGGGCGCGCGGGATCCGGGCCGTCCTCTCCTTTGAAGCTACGGAGCGCGTGAGCAGGGAGAACGGGCAGCTGGGGCTGAAGGAAAATCTCGACTTTATCCTGTCCACCCGCAAAGCCGGCGGCGTTGTCTCCGGGTTGATGTGCTTTCACACGACCTTCTCCTGCTCCCCCAAGTTCATCCTGCAAGCCTTCGAAATGGCCGCACCGCAGGACGCGCTCGTCCACATGCACTGCTCCGAGGGCGTGCACGAGCCGGAATACACACTCAAACACTTCGGCATGCGCCCGCTTGAATACTACGAGCGCCTCGGCGTCGCCAGGCCGAACATGCTCGCCTCGCAGTGCGTCCAACTCAGCCAGAACGAAATCAATATCATGGCGGCGCGCAAAGTCCGCATGACGCACATGCCGCTCTCGAACTGCGAGGTCGGCGCGGGCATCGCGCCTGCGCCCGAACTGGTCAGCGCAGGCGTGACCGTCGGCCTCGGCAGCGACGGCTATGTCAACGACTTCTTCGAGGTGATGCGCGGTGCGTTTCTGATCCACAAGGCCTATCGGCGGAATCCCCAGGTGATGCCGGCGAACCTGGTGTGGTATCTCGCGACCGAAGGCGGGGCGCGCGCCCTCAACCTGGGGCAGGTGGGCCGCCTGGCTCCGGGGTGGCAGGCAGATTTGCAGCTGATCAACATCGAACTGCCCACGCCCGTCGAAATCCACAACCTCTATGACCAACTGGTGTTGTGGCGCAATCACAAGCACGTCCGTCTGGTCATGGTCGCGGGCGAAGTACGCGTGCGCGACGGCGAAGTGCCCCGCGTTGACCACGTCGCCCTGCGCGCCCGCGCCCACGCGGCGGCGAAGAAGTTGTGGCGGCAGTGAGCTGCCTCGCCCCCCTCTCTTGCGACGAAGTGCGTCATCAGGAGAGAGGGTAAGGCCTATCACCTGCGGCGCACAGTGAGGAGACGATGACCCACCACCGCTTTGCCCTCTACATGCAGGACAAGCACGTCGTCCGCTACGAACTCGAAATGGCCCGTTACGCGGAGGCGCGCGGCTTCAGCGAAATCTGGCAGGCCGACACCCGCCTGGCGCGCGACTGCGTCGTGCTGATGAGCGCCTTCCTCACGCACACGCAGCGCCTCCGCATCGGCTCCGGCGTGCTGCCCATCTGGACGCGCAATCCGGCGGTGATCGCCGCCTCGTGGAGCACGATGTGGGAGCTCGGCGGCAAGGTGGATGGGCGCGGGCGGGTGATGCTCGGCCTGGGTGCGTGGTGGGAGCCGATTGCCGGGCGCGTGGGCGTGGAGCGCCGCCGGCCGCTGCGGGCGATGCGGGAGTACGTCGAGGCCGCGCGCCGGTTGTTCACGATGCAGGAGGTCACTTATCAGGGTGAGTTCGTCAAACTCGACCGCGTGAAACTAGATGTGGCCTACGGCGACGCCTCCCCGCGCGACATTCCCATTTACATCGGCGCGACCGGCGACAAGATGCTTGAGCTCGCGGGCGAAATCTGCGACGGCGTGGTGCTGAACTACGTCGTATCGGTGGATTACATCCGCCGGGCCGTGGGCCTGGTGGAGCAGGGAGCGCGCAAGGCGGGCAAGACCCTCGCCGAAGTGGACCGGCCCGAGCTGCTCGTCTGCTGCCTCTCTGACAAAGACCCGGCGGCGGCGATGGCCGAGGGCAAGAAACTCGTGGCTTACTACCTCGCGACCGAGCCGCACATCATGAAAGCGAGCGGCGTGAGCGATGAATTGCTGGAGAAGGTGCAAGCCATGATGAGCTGGCCTGCGACCGAGGACGACTACATCAAGGCGGGTCAGGTCATTCCTGACGAAGTGGTGCGCAACCTGATGGCGGTGGGCACTTCCGCCGAGTGCCGCGCCAAAGTGCGCGAGTACATTGACGCCGGGGTCACCTGTCCCATCCTCTATCCGATGATGGACGACATCAAGCCCGTAATTGACGCCTTCGCCGAGGGCGTGTAAGCGGTCAGGTCAAAAGCACCCTGAGTGGAACGCAGCGCAGCCAGAGGCACAGGTGAGCGGAGCGCAGCGAAGTCGAAGGAGGCGTTTTGGCGAGGTAGAGCCATGAATGAAATTCACGACCTGCGCTCTTTCCTGGCGAAGTTGGAATCCATCGGCCAACTGGCGCGCGTGGCCCGGCCCGTGAGCCTGAAGCACGAGCTGGCCGACGTGGCCGCGGCGCTCGAGCGGTCAGGCGGCCCTGCGCCGCTGTTTGAACGCCCTCAGCCTGGACCCGAGTGGACCGCTGTTTTCGGTTGGCCGGTCTTCTCCAGCGGTTTGGCGCAGCACGACCGCGTGGCGGCGGCGCTGGAGTGCAAGCGTGGCGAGGTCACGACTGTGATGGACCGCGCGCTCGACCCGGCGAACGGCATCCCGCCTTTGGAAGTACGGGATGCGCCGTGGAAGAAGAACGTTCTGCGCGGCGATGCGATTGACATTCGCCGGCTGCCCATCCCCATTCATGCCGTGCACGACGGCGGCCCGTTCATCACCGGCGGCGTCGTCGTCACGCGCGACCCGTCGAACCCGGCGCGCGGCAATCTCTCGTACAACCGGATGCAGGTCCTCGGCCCGCACACCTTCGGCATGAACGTCAACGAGTGGCGCGACGTGCGCTGGTTTTTGAACCAGGTGGAGCCGAGGGGCAGGCCGCTTCCGGTCGTAGTCGCTATCGGCCTCGATCCGGCCATCATGATCGCGGCGGGGTGCAAATACGACGGCGACGAGCTGGCGATTGCGGGCGCGATTCGCGGGCGGCCCATCGAGGTAACCCACGCGGTCACGCAGGAGTTGTTCGTCCCCGCAGGGGCAGAAATCGTCGTCGAGGGGTATATCCCGCCCGGCGAGCGCCGCGACGAGGGGCCGCTCGCGGAATTTCACGGCTATTACGGCGAGCTGTGGAACAGCCCCGTGTTCGAGGCGACAGCCATCTGCTTCCGCGACAACCCGATCTTCCAGACGGTCATCCCCGGTTGGGCCGAGCACATCTACCTGGGCAATGTGCTGCCGCGCGAGCCGCTGCTGCTGCGCTTCGTCCGGCACGCGAGTAAGAACGTGACAGGGCTGCACATCCCGCCTTACGCCAACGGGTTCACGGCAATTGTGCAAGTCGCCAAGCGCAATCCGGGCGAGCCGCGCAACGTGGCGCTGGCGGCCTTCACCGCGCACGTCAACATCCGCGTGTGCATCGTGGTGGACCCGGACGTGAACATCTACGACCCTGCCGACGTACTGTGGGCGCTCACCAGCCGCGTGGATTGGGGGCGCGACACGTTCACCGTGCCCGGCGCGCAGGGACACGAGATGGACCCGGCCAACGACGCGCGCGGCGTGGGGACGAAGATTGGCATTGACGCGACGGACAAGGGCCGGCGCGATTATGGGGAGCGGGTGAGGTATGGCGCGGTAGAGTTGGCGAGGTATCTCGGAGGTGGTTAGAGATTGGAGGTTGGAAGCTAGAGGGGCCTCCACTTTGCGCGTTTCTCTAACAGTTTTTCTGTCCCTGCGCGGTGGGCGAGGTGTTGCGCGGCCCGCTGGGCCTCGCGCAGGAGAGCCGGTTCGTCGAGGTGGTGAAAGACTCCGTCCTCCAGCAACACGCGGCCATCTACGACAGTCGTCACCACGTTGGCTTGCCCCGACGAATAAACCAGCGTGGCCAGCGGATCGTGCACGGGCGTGGCTTTGGGCGTGAACGGGTCCAGCAGAAAGAAATCCGCCTTCTTGCCGGTTTCAATTGAACCAATTTCACGGCCCAGATTGATCGCCTGCGCGCCGCCGCGCGTCGCCCAGTCCAGCGCGGTCTGCGCGCGCACGACCGAGGCGTCCCGCGCCGCTACCTTTTGCAGCAGCGCGCTGAATTTCAGCGACTCCAGCATGTCCTGGCAATTGTTGCTGCCTGCGCCGTCGGTCGCCAACCCGATCCGCAGCCCGGCCTCGGCCATGCGCACGATGGGCGGGATGCCGGAGCCGAGGTACATGTTGCTCACGGCGTTGTACGAAACGGCGACATTGTGCTTGACGAACAGCGCAATGTCTTCGTCATTCATATCCACGCAGTGCACAGCCAGCAGATCAGGGCCGAGCAGCCCGGCGCGCTCCAGCATGGGGATGGTGCGGCAGCCGAAGCGTTCGACCGAGGTCGCATTGTCGAACGGCGTCTCGTTGATGTGCATCGTGATCGGCATCCCGGTCTCGTCGGCGCAGCGGCGCGCGGCCCGCAGCCCGGCTTCGGTGATACCCCAGATTACGCCGACCGACAGCCCCAGGCGAAGGCGCCCGTCGGCTGCGCCGTCGAAGCGCGTCTTCAAGTCAACCGCGTGCGCGATGCACTTCTCCGGCGCGTGGATCAGCCCCGGCCGGACGCCGTAAGGCTCGCCGTAGTCGTTGACCATGCGCGAGTACGTCCCGCACACGCCGCTGTCCACCATCGCGCGGATGACGGCTTCGTGGAGAGCCGGATCGCCCACCGGGTACATGAAATCCACGAGCGTCGTCGCGCCGCTGCGGAGGTTTTCCAGGCAGCTCACGAGCGCGGCGAGGTAAGTTTCCTCTGCGCTCATCGTCACCGCCGTGGGGAAGGTGACTGCCTGCACCCACTGCTCGACGGCCATATCCTCGCCCAGCCCCTTGACCGCCGACTGGAACAGGTGGGTGTGGGTGTTGACCAGCCCCGGAAACAGCGCGCGGCCGCGGGCGTCAATCACTTTGCGCGCCGTGTATTGAGCGGCGATCTCATCCGTCGGCCCGACGGCGGCGATGGTCGAGCCTTGCACGGCTAGCGCGCCGTCAACGCTGACGGCGCGATTCTCATTTTGGGTGATGATGATTGCATGCGTGACGAGCAGATCAGCGTTTGGCATGAGGGACATCTTTCAGTCTTGAGCGTCCCAAGCGGAGCGGGACGCGGGTCGAAGGAGGCCGGACATCACGTTGGAAACCGCGCTAAACCGTGTGCCAGCGGCTATAGACGATAGGCCTCACAAAACGGGTGGCGTAATGGCGGAAAGGAACACCGCTTCGCGCCGGCCTTGCGCACAGATTTCGCGCACTGCGCTGCCGTGAAAGTAAATGCTGTCTCCCTTGTTCAGGATATACTCGGCGTCGTGCAAGACGACTTTCAGCGCGCCCTCCATGACGTAGAGGCACTCTTCCGAGGCGTGCTTGGGAGCGCGGGCGATGTTGCCCGCCGAGGGATGGACACGGGCGATGAACACTTCCAGCCGGCTGCGCAGGTTAGGGACCAGCAACTCGCAGGTCAGGTCGCCCGGCGGGAAGGTGATCGTCACGCGCTCGGCCTGCCGCACTACCGGGTTGGGGCTCTTGCTCTGTGTGAAGAAGAAGAAAGGCACTTCCAGCGCCTCGGCGATCCGCCGGAGCGATTCCAGCGAGGGGCTGTTGTGGTTGCGTTCGATCAGGCTGAGGAAGCTGGCGGTCAGGCCGGTGCGCGCGGCCAGCGCCTGCAAGCTCAGGCCGAGTTCCTTCCGCCGGTCGCGGATGCGCGCGCCGACGACGCCGGCCTTCGACGTTTTCGCAGATGGTTTGCGCGCCGGTGCGCGCGCGGCTTTGGCCTGCCCCATGCTCACGAGTGTAGCACTGGCGCCTAGCGGCTGTCAATCCGTATTTCAATAGAGCAAATAATTTTGAGTCAAACTTGACACGGCATTTTGGCTGTGCTAATCTCCAATCAACGCTTTCCCTTTTCCGGAGGGCCTATGCCAATTCGTCCCGGTGAGTATCACCGCCCCGCCGACTGGGCCAGCGCGCAAGAGCTTTTGCGTCGCGCCGAGATTCGCGCCACGCCGCTTATCCTAGGCCCGCGCGTGCCCATCCCGCCCTATGGCGATGCCGAATCCATCGTTGACCTCTCGCGCCTCGACCTATCGTACATCAAGGTTGACGATGGAGTCCATATCGGTGCGCTGACTCCCTTGCAGGACCTGGCCGACTCGCCCCAACTGGAAGCGATTGCCAACGGTCTGCTCTCCGAAGCCGCGCGCCTCACCGCCCACTACGGCCTGCGCCATCTGGCGACGGTGGGCGGTGCGCTTTTATCACGCGAAGGGCCGCCGGAAATTCTTCTGGCTTTGCTGGCCCTGGACGCCGCCGTCGTCGTTCGGGGCGCTGAGACGCGCGAATTACTCATTACTAATTATTCTTCCAATCCCGGCGAAGTGATTGCCGAGGTTAAATTCGCCTCGCTCCCTCAGAGAGCAGGGAGTGCGCTGGAGCGCGTCACCCGCACCCCCCGTGATGAGGCGATTGTCGCCGCGGTTGCTGTGGTGGAGGTCGCGGATGGCGTCTGTCGCAAGGCGCGGCTGGCCGTAGCGGGCGGGACGCCTCGTCCTCAGAGGATGACCTCGGCAGAGAAGTTACTGGAAGGCCAGCCGCTCACGCCCGAGCAGTTGCAGAAGGCCACCCAGGCTGTGATGGCCGAGGCTCGTCCGGTCGCGGATTATCGCGGGAGCGCCGAATACCGCCGGGTAATGGCGGGCGTGCTGACCAGGCGGGCGCTGGAGACAGCGTGTAAACGGCACGAGTAAATCTCTGAGGCACCAAGTAGCACTGCAAATAGGGAGAGATATATTGGACGCCAAAAGCCTTGTAAAAGGGTTATCCTACGTGGGCCAGGCAGAAGGCAAGCGACAGACCTATTATGTTTTTGAAGGACGAGAGCACTTTTTTGTCCTTTCGTTTTCTAGGAACAAGAATAAGCCGAATTCCGGGAACTTTAATTTTGTGGATGTTCAAGCAGTACGCTATGTTCAAAAAGCATTTGGGGGGTCTGTAGGGATAACTTCCAAAGCTTTACACCGTCGATCCCGTAGGCCGCAGTACATCAGTAAACCATTGGATGCTCTCAACATCCTTTACGTCCTTGTAGCCTTGAAGCAAGCTAAGATAGATAAACGCCACGAATCGAGGGAACTGTACTTCAACATCAAAAAGTCCAGGGCATGATGCGGAGTTACCGATAATGCTTGTCCAGCTTACCCTCAACGGCCAACCCAGAGAGTTCGACTGCGCGCCGGGCGATTCGCTCATGGAAGTCCTGCGCCGCTCCGGGTGCTGGAGCGTGAAGCACGGCTGCGAAAGCGGCGAGTGCGGCGCGTGCTCGGTCATCGTGGATGGGAGGCTCACACCCACGTGCGTCATGCTCGCGCCGCAGGGGGAGG
>Ga0209641_10001780_pt1 | contig 18925 bp, 19 predicted proteins | sample RifCSP16_1_FD_184022 | JGI IMG/M metagenome (GOLD analysis project Ga0209641, IMG submission 184022) | Soil microbial communities from Rifle, Colorado - Rifle CSP2_sed 16_1 (SPAdes) (version 2) | ecosystem: Environmental > Terrestrial > Deep subsurface > Rock core/Sediment | place: Rifle... | reverse complement strand
GTGCTCGGCGGCACGATCACTGCGGGCAATGCCAGTCAGCTGTCCGACGGGGCTTCGGCGTGCGTCGTCATGGAGGCGGCGCTGGCCCACAAGCGCGGGTTGCACCCACTCGGGTACTACCGGGGGATGGCCGTCGCCGGCTGCGCTCCCGATGAGATGGGGATCGGACCGGTGTTCGCCGTTCCCAAGCTGCTCGAGCGCTCCGGGCTGAAGGTGGGCAACATCGGTCTGTGGGAGCTCAATGAGGCCTTTGCGGTCCAGGTGGTCTATTGCCGGGACCGGCTCGGCATCCCCGACGAGTTGCTCAACGTGGACGGCGGGGCGATCTCGATCGGACACCCGTACGGGATGAGCGGCAGCCGGATGGTGGGCCACGCCCTCATCGAGGGCAAGCGCCGGGGCGCCCGCTACGTGGTCTCCACGATGTGCATCGGCGGCGGCATGGGGGCGGCCGGGCTGTTCGAGGTGGCATAGGCACGCAGGATCGACGGCCGACCCCCGGCGAGGGCCGACCGGCCCTGGCGTCCTTGCCCGTGCCGCGGCCTAATGCGCGCAATCCCTGGAGGGAGGTGCCGGCAACGGCGCCTCCCTCCTCTTTCGTGCAAGGAGGCTTCATGCGGAAATGGATCCTGCCCGGGCTGGTGATGCTGGTCGGCGCCGCGCTGATCGCGGTCGCCATTGCCCGCAACCTGTTTGCGGTCGGCCCGGCCTTCGAATCGATGATCGACGACTTCCGTCCCTGGCTGACCGACGAATCGATCGCCGCCCTGCGGACCGACCTCGAAGGTCTCGGGGGAGCGGTCGGTGAATTCCAGACCAGTCTGGCGCCTGCGCTCGCCGGGCGACTCGGTGCGCGAGTTCCTGCAGACGATCGTCGACGCCGGTGGTCATCTGTGGGTCTGCAAGATGTCGGCCGACATGATGCACATCGACGAGAAGGATCTCTTCGATGGCGTCGAAGGCATCATCGGGGCTACCGAATTCATCGAGATGAGCGAAGGGGCGCAGATCATCTTCGTCTGAGGTCCTCCCTCCAGGGGAACACACCGGGCCGCCCCTCGGGACGGCCCGGACGTATTCCGGGACAGACCGGGGTGGCGCGGGTAGGCTGGTCGACAATCGATCGAGGGGGATTTCCGATGCGCAAGCTCGCTTTGTTGACCCTTGCCCTGGCGCTCGCCGCCGTGGCGTGCGGTGACGATGACGCCACGAGCACCACCGGTTCCGACACGACCTCTGCTCCGAGCACTACCTCCACCACGACCTCCACCACGACGACGGCGGCGACCACTACCACGGTGGACGCCACTGCCGCCCGGGTGGCGGCGGCGATGGAGTACGCCGGAACCTACACCGGTGAGTGGCGCAACACGACGTTCGGTTCTACCGGCGGAGCCGACATGAGCCTGGAAGTGGACGCGGCCACCGCCACTGCGGTCCTCACCTTGGACCTCGGCGGCTCGGTCTTCGGCGGCGGCGATCCCGATCCCATCGTGACCGAGATCGACCTCTCGACCGCGGGCCCGTATGCCGGGACGAACGACCTGTTCGACGATTACACGCTCGAGATCGACACGGACGGCGTGTTCACGCTGACCGCGCCGGACATTTCGCAGCTCACGGGGATGTCGATGGTGGTCGAGGGAGCGCTCGACCCGGCGGGCTTCGATCTCCTGTACACGATCAACCATCCGGCGGGTGGGCTCTTTGCCGAGGGAACGATGACGCTGGCGCCCGTCGGCTGAAGTCCCGACGGTCGACGGGAACGCTGATCCGCTGCGGTCGCTGATGTGGACCGGCGGGTAATGCGAGGCGGGTTGCGCGCGAAACGCGCGAAATACCCCCAGTTCGCGCGCTCTGCGGTTACCTTGGCGTCGAATCACATGCGTGTGATCCGGAGGCGGAGAGCATGAACGAACTCGCCGACTGGGGACGGCCCGCTCCCCCCGAGTGGAGCGAGCCCCGCGAGCACATCGACGTCCGGCTGCCGTCGAATCTGGTGCGGGTGCTGCGCAGCCGGGCGCGCACCGAGAATGTCAGCCTCAGCATCGTCGTGGAGCGTTTCGTCCGCGAGGCGATGCACCTGACCCCGGCGGGCCGGGAGTTCGTGGACTAGGCCAGATCGTCGAGACCGCGGCGGAACCCGGCCAGCATCTCGTCGAACTCGGCGTCGTTCATGGTCAGCGGCGGCGAGATCTGCAAGGCGTCCCCGCCGATGGCGCGGCTGATCACCCCGCGGGAGCGAACCGCCTTGTACGCCTTGGTGGGGAGATCGGGATCCGCGGCGAGACGCTCCGGATCGAGGACGAGCGCCCCGAGGAATCCCACCCCGGAGCGGTGCCCGCCGACCAGGGGGTGATCGGTGAGCGAGTCGAGACCCTCGACGAGCTTCGCCTCCCACTCCAGCGCCCGCCCGGCCAACTGCTCCCGCTCCATGAGGTCGAGGTTGGCGAGGGCGGCCGCGGCGACCGTTGGATGCCCGCTGTAGGTGTACCCGTGGCGGAAGAGCGGGGCCCCGGCGGCGTAGAACGGCGCCCACACCCGGGGGGCGGCGATCACCCCTCCGGCGGGGAGGTACCCCGAGGTGACTCCCTTGGCGAAGGTGATCAAATCGGGCTCGAGGGAAAATCGCCGGGAGGCGAACCAGTCCCCGGTCCTGCAGAACCCTGTGATGACCTCGTCGGCGATGTAGAGCGCACCGGCGTCGGCCACGATGCTGCGCGTCTCCTTGAGATACCCCTCGGGGGCCGGACGGACGCCGCCGGCGCCGATCACCGGCTCGCAGAAGAAACCGGCGATGCGATGGGCCCCGACCTCGTGGATCGCCTCGGAGAGGCCGTCGGCGGAGTCCCACGGAACGAGCAACACGTCGGGCACGAGGGGGCCCACGCCGTCGGCATTGCCGGTGATACCGGCCAGGGAGGTTCCGTAGCCGTGCATCCCGTGGTAGGCCCAGGCGCGAGTGATGAGCACGGTCCGTTCCGGCTCTCCGGTCAACTGGAAGTAGCGCCGGGCGATCTTGGCCGCGGTGTCCACCGAGTCCGAGCCGCCGCTGGTGAGGAACACCTTGCTGCGGGGGTCGGGGGAGAGGGCTGCGATCCGCTCCGCCAGGGCCAGCGCCGGGGGGTTGGCGAAATCCCCAAACGTGTGATAGGCCTCGAGGGTCTGTGCCTGAGCTCGCATCGCCTCGATGATCTCGGTGCGTCCGTGCCCCACCTGGCAGTACCACAGGCTGGCGGTGGCGTCGAGATACCGCTTGCCGGCGTCGTCCCACACGAAGACACCCTTGCCGCGGCTGATCACCAGCTCGGCTCCCTCCACCGCCCCCATGCTCGCAAATGGGTGCCACAGGGATGTCATGGCGGCAGGTTACGGCACGGAGCGGTGTCGCGGGCCGGAACCCGGTCTGGAAGGGCGCGCGCGGAGCCGGTGGCGTGAGTGCCGAACGTTGACGCGGTGCGGGCGCGTCGGCATCGGCGACGACCTCGCCAAGGCCGCCCGGGTGGTTCAGGCGGCTGCTGCCTCCTCGGCCGGAACGGCGAGGGAGAGCCTCACCGCGAAGATCGTCTGGTCGCCGCGGCGCTCATAGGAGACGGCACCGCCCATCCCCTCGGCGAGGACGCGGCAGATGGCAAGCCCGAGACCCACGCTGCCCACGGTCAGCGGACGGTCGCCCTGGTGGACGAAACGCTCGAAGAGATGCCCGGCGATCTCCTCGGGCACGCCCACCCCGTCGTCCGACACCTCGAGGAGATACCCGTCGTCCTTCTCGGTCCCGCGGACGGTGATCGGGGGCATTCCGTGGCGCACCGCGTTCGACAACAGGTTGCGAAGGAGCTGGCGGAGCCGGCCCGGGTCGGCGTACACGGCGGCCGTCGTCACCCGCACCTCGATCCGTGTCGGAAGTCGGGCGAACTCCCGGACGACTGCATCGACCTCATCGCGGATCGGAGTTGGAACCGGCAAGAAGTTGAGCCGCCCGGCATCGGCCTGGGCCGATGCCAGCAGGTCTTCGACCATGCGGGTGAGGTCTGCCGACTGGTCGATGATCATCCCGTTGAGCTCTCGCCACACCTTGGGGTCATCCGGTCCAATCTCCTCGATGGTGAGCGCCGAGGTGTAGATCCCGGTGAGCGGCGTCCGGAGCTCGTGCGACAGGTTGGCGAGCAGCTGATCCTTGGAGCGGTTGAGGCTGCGTTCCCGCTCCAGGTCGGCGACGAGCCGTTCGGCGCGCCGTCGGCGTCGGTTCATCAGGATGGCGACCACGACGGCGAGAGACGGCATGAACAGGGCCACCATGAACCTGCTCGCCGTCGCCACCGAGCCGGCTTCCAGGCTCGCCGCGGCGATCGCTCTGGCGGCATCGTCCCGGACCTCCACCAGGAGCGCGGTGAGCGCCTCGTAGGAGGGGGCTGCTTGCTCGGTGGCGATCGCTCCGGCGGTCTCGGGGTCGGCGGCGGCGATGGCGTCGAGGGTTTGCCCGGAAAGGGCGAGGGTGATGGCGAGGGTCGTGACGAGATCCGGATCGGCTTGAAGAGCGGCGGCCTCCTGGACCCGGGCATCGAGGTGGGCCAGGACCAGCCTCGCCTCCTCCACCCAGGCGGTCATGACCTCGTCCTCGACCGACACTGAGGATGCGAGGATCAGCGCCTGCCCGAGTGCGTTTCGCGCCGCTGCAGTGGCGCCGAGCGCGGACTCGGCCAGCTGCTGGGTGCGGGCCTGCTCGGCGACCCTGGTCACACCGGCGGCGTTGGTGTACACCAGGGCGAGCGCGGCCAGGAGTGCCACCATGGCCACCGCCGCCCCGCCGAGCAAGGCGCTGCGGGAGGTCGGTCCTTCCGGAGACGGTCGTTTTCTCAGCATCTGACTAGCTATTTCGGGTGCTCCCGGTCGGCGCTTGAGATGATCGTCCTCAGATGCCGATAAGGGGCCATGGGAAATCGCCGCGGAGCGGGGGTCGTGCTGTTGATGGCCGCCGTGCTGGCGGTGGTCCCGGTCGCCGCCCTCGCCGAGCCGCCCGGTGGAATCCCGCCGGCCTGCGACAACCCGCGCGGAGGACCGGGCAGCGGAAACGGATACGACCCGTGCACGCCCACTACGCCGACGACGGTGCCCACCACGCCGACGACGGTGCCCACCACGCCGACGACGGTGCCCACTACGCCGACGACGGTGCCCACTACGCCGACGACGGTGCCCACTACGCCGACGACGGTGCCCACCACGCCGACGACGACGGTGCCTGCGGCGACGACGACGACGGTGCCCACCACGCCGACGACGACGGTGCCTGCGACGACGACGACGACGGTGGCTGCGACGACGACGAGCACGACCTCGACGACTCTCGCCACGATCACGGGCGTGCCGATCGAACCGGCTGCGCCCGGCGGCGTGGCGTCGCCGGACCCCGGTGCGGGCTCCGGACTCCTCAATTTCGACACGACCGGGATGGCCCCGTCGCTGGCTGGTGCGGTCATGATCGTGGGGAACGCGGGCGACACCCCCTTCGAACCTGCGGACATGCCGGATCAGCCGACCAACGTCTCGGTGTCGATCAACCACCTCCTGGGACCGGTGGCGCCGCCGGCACTCGTCGATGCCGTGGCTTCCCCTCTGGTCGTCCTCGAGGCCCTGGTGGCGGCGATGACCTCGAGCAGCCAGTCGCTGATCGTCCCCGGGATCGTGCTCCTCGTCAGCTTCGCGGTTTCCGGGCCGGCGGCCCCGCGAGCCCTGAGAGGCCGGGGACCCCGCGCTCACTCCCGACGCCGCGGCTAGGCAGTTTCCCTGTTCCTGGCAGGAAGTCGGGGTGCGAAGCCCGCAGAGTGAGCGCGAACCACGATCACGCCCTTGCCGGGATTGGGACGCCGGAGAGACACCTGCGGTGGATCGTTCCCTCGTTCGGGAGAGGGAGGAAGCCCATGAACGAGACCCTGCAGGCCATCATCGCCGGTGTCACCGCGGGCGCCGCCGAGGGTGCGGCCGCGCTCAGACGCAGCGGCGTCGCCGTCGAACTCGATGCCTACACCGTGGAGGCTCGGATCGACGGCGGTGGTGGTCCTCCGTCCGCCTCGATCCGCGTGGACTTCGTGGTGCCCGCCGGGAGGACGGGGCACTAGGCGTCGTGGGGGAGGCTGCCCCGATCGGCGCGTAAGTAGGCGTACGGCGTGGCGGCGAGGAAGTTCGACGCCCGCGAGGTGTACACGTCGGCATACCGCTCCACCTGGCGTGCGAACAGGCTCTTGTCGTTGCCCGAACGCATGAGCGGACCCCACGCCCGGTTGCGCAGGCTTCCGGATTCGATGGCGATCGGGGTGATCTCGGCGTCGACGGCGGCGATCGCCGTACGCAAACTATCGATGATCCGGTCCGCCGCGGTGGCGGTCAGCGACGCCTCGGCATATCCGGCATGGGCCCGCTGCCGGGCGAGGCGCGCAGATGCGAAGTCGCGCTCCAGGTCGGTCTTTTGTTCCATCAACGCCCGCAACCGCTCCTCTCGGGGCCGGAATGCCTCCATCGCCGCGATCTCGCTCTCCAGTTCGCGCAGGACCAGCGCGGTGCGCCACCGCAGCAGTGCCTTGCTCACCGACACGTCCGAGTAGAGGTGATCGCCCACATACAGGATCTCGTCGCCGGAAACGCCGAGATGATCTTCGAGTTGGGGAGCGGAACCGCCGACGTACACCGTGCCCCGGGCGAGCGGGCCCGAATGCGGTCGCATCATCCCCAGGCCCTCGTCGACGACGCGATACAGAGGTCGGCGTGCGGTGAAGAACTCCGGCTTGGCGGCAGAGACGATCACGGCGTCGAACAGGTCCCGCCAGGTCTGCTCGCCGGGGAGGTGCCGGTCGAATGCGTACCGCATCATCCGGTCGGTGTACTCCCACTCCGAGTTGGTGATCAGCAGGATCTGTTTGCCGGCGTGGCGTTGATCGAGCAATGTCAGCGGCATCTCCGGGTCGGCGACCACGAAGCGTTTCGGATCGGCGACGATCTCCTCCTTGAGGCGACCCTCCATGTGCGCCGAGTCGAGGGTGGTGCGGACGATGTCGTAGAGCTCTGCGTATCCCCGGACGCCGGAGAGGACGCCGGCGTCGAAGCGATCGACGAGGGCCGCGTACAGCGCCGCCTCAGACAGCGAGAACAGCGTGTTGAGGAACACCCACCTCGGATCGGCCAGGTCGACCGCGGTGCCCTGGTACTCGGTGCGGAGGCGGTCGAACTCGAGGAACTCGGTGCCGTGTGCCGCCCGGATCACGTACCCGAACCGGGTCGGTTTCACCAGGTTGCCGCGCTCGAGGTCGATGGTGAGCCCCCGGATCACCGACTCGGGATCGAAGACCAGGTCGCCGATCGGCCAGCCGCGAGCGACGAGCCGATCCCGGGCGTGCTGGAACGCCCGCCGTTCCCACTCGTCCACCCGGTAGTGGATGAGCGTGTAGTCCATGTCGTACCCGATGGCCCGGATCGAACGCAGGTTGAGGGTGCGGTTGCCGTAGATCCGTCGCTCGGCCGGGGGAGGCGCGGTTGCCATTGACCGGAATCTAGGCGCGAGGGCCGGTGACCCCCGCCGGCGGGGATCTCACGGAGGCCGGGAGTCGTCCTAACGCACCAGGAACGCCGGAAGCGGGTCGCCGTCCTCCACGGTGAATGTCGACTCGCCGGTGTAGTGGGACTCACCTCCCACCTCGACGATCACCGCCGGCCGGTGGCCGACGGTGGTTTCCTCCACCGCCTCTCCGGTGAAGATCGACCCCACCACACTGGCGAATCTCCGCTCCACCCCCATCGGGATGTTCCCGGCGGCACGCTGGATGGCGATGCGGGCGGTGACCCCGGAACCGGTCGGGGAGCGGTCGACCTGGCGGTCCGCAAACACGCAGACGTTGGCCGTCGCCCTCTCCGACCATTCGTCGTCGCCGTCGGTGAGGATCGTCCCGTAGAGGAAGTTCAGATCGGGGTCGTCGGGATGCGACAGGGCGAGGGCGGCTGCCGCCGCCCCGGTCGTGGCCCACGCCGCCCGGACCAGATCCGCGATCGGACTCCCCGGAACCTCCAACCCGTAGTCGGCAGCGTCGGCGAATGCATAGAAGGCTCCCCCGTAGGCGACGTCCACGGTGATCTCACCGAAGCCGGGGACCGCCACCGGAACCCGGGAGTGCTCGACGAACGCGGGCACGCTGCGAAAGCCGACCCGTCCGACGCGGCCTCCGGCGACTGCGGCCGACACCCGCACCAGACCGGCCGGTACCTGGAGGGCCAGCGTGGTCACCGGCTCCCGCATCGGCACGATCCCGTGTTCGATCGCCCATCGGCCGACGGCGATCGTGGCGTGTCCGCACATCGTCGAGTACCCCTCGTTGTGCATGAACAGCACCGCGAGATCGGCCTCGGGATGATCGGGCGTGACCGGGATCACGCCGTACATGTCGGCATGCCCGCGGGGCTCGAACATCAGCAACCGGCGCAGGTGATCGAGGTGTTCGGCGGCGTAGCGGCGCTTTGCCAGGATCGTCGGCCCGGGGATCTGGGGATATCCCTCGACCACGATGCGAACCGGTTCCCCTCCGGTGTGCATGTCCACGGTGCGCAGAGGGGCGACCTTCACCGGGCAAGTGTACGAGGCAGCGCCGATCGGGTGCCGGGGACACGACCGGTGGAGAGAGCGGGAGCGGACGGGGCTAGCCTCGACGGCGTGCAGATCGCGGTCGTCGGCAGTCTCAACGTCGACACCACCATGCGCGTGGAGCGCCACCCGGCACCCGGCGAGACGGTGCTCGCGGCCGGCCATTTCACCGACACCGGCGGCAAGGGCGCCAACCAGGCGGTCGCCGCCGCCCGCCTCGGCCACCGGGTGGCGATGATCGGGATGGTGGGAGACGATCCCACAGGCGACCTCCTGCGCCGCACCCTGTCCGACGAGGGGGTCGATGTCTCCGGAGTGGGGACCGCCGTCGGCATCGAATCCGGGATGGCGGTGATCACCGTCGACGCCTCCGGCGAGAACACGATCGTGGTCGACCCCGCCGCCAACGCCGCCGTCACGGCCTACCACGTCGCGCGGTTCGCCTCCGTGCTCCGGGAGGCGGCGGTCACCCTGGCGCAACTCGAGATCCCGATCGAAGCGGTTGCCGCCGCCGCCCGCCTGGCGGGGGGCCGGTTCGTGCTCAACCCGGCTCCGGCAGCCACGGTGCCCGCCGAGGTCATGGCCCGGGTTGCGGTCCTGGTGCCGAACCGAACCGAAGTAGCCCGGATCACCGGCGGCGAGCCGCCGAGGACGCCCGACGAGGCGATGGCCGTCGCCGGGGAGATCGCCGGACCGGAGGCGGTCGTCGTCACCCTCGGCTCCGCCGGTGCGGTGATCGTCTCCGGGCGGTTCCGGCGGCACGTCCCGGCACCCGGGGTGACGGTGGTCGATCCCACCGCTGCGGGCGACGCCTTCTGCGGCGGGCTCGCCGGGGCGCTCGCCGACGGGGCATCACTCGACGATGCGGTGCGCTGGGCGGTGCGGTGCGGTGCGGTGGCGACGACGCGCTGGGGGGCCCAGTCGTCGCTGCCGAGCCGGTCCGACGTCGAAGCACTGGAGGGATCGTGACCCGCAAGATCATCATCGACACCGATCCGGGGCAGGACGACGCCGTCGCCCTCCTGCTCGCTCTGGCCTCCCCCGGGGAGCTGCACGTGTTGGCGATCACCACGGTGGCAGGCAACGTGCCCGTGCCGCTCACCACGGTCAATGCGCTGAAGATGGTCGAGCTTGCCCGACGCACCGAGGTGCCCGTCTACGCGGGCTGCGACCGTCCGATGGTGCGTCCCCTGATCACCGCCGAGTACGTCCACGGAAGAACGGGACTCGACGGCGCAGATCTTCCCGAGCCGGTGACCGCCCCCGGCACCGGTCATGCCGTCGATCGGATCATCGACCTGGTGATGGAGCACGAGCCCGGCTCGATCACGATATGCCCCCTCGGGCCGCTGACCAATGTCGGCACCGCCATCACCCGGGCACCGGAGATCGTATCCCGCATCCGCGAGATCGTGCTCATGGGCGGCGGTTTCTTTGAGGGAGGCAATACCACTGCCGCCGCCGAGTTCAACATCTTCGTGGATCCGCACGCTGCCGATGTGGTGTTCCGCTCCGGCGTCCCCATCACCGTGATGCCTCTCGACGTCACCCACAGGGCGCTCATCCTTCCCCGCCACTTGAAGCGATTTGCTGCGATGGGAACCCCGGTGGGCGGGGCGGTGCACGGGCTGCTCGCCTTCTACGAGCGTTACGACGTCGAGAAGTACGGCCTCGAGGGCGGACCGCTCCACGACCCCTGCGTGATCGCCTACCTCCTCCACCCCGAGCTGTTCACCGGCAAACTGGTCAACGTCACCGTGGAGACCGGGTCGGAGCTCACCATGGGGATGACCGTCGCCGATTGGTGGGGGATGAGCAGCCGTCCCCGAAACGCACGGTGGATTCGGGGAGTCGATGCCGACGGGTTCTTCGACCTTCTCGTCGACCGGTTGTCCCGCCTCTAATCGGGGTCGGGAACGAGCGCGAGCAGGACCACCAGGGCCGCCAGCGCCGCCGCCGCCGATACCGTTGCAGTGGCCGGAATCCCGTTCCACGCATACAACGACGGACCAACCGCATCGCCCGCGGCGCGTCCGATCCCGATGGCGACCATCAGCCAGGCCAGGAAGCGGCCACGCGCTCCAGGAGCCGCCTCCGTGGCGAGGGGGACCGTGGCCACGATCGTGATCTCGAACGCGACGAACGTCAGGGCGAGCACGACGAGACCACCGGTGAGCGTTCCCGAGGCGAGGGCCAGACCGGCATATCCCACCACCGACACCGCGAGGCCGATCGCCACCATCCGCCGCGGCCCGAGACGGTCGGCATAGAGCAGGACCGATCCCTCCCCGGCCAGTTCGGCCACCGCGATCGCGGTGGAGGCGAGACCGAGGGCGGCGAGCGAGAGGGCGAACCCGTCCTCCATCCAGGCACCGAACACGACGAACGTCGTCTCGGCGGCGAACGTGAACAGGAACCCGGCGGCGAGCAGCGCCAGCATGGCGCGGTCGGGCCGGAGCGGTACCGGGGTCGCATCGGCGCCGGTGTGGTCGGCCTCCAGGATCCGGGGGGCGGCGGCGGCGACGACGACCAGCAGTCCCGACAGCACCCAGAAGGGGGCGCGCCACCCGTATCCGGAAATCAGCCATCCGGTGAGCGGCGCACCCACCAGCATGCCTCCGGCCCAGGTGAGCTCGAGGATGGAGAGGTACCGGGCTCGCCGGTCGAAGGGTGTCCGATCGGCGACGTAGGCCTGGGCGGCGGCGTCGAAGCTCGGTTTCCCCAGTCCGAGCAGCACGAATCCGACCAGGGCTCCGGCCGCCACCCCGGTGGCCGCGGTCACCACCGCCCCGACCGCCATCAGCGACAGGCCGAACACGACGAGCCGGACCCGGCGCTCGCCGCGCCCGACGGTGCCCACCACGAGCGGGGTGCCGACGAAGGCGAGGGAGCGGGCGGAGAGCAGGAGGCCGGCCCGCTCCAACGAGATGCCCAGGCCGCGGGCGATGGCGGGGAGGAACGGGGACACGAAGCGATGCGTCGTGTTCACCAGCAAGCGGGTCCCGGTGAGGAAAGTGATCGCGCCGCGAAACGACCTCACGAGGGTCCGCCGCCGAGCGCGGCGGGAACGATCATCCAGCGCAGGACGCCGCCCCCGGGCTCTGGCTCGCCCTCGATGCACGCCGCCGCCGCCGTCACCATGCCCACGGTGCCGCCTCCCACGATTGCCGAGATCGTTGCCGACCACACCGGCTCGTGCCCGAAGGCGATCGTGGAATCGGTGCGCTGCTCGGCGAGCACCGCGAGGAGGTCGGCGACGCTTCCCCCGTAAAGGCGATCGTCGACGGTGATGGAGGCGTTCCATCCGGCCGCGGCCGCCACCCGTTCAGCGGTCTCCCGGGCCCGGCGCGCCGGCGATGAGACCAGGGCTCGGGGGTGGGGGACTGCCCCGGCGAGAAAGGCTCCGATGAGTGCGGCATCGCTCCGCCCGCGATCGGCGAGGGCCCGATCGAGATCGGCAACGCGGGGTGAACGCTCCGCCTTGGCATGCCGGACGAGGACGAAGGTGGGCATGGCGGGGGAGAGTAGGGACCAGATACCAGATTCCAGACACCAGATGCCCGCTACCTTGCGCCCGACGTGACCTCACCCATCTCGCGCCGCATCGCCGCCATCTCCGACTCCGCGACGATGGCCATCACCGCCCGGGCGGCGGCGTTGCGGGCCGCCGGCCGCCCCGTCATCGGCTTCGGTGTCGGCGAACCGGACTTCCCCACCCCCGAGCACATCGTGGCCGCGGCGCAGCAAGCCGCCGCCGACCCGAGGGCACATCACTACTCGCCCGCCGCCGGGCTCCCCGAGTTGCGGGCGGCGGTGGCGGTCAAGACCCGGCGTGACTCGGGACTCGACTGCGGGCCGGAGAACGTGACGATCACGGTGGGAGCCAAGGGGGCGGTCTTCGGGACCTGTGCCGCGCTCCTCGACCCGGGCGACGAGGTGCTGGTGCCGACGCCCTACTGGGTCTCGTACCCGGAGATCGTCGCCCTCGCCGGCGCCGTGACCCGGCCGGTCCCCTCCACCATCGCCACCGGCTACAAGGTCTCGGTCGATGATCTCGAGGCGGCCCGCACCCCTCGCACCAAGATGCTCATCTTCGTCTCGCCGGGGAACCCCACCGGTGCGGTGTACCGCCGCGACGAGGTCGCCGCGATCGGCCGCTGGGCCGCCCACCACGGCATCTGGGTGCTCACAGACGAGATCTACGAACACTTGGTATACGGGGATGCCGAGTTCTCCTCCCTGCCCGTCGAGGCCCCGGCGGCGCGCGAGCGCTGCGTCGTGGTCAACAGCGTGGCCAAGACCTACGCCATGACGGGCTGGAGGGTCGGATGGCTGGTCGGGCCTCCCGCGGTTGCCGCTGCGGTGGGCCGCCTCCAGTCGCACTCCACGTCGAACGTGGCCAATGTCTCGCAACTCGCGGCGCTGGCTGCTCTCGAGGGTCCGATGGACCCGGTGTGGGCGATGCGGTCCGCATTCGACCGCCGCCGCAAGACCATGTACGGACTGTTGCAGGACATCCCCGGGGTCGAGGTGCGCGAACCCGAGGGCGCCATCTACGCCTTCCCGCGGGTCGCCCTGGGCCGGGCCCTGGGCGGAAGAACGCCGTCCACGACCGTGGAACTCGCCGAGACACTCCTCGAGCTCGCCGAGATCGCCGTGGTCCCCGGCGAGGCCTTCGGTTCTCCCGGATCGCTCCGGCTCTCGTTCGCCCTGGGAGACGACGACCTCGTCACCGGTCTCGGCCGGTGGCGGGATCTCGCCGGCTAACCGGCGCCGCCGGACACGAGCACCTCGATCGCTCTCCGGTATCCGGCCACGCCCTCGCCGCTGATCGTCGCCCGGCACGCCGGCGCGACGACCGACTTCGCCCGCCACTCCTCGCGGGCTGAGATGTCGGAGATGTGGACCTCGACGGTGTCGATGGCAACGGCCTCGATGGCGTCGTGGATCGCGTACGAGTAGTGGGTGAGTGCTCCCGGGTTGATGATGATGCCGTCGAAGCGGCCGATGGCTTCGTGGAGGCGGTCGATGATGGCTCCCTCGTGGTTCGACTGGAAGACGGTCACCGTGCAGCCGAGCTCGGCGCCCCACTGCCGGCACAGCTCCTCGAGGTCGCCGAGCGTGGTTTGCCCGTAGACGTCCGGCCGGCGGGTGCCGAGCAGGTTGAGGTTGGGTCCGTTGACGACGAGCACTCGCATGACCGCAGGCTATCGGGAGGGGTCGTGTTCCGGGGCGAGGCGGTCGGCGAGGCGGAGGCAAGCCTCGTCGAGGACGCCTTCTTGGACCTCGTGGCCGGCCGCGGCCAGGGCGGCAACGAGCGCGGTCACGACCCGGTCCACACCGATCCCGGGGAGGGCGAGGTCGAGGGCGCCGGTTGCCTCGGGACGCCAGTCGTACTCCAGGGCACGGTACGCCGGGAGCAGCGGGCGGTTCACCAGTTCCGGATCGGAGACGACGATCACCCCGCCGAGGTGGGCGGCACCCCGCACCAGGCGTTGCCCGACTCCCATGACCTTGTGGATGCCTCCGAGGTTGACCGACCACTCGCCGGGGCAGTATTCCCCGGGCACCTCGCCGACGCGACCGTCGAGGCCGAGCGCGCGCAATGCCCCGACGACGAGGCCCGAGACGGTGCGAAACCGATCGCCGATCGTCTCGCGCGCCCGGGGCTCGGGCATCGCCCAGGAGAACGCGATCGTTCCCTCGTGGAACACCGCGGCCCGTCCGCCGGCGAGACGCTCCACCGGCGCGAATCCGAGGGAAGAGACCGCCGCCACCGCCGCGCGGTATCCGGGGCGCACACGGTCTTGGCGCCCGAATGCGACCGACCGCTGCGGCGTCCACATGCGCAGGGTGGGGGGATCGTCACCGGCTGCGACCCGGTGCAGGATCGCCGACGAAATGGCGGTGTCCAGGGCCGGGGGATCGAAGCGGTCGGTGATCAGCCGCAGCACCCGGCGAGGGTACCGGCACCGGAGAGATCAGCGTATGCCGGTGTCGTAGGAGAAGTCGAGGACCGTGGTCGAGTACGCCACCACGGTGACGTCCACCGGTGGCGCCGTTCCCAGCAGCCCATCGACCGCCTGGGGTACGACGTGGTAGAGCCCCGGGGAGAGGTCCACCGAGTAGCGGCCGTCGGCGTCCGTGGTCGCCTCGGCGACGGTGACCCCGGCGCCGTCGGTGATCTCGATCAGGGCATCGCCAACCGGCCGATCCGGGCAAGGCACCCCCACCTGGACCACCGGACAGGTGGGTCCGGCGGTCACGACTCCGGCGAGGTGGGCGGTGGCGAGAGCGGTGGTGGTGCCGGCGTCACCTGCACAGGCGGCCACTGCGAGGGCCAAGACGAGCGCGGCGACGGATCGCATACCGGTTCGACGGGTGGCGGGCCGGCTCCGGTTCCACGCCGCCGACAAATACCGAACCAGGTTGGGCACCCGTCCGACGATAATCGCTACACCGACCGGCGGAGGCCCCGGTGCAACGAGTCATCAGGATGATCGCGATGGCGCTCCTCGTCGCATCGTGCGGTGATGCGTTGGGCGGTGTCGGTGACCTCTCCCACAGGATCGTCTACGGCGACGAGACCACCACGACGACGAGCCTCGCTCCGGCGCAGAGCCAGGTCCTGCGGCTCCGGGGGATCACCGACCTGGTTTGGTGGAACGACGGCATCGACTCCGACACCACCGGTCTGGACCGCGAGCCCATGATCACGGCGGTGTGGCTCCGCGGCGACAAGATCAACCCGTTCGTCCAGGCCAGCCGGCGCGAGATCGCCACGGCGCTTCCCGGCATCGAGTTCCCCCAGTTGGCCCCCGAGACCGTGACCCACGTGTCGTCTCAGCTGCTCTACGACCAACTGACCGGGATTCTCGACGCCTCGACGGCTGCGGCTTTCGGGCTTTGGGCGGGGGAGCCCTACGACCTACCCCGGGCAGAAGGTCAGCTCGCCGTGCTGCGGGTCGGGCTGAAGACGTTCGAGGACGATGCCGAGGACGAGGTCTTCTCGTTCCAGGTCACCGACGGACGGGAGCTCACCTGGACGGAAGGGGGCTACGTCTACCAGCTGTTCTGCCGCACCGGAGTCAGCGAGGCGGCGTGCTTCGAGATGGCCGAGTCGACCATCCCGCTGTCGCTCATCGTGGCGCTTCCCTGATCGCGTCCGCGCGTCGCGGCGATACCCTCCTTCGGCGATCACCGGGAGGCACCGTGTTCCACCAGGGCAATTGGTGGTCCTACATCCAGTACGACGAGGAGCAGGATCGGCCGACAGTCGACCGGGCGCTGCTGCGCCGCGTCCTCGGGTACGCCCAGCCCTACCGCGGCCTGCTTGCCGTGGTGATCGGGACGATCGTGGTGATCACGCTGATCTCGCTCGCGCCCCCGCTCCTCATGCGGGACCTGCTCGACACCGCCATTCCCACCGGTGACCTGGGCCGGGTGACGCTGCTCGGCATCGGCATGGTGGCGGTGCCCCTGCTCAGCGGTGTGGTCGGGGTGGTGCAGCGCTGGGCGTCGGCGAGGGCGGGTGAAGGGATGATCTTCGACCTCCGCACCGGCGTGTACGCCCACCTTCAGCGGATGTCGCTCGGTTTCTTCACCACCACCCGGCCCGGCGAGCTCATGTCCCGACTCAACAGCGATGTCGTCGGCGCCCAGTCGGCGATCACCGGGACCCTCGTCTCCGTTGCGTCCAACGGCCTCGCGGTGGTGGCGACGATCGCCGTGATGCTCAGCCTCGAGTGGCGGTTGACGCTGGTGGCGGTGGCGATCCTGCCCCTCTTCATCTGGCCGAGCCGCCGCGTCGGCCGGGTACTGCGCAAGGTGACGCGCAATCAGATGCAGGCCAACGCCCGCATGAACTCGGCGATGAACGACACGCTCAACCTGAGCGGAGCGCTGCTGGTGAAGCTCTTCGGTCGCACCGCCGACGAAGACCGCCGATTCTCCGGCCACGCCGCCTCGGTGCGGAACCTCGGGGTGCGCCGCGCCCTCATCGGGAGGTGGTTCTTCATGGCGCTCGGCGTGGTGAGCGCCCTGGGCACCGCGCTCGTCTTCTGGCTTGGGGCGGTCCTCGTCATCCGGGGTGCCCTCACCATCGGGACCATCGTCGCCCTGTCGGCCTACCTGAGCCAGTTGTACGGGCCGCTGTCCGCGCTCTCCAACACCCGCGTCGAGCTCGCCACCTCGCTGGTGTCGTTCGAGCGGGTCTTTGAGGTGCTCGATCTCCCTCGCGACGTGGGCGAACCCGACCCGGCGGCACACCTCGACGACGTCGCCGGGCGCGTGACCTTCGAGGACGTGGCCTTCGACTACCGGGCGGCGATGCCGTCCGGGCTGGAGCACGTGGAGCGGTTCTCCTGGTCCCACCCGCCCGAGGAGGACGCCGCCGCGGCGACGCCGGTCTCCGGGCGGGGAAGGGCGATCGAGCACCTCGATTTCGACGTGCAGCCGGGAACCCTGGTGGCCCTCGTGGGCCCGAGCGGAGCCGGGAAGACGACGGTCACGTACCTCATCCCCCGTCTTTACGACACCACCGAAGGCCGGGTCCTCATCGACGGGCATGACGTCCGCACGCTCTCGTTCGAGACCATCGCCCGCAGCGTCGGGGTGGTCACCCAGGAGAACTACCTGTTCCACGACACGATCGCGGCGAACCTGCGCTACGCCCGTCCCGAGGCGACCCAGTCGGAACTGGAGGCGGCTGCCACGGCTGCGAACATCCACGACTTCGTCAGCGGGTTGCCGGAGGGATACGAGACCCTCGTGGGTGAGCGCGGTTACCGCCTTTCCGGAGGGGAGAAGCAACGGGTCGCCATCGCCCGCGTGATCCTCAAGGATCCGCGGATCCTGGTGCTCGACGAAGCAACCTCCCACCTGGACGCCCGATCCGAGGCTCTGATCAAGGAGGCCCTGGAACGGGTGATGGCGGGGCGGACCTCATTCGTCATCGCCCACCGCCTGTCGACGGTGCTCGCCGCCGATCGGATCCTCGTCCTCGATCGGGGGCGTCTCGTCAAGGAAGGCCGTCACGACGAGCTCCTGGCTGCCGGAGGATTGTATGCCGAGCTATTCCGGACCCAGTTCGCCCCTGCATCGGCTCATCCCGGGGTGTGATCCGGGGGCGGGGGTATCGTGCCGCGATGGTCCGTTTCCGCTGCGCCGTCACCCTGGCACGCCTCGCCCGGACGCTGAGCCGGGTGGCCGGGCGCGGAGGAACCGCATTCCCCGGGTTGGTCGCCCTCCGTATCGACCCGCGAGTGATCGAGAAGTTGGTGGCGAGCATTCCCCAGGGCGTGGTCGTGGTCACCGGAACCAACGGGAAGACGACGACGGCAAAGATGATCACGACGATGCTCACCGGCTCGGGGTGGACGGTCCTCGCCAACCGGACGGGCTCCAACCTGGCGCGGGGTGTGGCCGCGGCCCTGGTCGGCGCCGTCCGGCGCGGGCGACTCTGCGTCGATGCCGCCGTCTTCGAGATCGACGAGGCGGCCGTGCGTGACCTCGGGCCCCGACTCCGGCCGCGCCTGATCGTCGTCACCAACTTGGCCCGCGACCAGCTCGACCGGTACGGGGAGCTGGATACCACCGCTCGTCACGTCGCCGCCGCCGTGGCGGCGAGCCGTATCGCGGTACTCGCCGCCGACGACCCGATGGTGGCCCGGCTCGGCGCAGGACGCAGCGCCGAATCGCCGGAGGGCGGCGAGATCGCGTGGTTCGGGGCCGTGCCCGAGATCAAGGCGACCTTGCCCGACGACCGGGCGTTGTACGGGTACGCCGAGGCCGGTCACGCGGGGCCGTTCGATGCGCGGTTGACCCGCACGACGCCGGATGGTGACGGCCAATCGATCGCGGTGACCGTCGATCGGCGCGAGGTGGCGGTCTTCCTGCAGGTACCGGGGGTGTACAACGGGTACAACGCCACCGCGGCCCTGCTCGCGGTGTCCCGGCTCGGGATCGACCCGGTGTCCGCAGCGGTCCACCTCTCGGCGATGGCCCCCGCGTTCGGACGGGGACAGGTCGTCGACTATCACGGGAGACGCGTCAGACTCGTCCTGGTGAAAAACCCGGCCGGGCTCAACCAGGCCATCCGGTTGCTGTGCGACGAGCCCACCCCGTCTGCGGTGCTGATCGCCATCAACGACAACCACGCCGACGGTCGTGACGTGTCGTGGCTGTGGGACGCCTCGGTGGAGGCGCTGGCGGCGACCCCGCACCGGTTCGGGGCCGGGGGGATTCGTTCCGCCGACATGGCGCTTCGCTTCAAGTACGCCGGGATCGAATCCTGGGTAG
>Ga0209641_10001772_pt1 | contig 18972 bp, 18 predicted proteins | sample RifCSP16_1_FD_184022 | JGI IMG/M metagenome (GOLD analysis project Ga0209641, IMG submission 184022) | Soil microbial communities from Rifle, Colorado - Rifle CSP2_sed 16_1 (SPAdes) (version 2) | ecosystem: Environmental > Terrestrial > Deep subsurface > Rock core/Sediment | place: Rifle... | reverse complement strand
GGTGATCTCATAACTCGCACCGGCGGCATACTCGTGGTCCGCGCGATCGCCGGAGGTATAGGTGTTTTTGTAAATCTGGTTGTACGCAATGTTCAGCTTGCCTATGTCTTTAGCAAGAACGAGCTTGCCCTCGAAGACGTTGTCGGCATCCACTTTCTCCTGGTGTTCGGCATACAGAAGCATGTCTGCGGGAAGTCGGTTTCTCTCCGCGATCCGGTACCGCAGCCGGAATTTATACCCTGAATACTTCATCGTGTCATTCTCTTTCTGTTCATACACCTGATACAGCGCCGCGTCCAACCGGTCCGTGATGCCGTATTCGAGTTCGAGCTGCTGTTGCCAGTCGCTGCTGCTGTCTTTCTGCCGGTCTTTCGTGACTGCGGTCTGGTAGAACTCGACCTCCGCGCTGTCCTTTGCCAGGGTCAGATACTCATAGGTCCAGACATAGCTCCGCTGATCAGCGTGGGCTTCTCCGCCGAGCATGACCATTACCAGCGCGCCAAACAACATCGTGAAAATTCGCTTCATCATTCTACCTCCCCTTGTGATGTTGATTTTCATTTTCATTTAGATGCCAAATAAGTGTCCCTGCAGTTCAATGTTCAGAGCCGATCCAGCGCTGCCCCTGGACGGTATCCAGAAGCACGTTCTTTTCCTGTTCCGACAGCGCTTCCGCGGCACGACGAAACCTTACATACTCATCACTGATTCCCAGCATCACGTCAAGATAAGCTACTGCGGCCACTTCCCTGCTCATCAGTCTACACCTCCCTTCTTTGGACCAAGGCAACCGCGTTGCCGTTGCCTTGACGCCGACACGGTCGGCTCGCTCCATATCACACCTTTTTCACAAAAATTTCCTTCGTGATATCCTTGTCCACCGCAACCATGGTCTCGCCGAGCTGGATCACATAAGACGGCCTCTTCTGGTGCAGTTTGACAATGCTGCCGGGAACAACGCCCATGGCCGAAAGACGGTCAAGCCGTGAATGGGAGCCGGGCGTGATGAACACGATCTTTGCCTGCTCTCCCGGCACAAGGTCGGCGAGCGGGGCAACCAGCGGCTTCATCTCCTGTTTGAACATGGCGCAGCATTCCCCGCGGGGGATCGGCTTTCCGTCGGGAGAATTCGGCGGGTGGCCGAGGAGTGTGCAAACGCTGTCCGTTACTTCCGGAGAGAGAATGTGTTCGAACTTGCATGCCTCGGCTTCGGCCCCGTCCAGGGCGAAAAGGTCATAGAACATCCGAAGCGACAGTCTATGCCGCCGCACCAGTTCCCGCGCCCGCTTCTCGCCCTTGGGAAGCAATTCGACGGATTGGCCTTTGAGGGCGATCCATCCGTGCCTGGCCAGCTCCTTAACGATACTCTCGCATTCCTGAATGCTGCAGCTCTGCACGATCTGTTCCAACGTCAGCGTTCCCTCTTCCCTCAAAGTCCAGATGATCTCAAAAATCTCGTCCTCTTTCTCGATCTCCGGCAGGACGCACAAGGCCGGATGACCGGCTTTTCCCTCAATGGCGTCAATTTTTTTGTGTTCAGACATTGTTATCTCCTCCTTGCAAATATGATACGCATAGCGCATGGAGCATGGTGCATAGGGTTTTGCCCTTTTGCTCTCTGCCCTATGCTGCCCCTACAGCGCTATCTTCAACGTCCTCAGCGCCCAATTAAGCGCGCCTCCGACGGCAAACGCAAAGGGGAATATGAACGCCGCCATATACAGCGCGGCCTTCATTCCTCGTTCTTTCACCATCATAAAGAAGTTCGCGATGCAGGGCACGAAGAGCGTTATGACCACGAGGCTTACGACGATCTGGGTCGGATCGAGCATGCCCCCCTTGGCCAGCATGAAAAGCCCGGCTGCTCCGTAATCTCGGCGCAGAAACCCGATGACAAAGGCCTCGGCAGCTTTGCTCGGCAAGCCGAGCATGCCGACGACCAGGGGATCGGTCAGATTTTGAATATATGCCAGCGCGCCTATTTTATGCCCCACGAAAAGGATAAAGGTGCCGAGCATGAAGAGCGGCACTGCCTCCTTTAAATACCACTGCACGCGCGCAAGCGTTTTTACAAAAATGTTCATCAACTGCGGCACGCGGATGGGCGGGAGTTCAAGAACAAAATCAGAAGGCTCACCGGGGATGATTTTCGACGCGAGGTACCCGACAAGGAGCATTACTCCCGCTATTGTCCCGAGCCAGATGGTTGTTGCCAGACCGGAGAGCCCGGACACCATGCCGAGGATGACCCCGAGCTGGGCTGAACAGGGAACGCCGAGCGCCAGAAGAAGGGTCACCAGTATCCTTTCTTTTTTTGTCTCAAGGATGCGCGTGGTGAGCGTGGCCATGGTGTCGCAACCGAGCCCGAGTACCATCGGGAGCACAGCCTTGCCGTTCAGTCCCATCACTTTGAATACCTTATTCACCATGACCGCGAGCCTCGGCAAATACCCCGAGTCTTCGAGAATTCCGAAGGCAATGAAAAAAAATCCCACAATGGGCAGCACGATCGCGATCGCATAGGTGAGCGCCATGGTGATGAGTCCATAGTCACCGATGAGGAGTTCCTGAATGAACGGCGCCGGAAAGACGAAGGTTACGATCTTCGTTGCCCAGGGGTTCAGGTACTCGCCGAACACAGTCTCTTCCAGGAACCCTACAGCGTCTCCCGCCCCGAACACCCACACGAACTGATACACGAGATAGAGCACAAAGGCAAGGATCGGCAAACCGTAGATCGGATGCATCGACCACCGGCCGATATGAAAAGCGATCGTAGACCCCTTCCCGGCTTCATGCAGGCTCAATACCTGCGAGAGAATTTCGTCCGCTTTTTTCAGCCGGCGCTGATTAATGAGATAGCCGAGGGAGTTGTTGAATTTCGACTGCACTTCCTGCCGGATTTTTTCAATTTTTGAGATCATCTTGTCCTGTAAATTCGCATGGAGCCACCCTTTGAGGCTCTCATCCCCAGCGAGGATCATGAGGGCAAGCGAACGAGCCGAAATATTCGCTTCCGGCAAAAGCGCGGAAATATCCCTGACCCCTGTCTCCATCGCGTCGTCATACCGCACGCCTGCGGGCGACCTCCGGGGATGTTGAATGCTTTTGAGGAGCCGGTCTATGCCGCTCCTCCGGATGGCGACGGTCTTGACCACTTCTATGCCGAGCATCTGCGACAGCTTATCCTGATCTACCATGATGCCGCGGCTCCTGGCCTCATCATCCATATTGAGATCAAGGATAAAAGGCACGCCCATCTCGGCAAGTTGCAACGTGATCAGGAGCCCGCGCCGCAGGTTTTTGGTATCGGCCACCTGGACGACCGCGCCCGCGCGGTCCGTGAGCAGCATATCCCTCGTGACTTTTTCATCCTCGGACATCGGGACCAGGCTGTTCACCCCCGGCGTATCGATCACGAGTGATCGCGTTTTGTTCAATGTCGCGTTTCCGTAGGTCACTTCGACCGTGGTTCCCGGATAATTGGACACCGTGACATATTTTCCGGTAAGAAGCCCGAAGAGCGCGCTCTTTCCCACGTTCGGGTTGCCGATAAGAAGCACTTTATTCAGCTTTGAATCTCGATAACGTTCAGCGTCGTTTGAACCATGGTCATGCATTACAACAGCCTCCAAAACGGTACATTACAAATGCCAAATCATTCGGTACATTGAATTTGAGTTTTGGTTATTATTATGCGATATCTGTTATTTCTTTTTTCTTCGACATTCTTCACACAGTCCGTACAGCTCCAATTTATGATTCTGAACGAGAAATTTGTTCTTTCGCGCGACATCCTGCTGGAGCTCTTCAATCTGGGTGTTTTCAAATTCGATGATGGCGCCGCACTGAGTGCAGATCAAGTGATCATGGTGTCCTTGAGCTGCGTTGTATTCGTATCGCGTAAATCCGTCTTCAAACCGGCGCTCCTCGGCCATTCCTGCTCTGGCCAGGAGCTTGAGCGTCCGGTACACGGTCGCATAACCGATGCCGGGATAAGATTTCTTCACCAGGCCATGCAGTTCTTCCGCGCTCAAATGCCGGCCGGCAACCATGAAGACCCTGAGGATCTTATCCCGTTGTTGCGTGGATTTGAGCCCCTGGCCGGCCAGGTAATCCGTCAATTGATTGGCTGCGTTTTTCTTCATATATTGAATTTGAAAACCATTTTCAATTTTATGGTACAGATATACCATGCTGAGGAGAACATGTCAAGACATTTTTATTCGTCATTCCCGCCCCTGTTTTAACCTTGCGGGGGCAGGCTTGCAAGCCCGGAATGACCGCTACAGTAATGTTATCTTACTTTTCAGTAGCCGAGGACTACAGTGGATTTTTGAGAGACTCATAGCATTTATCCGTCATTCCGGCAGCGTTCAAGCCGGAATCCAGAGACTTTTATTTTCTCATTGTCCTGAAAAAACTGGATTCCCGATTAAAGCATTCGGGAATGACGAAAAAGTGTCGCTGTAGTGCAAATGGCGGGATAAGAAAGGGAAATCACTCTTTCTCAAAACAGGGAATACAGACGATCTTACTGTTCTTCACACGGCCGCGCGATTCCATGAATTTTTCTCCGCAGAGCGAGCACCGCGCGGAGCCGCGTATCCTCGCTTCATGGGGAGGCAGATCAGATAGCTGCTCTATGGTCATGATCTCTTTTTCATCCGCCCGGAGTATTGCCGCGGCCTTGTCCATTTTATATTCCCTCATCGCGCGGGACACATCCTCACCCGCATCCTGTCTTTTTTTAAGTTCCGGAAAGCGCTGGTCGTCCTCGAATCCGCGGTAATCTTCGGATATGCGTATCCCCTGCCCCGTCCTCCGATTAAAGAACGTGTACACATGCTTACCGAAATCCCGAAAGATGAGGTTTCCCTTCCCAAAGGTACATCCGGTGATATACTGGATGGCGTCAGCCGCGCAGGAGTCATTCTCGACAATTGCGACAAGCTCCTCGTCCCCAGGACGCTCGGCCTTGAGTTCGTGAAGAGCCGCCTTTGCCACCCGGAATCCGAGCGCGAGACCGGGGCAGAGGTGGCCGTGGAATTGGACGGCCTCCCGAAGATCGGTATCGATATTATCTTGCATGAGAGAGCCTCCTTCTAACAGGATCGCAGGATTGACGCACTCGTAAGAAATCTGAAAATACACATTTCCGTCATTCCTGTGCAAGACCTTAGCCTGCCCCGGTACGCTTAAGGCCGGGGGGAATCAAGTCTTTTCAGGCAGTTTCCCGCCCTCTGGATCCCCGCCTTCGCGGGGATGACGACTTTTTACGAGGACGTCAGGATTGAGAAATAAAAATCTTTTCGGCATCCTGTAAATCCCGTAAAAAATTACTTCCTGAGAACAAGCTTCGCCGCGAGGATGTCTTTTGCCCTTTTCAGATGACTCCGGACGGATTCGTTGTCATCAATGGCAAGATGGATCTCACGCGCGATCTCTTCCTCACCCGCTCCGCTTGCCTTCACGGCCCACTCACGGTAGTTTTCCGCGTGGCTGTCGCCGTGTTCGATCCAGTGTTCGAGCATTACCAGCAGTTTCTGCTGTGTTTCCGCATCAGGATTCCCCTGTCCGCTCTCCGGTGTGTGGCCATGAGTGTGATGTTTGTGATCGTCGTGCATAGCTCCTCCGTTCGCATGGTAGTGGCCGAAATGTCCGTGACGGTGGACGTGCGCGGTACTGCCGTGCTGGTGCGCGTGTTCGTGGATCAAGTTTACCTTAAGCAGCAGTTCCTCATTGTTGATGATGTCCCGGAACCCCCCGTCTGCCGCAACCCTCTGTTCTTCAGAAAGAACGATCGCCCGTTCGGCAATATCCCCCGCTATCGAGAGATCGTGTGTGGCCGAAATAATGGTCTTTCCTTTATGATGCAGTTCATTGAGGAGCTCGATGAGCCAGACCTGCGTCCTCGGGTCGAGGCCGTTCGTGGGTTCATCGAGCAGGAGCACCTCGGGGTCGATGGCAAGGCTCGATGCAATGGCAACCTTCTTTTTCTGACCGTCCGAAAGCGTATGTGGGGCCCGGTCCCGGATATCCTGAATGCGCAGCGATTCGAGCTGTCCCTCTACGATCTCTTCGATCCGGCCCCGGGAGAACCCGAGCTGGAGCGGTCCGAAGGCCACCTCGTCCCACACGGTGGATGAGAACAACTGTACATCGGCGTTCTGGAACACAAAGGCCACCCGTTTCCGAAAGTCCATGGAGAACGCCCTGTCTTCGAGCGCATTTTCAGACAAGATCTTTCCGAATGCCCGAATGGCGCCGGATTGAGGAAAGACCAGGCCGTCGAGCATGGCAAGCAGGGTGGACTTTCCTGTGCCGTTCGCGCCAAGGATCACGGTTCGCTCGCCGGGCTGAATGTCGAGCGTCAGCCCTTTCAAGACCGGCATTCCGTCGCTATATGAATAATAAACATCAGTGCAGTTGAAAATACTCGTCACCGGATGATGCCCCTTTCGAAGAAGATCAATATACCACCAAAACAGACAACTGTCACCAGCCAGATATAATCCACCATCGCTGCGCGGAACCGGGCGAGCGAGGGGAATTCCCCGTGAAATCCTCGTGAGAGCATGGCCCGGTAGACATCTTCGGCCATTTCCGTCGATTTCATGAAGGTGACACCGACGCGCGAAGCCGTCCAGTTCCGTTCCACGTCGTTCGAAAAAGTTTTGATGGTCCTGCTTTTTCTCCCGCGATACATGTCCTGGATCATTCGCAGGAATACAAAAAGGAAGCGCTCCGTCATGCTGAGGGTCATCACGAATAACCGGGGAACGAACAGGGCGCTGAGTCCGCTGAAAACGGAGGACCACCGTGTGGTTATCGTAAACAGTACGGCAAAGGAGACGGAGGCGGCAACGCGCGAGACGAACAGGATGCTTCCCCAGAGACCCTGACGCGTAATGGCTATCTCCTGCGGGATTGTGTACGGCCCCCAATGATGCGCGGAACGAAGTTTTATAAGAACCAGGATCGGATCACCGGGGGTAACAATGTTCAAGAGCGCGGGAAGCACGATGGCCGCTGAAAAAAGCGGCACAAAGAACCAGACACGCTTCAGGAACAATCCGGGGGGAACTGCCGAGACCAGCGCGATAACAAGACCGAACGTGTACAGAAGCCACAAGGTCTGCGGCGTACGGAGCATACTGGCGAGGATAATGAGAAAGAGAAAGCTCACCAGCTTGATCCTGACGTCAAGGGACTGAAGCAGCCCCTTTTTCTGCGCAACGTGCTCGGCGAAAAAGGACCGTTCAGCCACCTGGGCGACCGCCAACAGCGTTTTGTCGAGAAAGTCAGTTCGCACTGCACCCGCCACGCGGAGCATCCCTCGTCATTCACTTCTCCCCGTTCCTGCGCACCAATATCTTCGCAAGCAAGTACATGACCACCGCGGCGATGATGACTCCGATCACACCGGATGCAATATATCCGGCACTCTCGCCCGCCATTCCTTTGCTCTGGCCCGGCACGGCATAATCGGGCAGAGGCGCTTTCCATATTTCCGCCAGCCGTTTCATCCCTTCGGGCACGAAGCCCGCCGCCTTCTCGATCTTATCAAGACCCCATTCGCCCCATGCGCCCCCGGCTCCGAACCATTGAGGAACAATGACACCCAACGGCGATAGTATCGCCAGGATCCCGATGCCTATCCAGAGTTTTTTAACCGTTGTCATAGATCATCCTTTTCTTATATTCACAATACCTCTGCGCTCGCTGTTTTGCTGCTCATCACCGACCCAGCATTAAAGGATCGTTCTTTTGAAAATATTTTATTACCAGCGCCGTGACAGCTGCCTCGGCAAATCCGAACAGCAGGAGATGCTCAACGGCCATTACCGGCACGGCAATGCTCAGCGGAAACGGCGAGTAGAGCGGCTGTCCGGAGGCGGAGCGCTCTATCATGGGCTGGATCCCCAATTGAACGGCGGTAATGAGGGCAGAGACATTGATGCTTACGTATGCTGCGATCGCACCGGCGATCCAGCGTCTCCTGCTGTTTACTTCTGAGCGAGCGGCAAGAAGACGATAGAGAGCGTATCCCACGAGCCCTCCGATGACAGCCATGTTGAAGCAGTTCGCCCCGATCGCAGTGATCCCGCCATCGCCGAAGAGCAACGCCTGAATAATGAGGGCCACGGAAACAGAGATGATGGCTGCCCATGGCCCGAGCAGAATGGCGATGAGGGTCGCTCCGGTGGCATGGCCGGTCGTGCCGCCGATAATGGGGATGTTGAACATCATAATGACAAAGCTGAACGCCGCGCCGATGGCAAGGTATGGCGCCTGTTTTGCCTTCAGAGTCCTGTTCAGTTTCCACGACGCGAATGCCCAGAATGGGACCACGGCGGCATACATAACGCCATACGTGGCGGGCCCCAAATACCCATCAGGAATGTGCATAGACGAGCTCCCTCCCTGCCGCTCTCATGGCGATACAGTACTGAGTGCGCGGTTGTGCGGACTTTGTTTCAAATGCTTTTTTAAACCAGTTCTTTCCCCGTCGTCGTCATGGTCAGCTTGCCGTGCTTTACCCCCCTTGTACCGATCAGCCGGTCCGCGATTTTCTTGATATCCCGGCTCTTACCGCGTACGATCAGCACTTCGAGACAGTTGTGGGCGTCGAGATGAACATGGAGGGCGGATACGATCTGACCGTAGGACTTATGTTGCATATCCGTCAGGGAATGATCGAGCTCACGCGTATGGTGGTTATAGACGAGGGTGATCGTGCCGACGGTTTCCTCGTCTCCCGATTCCCACTGCTGTTCCACAAGACTGTCACGGATCATATCCCGTATGGCTTCGGACCGCGTGCCATATCCTTTGCGGCCTATGAGAGAATCAAATTTTTTTATCAGCTGGCTGTCAATGGACACGCCGAATCGGGAAATTTCAGACATTCAGCCTCCGTGTTACGATTTTTTGAAAAGTAGCACAGCGGCGGGTTATTGTCAAGTACTTTGTGGCCTGATTATCGCTATCACGGCCCGCGGCAGCAACCAATAAGATATGGACCGAGCCGACCGCGTGGACCAAGTCGACCGTGTCGACATAATGCACGGGAACATGGTTCCCTCGGTCCATAATAACGGCAACACCCCCCGCTCGGTTTCTATCAGTATAGGATACGGGACGGAGGTTGCCTTGGTCCAAAAGAATCTCGCGAGCATGTCGGGTTTTGCGGAGAAATAGCGTATATAGCCTGCCTGCTTTTATGATATAATAAAAACCTGCCCCGAAGAAATGATTCATCTGATAATTAATCTATAAGGGAGGAATACCATGCGTAATTATAAAATCATTATCTGCTGTGCGTTCCTTATTACCGCATCGGCATGCACGTCAAAACAGAACGGCGCCGTCGAGGGAACCGTGAACCCGCCGAATGCCGGCGCGAGAATCACCGCCACGCAGGACGGCAAGGCCGTAACAGCCGTTGACGCAATCAGCGCGGACGGAAAATTCAGAATAGTCCTTGCACCGGGAAGATACGATATCAACGTGACGGTTCCTGCATCACCATTTCCGCTGATTTTTCCGGTCGTCGTCGAGCCGGGAAAGACGACCACCCTTCCCCTGATCGACCTGACCATGCCCGCCGGCCAGTCGGTGCTGTCTGGAACAATAGCGCCCGGCGGCGCCGTCACGAAGGTGACGCTTCTCTATGAAGGCAAAGAACGGGCGGCTATCAATACCGACACGGAAGGTAAGTATGAATTTACCGGTCTTTCCGCGGGAAATTATACCATACAGGTAAACTCCCCTGACTATGCAGGCGACGCCGCCGTAATAAATCTCGGCGATGCACAGAAGGCAACGCAGAACATCAGACTTCTCTCTGTCTCGACAGTTGACGGCGTGGACTGGACCGCGGGGAAAATCCGCGCCACCGGCGTGGGCATGCCGCCGAAAAATGCTTCAAATGCCGCGGCAAGCCGTGAGATGGCAAAGCGTGCCGCGCTTGCGGACGCGCAGAGGAACTTGTTGAAAGCCATTGACCAGCTCAAGGTCTCGCCCGATCAGAGCTTGAAGTCTTTCATGGGTGATAAGAACTACAGGGAAAGGATCCAGGGGTTTGTCCAGGGATATAGAATTGTGCGGGAACAGGAACTGAGCGGCGGCAAGAGAGAAATAGAGCTGGAACTTTCGCTCACCGGTCCCGGCGGCCTTTCAACCGTTCTTCGGGAACGTCAGCCTTAAAATCATTATGAGAAGAACACTTCCTCCGAGACCCGTCAAACTGTTCGTCGGCATGTTATCGTCAGATGCGGCCCTCTTTGAGGCCTGCAAGGACCTGCTTCACGAAAAATACGGGCCCGTTGACTGCCAGAGCGAGATCATCTCATGGGACTTTACAGACCACTACTCTGCCGAGATGGGCCCGGGACTTCTGCGAAGATTCATTTTCTTCGAACGGCTTGCGGACCCCGGAGAGCTTGCCGGCATGAAAACACTCACCAACAGGATCGAAGAGCGGATGGCCGTCACCGCGGACAAGGGTGTCCTGCGGAGGATAAACCTCGACCCCGGATACATCACCGAAGCCAAGGTCGTGCTCGCGACGACCAAGGATTACTCCCACCGGATACATATCGGCGGAAACATCTTTGCCGAAATAGCACTCGTCCAGAAAGGCGGCCGCTTTACGCCGCTCGCGCATACCTATCCCGATTATCGAACGGATGAGTATGTACGCATGTTCAGCAAGGCGCGGGAACTGCTGAGGGAATCCCTGCGGGAAAAGGGCCTATGAGGGCGACCGCATGCCCGGATGGCAGCGTTTGCAGTCGTTCAGCGGGAATGCGATACGCAGATGGCATACACCGCAGAAATGGTTGTCGAGGTTCTTGTCCATGGTAAAATGTTCGGTTGTTTTTTTCTTGATATTGAAGATATCGGGGTGACACTGAGAGCAGTCAAGCCACTTCGCATGCGCCTTATGCGGAAAAACCGCCGGAGAGATCATCGCCATCTCAGCCCTGAGCTCCAATTGCCTGTCCAGTGTCATCGGCGCTTTGTCGTCATAAAGACTGTTCTTCGGCTTGATCAGCCCTTTATCAAGCGCCTGCATCCAGTCGATCTTATTCCCGAACGGAGCTGCGGGTAATTTCACCGCGAAGGCACTGAATTTCGCCGGGTTGACCTTTGTTCCTCCGCTGTGGCACCGTTTGCAGTTCTCCCCTTCCGGCCCTTTCGGTGCGAATGCCGTCTTTCCGTTGTGGCAATGCCCGCAGTATCTTCCTTCCCTGATGAGCTTCTCGGTTATTGGAGTTTCACCCAGCCTCATGCCGAACTCAAGCTCCAGATGACAAACCCTGCACGTGAACTTGGACCGGTGCGACCAGTGAGGAAAGACCACTTTTTGCTGTCCGTTCTTTTCAGCCAGCCGGTTCAGCACGGTATTGCCGTACTCTTCAGGGGGTAACGTGGGAGGCATGTTGCGAAGCTGCATCAGTCCTCCCGAAAATGCCTGTTCAGACGGGAGAGGAGCCGCCGCAGCTACGACGATAGTAAACGCTATGAGCAACCGAGAGGAGATGCGCATGAGTCAATCTCCGTAACTATTCAGGTACCTAATATCCGTCATCCCCGAAGGACCCTATCGGGGATCCAGTGACGTTGAAAACTTCCGGATTCCCGATTAAAGTGTTCGGGAATGACGAAACGGTGCGGTATGGCAGATCCGAACGTGCCGTTGTTCTCTCTATGATTGATTTGAAGCCACCTGAATGCCTACCAATCTCCCTGGGGAAAGGCTATGCTTCCTCCGATCGCCGCCTTACGAGGCAGGAGCGGCCTTCGGCGTTGATTCTTCTTTTGCCCGGACCATGTGAGACAGCGCATCCATTGCAGTCCTCAGGGTCTTGTTCTCAATGAATTCGTATACCGGAAGGTGAATGGTATCAAAAGGGTCTATGGCTTTGTCCACAAAACTGAAAGACAGGTCTTTCCATGCTTTAAATGCCTTCACGGCCTCCCTTATCTGTTCGTGGACCATCATTTCAATGACCTCGAAACTGACCTTGCCGGCCTTCATAAGCATGAAGCCCACCGGGGAATACTCTTTGTTCTTTTGGGAGTCGAGAATCTCCAGAAGCTCCGCTTCGGTCACCGCACCGCCTTCAACCAGCAGGTCTCCGATGGCGCGCGCGTACGGAGAGAACGACTGGAGGATCTTGCCGTCATGAAAGATCATGCTGCCGATGCTGTTGCCCGACTCTATTATGAGCTCACCGCTACGCGCCTGCAGACCGATGACGAGCAAAATACCCTCTATGGTAAATCCGGAATTGTCATTCATTGTGCACAATTATGGCATAAAAAAGACCTGCTGTCAAACATCAGAAAATGTTTCGTCAAGAATAATCCAATGATGGGGCTGCAATAATCACAACTCCCTGAAGATCAAAAGAGGGAACCTAACCTCGCAAAACCCTGTCAAACAGGCTTCTCACCTCTTTGCGCATTTGTTCGTAGTCGCTCAGGAGCTTCTGCCCCGCCGGCACTGAATCATCCACGTATCCCATGCGGCGCGAAAGAGACGTTAGTTTTTCCGGATCCCTGGTAAGGTCGTTCGTGGACTGATTTGACGCCATCCTCATCCTGCTTTCCAGCTGGCGCATGAACAGAAAGGCCTTCTTCATTATTTGATAATCCTCGGGACTCAGAAGCTTCCGTTTTCTGAGAGCGCAAAGGGCATTGTACGTCCCCGGCATCCGCACCCGGCGATCCTTCCTTCCATGGACAAGTTGGAGGAATTGGACGAGAAACTCGATGTCCACAAGTCCTCCAGCGCCCTGTTTGATGTTGTAATGGGCCGAGTCCTCTTTCCCTCTTTCCTCCTCCATCCTTTTGCGCATCGCGCGGATGTCGCCGGCAAGAACAGTCTCATTCGTTTCCTGGTAGATCATATCGAGGAGACTGTGGGAAAACTCCCTCCCCGCGGTCCGGTCACCTGCCACGCACCGCGAGTTGATCAACGCCTGTCTCTCCCACGTCCGGGCCTGCGTCGCGTAATAATTACGGAAAGCGGTCAAACTCTGGGCAAGCGGGCCTTTTGATCCTCCGGGCCTGAGGCGGGTGTCCACACGGTACAGAAAACCTTCCCGGGTCATCGTCGTCAGATAAGAGATCGTCTTCTCCGCTATCTTATTATAGTATTCGAACACCGTCAGGCCTGTAGGCGGAGCAATGGCCCGGTCCTCGGAAAACAGGAACAGGATATCAAGATCCGAACCGTACGTCAGCTCCCTGCCGCCGAGCTTGCCCACGCCGATGATCGCGAGTCCTGAAGCAACCGGTCCGACATGGTAACGCTTTCCCGTCTCCTCCATTGCCAGCCTGAGCGCTGCTCTCAGACAAACATCCGCGAGCCTCGAAAGAGCGCGGGACGCCGCCGGCGACGGGATGGTGGAAAGGAGGTCCGCCATCCCGGTCCGTATTTCTTCGCGGTGTTTGAACTTCCTGATAACATCGAGTTTTTCCGGGACGTCTCTCGCTTTATCGAAGGCCTCGGCAAGTTCTTTATCGAGCAGAGCGGTTACCCCTCCGCTGAATGACCGGCTTGTATCGAGCATGTCCTCGAGGAGTTCGGGGCTCGCCACGAACATCCTCGAGAAGTACTCGCTGTTCGCAAAAATAGCGATGAGGATCTTGATTGCCATGCCGTCCTGTTTTACGAACGACTGGAACGCGTCCCATGAACCCTGGGACGCGAGAAAGGACTCCAGATGGTTGAGCGCCCGGTCCGGATCAGGCGAAGAGATCATCTCATGGAATATCTGGGGAAATATCTCGCTGAACCGCTTTCGATTTCTCGGCGTCTGGTGCGCGAATGCCTCCCCCTCGCGGAGCAGAAGCAGATTACGGAATGCCCTGCCGGGCTCGCGAAACCCGAATGCCTTGAGAGCCGCGACAGCCTCCTGCTCAGTGGTTTCAGGGTCCAGAAAGAGGTCATACTGTTTAAGCCTGTCTTCGGGCGCGGCCTCCTCCGCGGCGGACTCGAACAAATTGTCATAGATGGCCCTGACCCTGCGCGTGTGCAATGCATAGTCGCGGAGCAGGGCCTCCGTCTCATTCCCCCGGCCCAGATATCCGGCGCGTCGCGCAAGCGCACGCAGTTCACGCTGCTCGGTCGGAAGGGTCTGTGTTTGGAGATCGTTCAAGATCTGGAGTCGGTGTTCCACGGTCCGGAGAAATACATACGCCTTTGAGAGGTCAGCCTGTTCCTGATAGGTTATCAACCCCTTCTGCGAGAGCGCGTGGAGGGCCTTGAGCGCATTTTTTTCGCGGAGCGCCTTGTCCCTGCCTGCGTACATGAGCTGGAGCGCCTGGATCACAAACTCTATCTCGCGGATGCCGCCGTATCCCAATTTCACATCACGGTAGGTCTTTCCCTTCTGCTGCACGTCCTTGTTGATCTTCTGCTTCATCTCGCGGATCTCGGCGATCGCGCCGTAATCCAGATATTTCCGGAACACAAAGGGCGTGATCCTTTCCAGGAACTCCTGTCCGACGTTCTCGTCGCCTGCCACGGGCCTTGCCTTGATGAGCGCGGAGCGTTCCCAGGTCTGTCCCCAGGACTCATAATAGATCTCATATCCGCCCAGGCCCTGCGCAATTGGCCCGCGCTGCCCCTCCGGCCGAAGCCGCAGATCTACCCGGAACACAAAGCCGTCTTCGGTGCTTTCCCCGATGACCGCGGTAAGTCTTTCAGCGAGCTTCAGAAAATACTGATGGTTCGTTATTCTGTTCGAGGGCGTCCCCTCCTGAGACTGAATTCCCTCAGTCTCCCCGTCCGCCGAATACGCATACATGAGATCGATATCCGAGCTGAAGTTCAGCTCATTCCCTCCGAGCTTGCCCATGGCAATGACCGCAAACCCGGCAACAGCCGTTGCGCCGTCTTCCGAAACAGTCAAGGGCGTCCCGTGTTTTTTCGCGAGTTCTGAGTCAATTCGCCGGTATGCCGTCTGCAAACATGCCCCGGCAAGATCGGACAGCTCGGACACCGTCTCACGGAGGTCCGCCTTGCCGAGCAGGTCGCGCAATCCGATCCTGAGCAGCTCCTGTTTGCGGAATATTCGCAGCGCACGGTAAAATTCCGCGGGCCCTTCCGCATCCCTGATCGCGGCATTCAGCCGTTCGGAAAGAACGTTCATGCCGGCAGGGTGCGCGAGATAGCCGGGAGCGGACAAGAGTTGCAGACTTTCGTCCGCTCGGGATACGATAAAAGAAGAGAGAAAACGACTCGCGCCGAAGACCGTGATGAGCGACAGGAGGACATCCTGTCGCGAGCAACAGAGCGATATGAAAGCGGAGCCGTCGCTGAGGGAGCTTACGAACCGTTCCAGGTTATTGAGCGACAGGTCGGGGTCCGCGGCGGATGTTAGCGGCGTGAGCAGGAATGGCGCGGCTCCTCTCAGGGCTTCGGCGCCGAGTCTCGTGCTCATGAGTTCAAGGTTCTTGAGCGCCTGCGAGGGATTCTCCAGGCCGCAGCGCGCGAGCTGTTCCGGAGAGAGTATTATAGTATTGTCAAATGACATTTTTTATATTATACTGGCAAGCGTTGCGAGATACAAGCGGAGAAAACTCGTCTGCCATGAAGGGACAAGGATAACAAATCAGCCCATAGCTGAGCTGGTTCAGGCTTGCAGCCTGAACCGCGGCTGATTTTTTGGTTCAATCAGCGTGATTGAATCAGCGGAATTATTCTTAAAAATTCGCGCACATTCGTGGCTGAAATTATTTATGGAACAACTTCGCGATAACCAGTGCTGTTACGTCTGCGGCGCAAGAAATCCTTCCGGCCTGAAGGTCGTTTTCCAGATCGACAAGGCCGCACGGTCCATACGCGCATCCTTCACGCCATCCGCGGCGCATCAGGGATACGAAGGGATCGTTCACGGCGGCATCCTGTCCGCCCTGCTCGACGAGGCCATGGCAAAACTGGCGTTCAGTCTCGGCATGCCGGCCGTGACCGCCGAGATCACGGTAAAGTTCAAGTCGCCGGCATCTCCGGGCGAAGAACTGAACATCACCGGCAGGATCACGCACGAAACGCGCAGACTTATCCAGGCAGAAGCGAAGATCGAAAAAGGGCTCGTTTCGATCGCGGAGGCGACGGGGAAGCTTCTCAGAGTGTAATAACTGTTCTGACCGCAGATCGATCGCGGGAAACCTAAACCGAACAAACCGGAAAAGCTGTCTCACGCAAAGCCGCAAAGAACGCAAAGGAAATATTAAAACTTGGTTTACAATCTTAATGAGTTTGTCTTTCTTTGCGACTTGGCGCCTCGGCGTGGCCTCTGGCCATTGCGCGAAAATTTTTTTGCTATTTCGTAGCATTTGATAATACGGTCACTATGAGCTATTCAAACAAGCAGATCGCCGAATTAATTAAAAGTAAGATCGGGAAGCCCATGCTCCTCAGGGAACTGATGCGGCAGCTCAGGCTGAAGCCGGAGGCGCGCCGTAATATCAAACACGCGCTGAACGAGCTCGTCCTGAAAGGCGAGGTCATCAAGACGCGGGGAAACCGGTTCGGACTGCCCGAGAAGATGGAACTGGAGACCGGAACATTGCAGGCCCACCCGCAGGGTTTCGGGTTTGTCATCCCGGACAAGGCGGGCAAGTCCGATGTGTATATTTCCGCCAAGGGCCGCCTCGACGCCATGGACGGCGACAAGGTTGTGGCCCGCATAGCGCCTGCGGCGGGAAGAAAGAAGCCCGCGGGCAAACGCGAAGGGATGATCATCCGCATCCTCGAACGCGCCCACACAAAGGTGGTGGGAACCTACGAACTCCCGGAACCGCGAACAGGCGGCGTCGGTTTTGTAACGCCGTCGAATTCGAGACTCACCCAGGACGTGATCATCAGCCCCGAAAACGCCGGAGGGGCGCGGCCCGGATCGATCGTCTCAGCGCAGATCATCGCCTATCCCATGCGCGGCAGGCCGCCGGAAGGCAGGATCATCAGGGTCATCGGCGAAACCGGCCAGCCCGGCATAGAATCCGAGCTCATCATCGAAGAGTATGAACTGCCGGTAGAGTTCTCCCCTGCCGTTCTCCAGGAGGCTTCCGACATCCCGCAGCAGGTCACTTCCGCCATGTGCCGGGGAAGGCGCGACCTCCGGGCGCTTCCGACGGTCACGATAGACGGTGAAAAGGCCCGGGACTTCGACGACGCGATCTCCATTGAGAAGATCAAGACCGGCTATCGCCTCTGGGTCCATATTGCCGATGTCGCCCACTACGTAAAAGAAAATACGCTTCTGGACCAGGAGGCATACCAGCGCGGGACGAGCGTGTATCTTCCCGACCGGGCCATCCCCATGCTCCCCACGCCCCTCTCGAACGGCATCTGCAGCCTGAATCCCGACGTGGACAGGCTTACGCTCACCGCTGAAATGGATATTTCGCCGGCAGGAAAGATCCTCACCTATGATATCTATGAGAGCGTTATCAAGAGCGCCGAGCGCATGACCTATACCGCCGTGCGGGAGATCCTCGTGGACAGGGACCCCGGCCAGCGGAAGCGCTATGCCCGGCTTCTCCCGGATTTCGAGCTCATGGACGAGCTTATGGAAATACTTCGGGCAAAGAGGACCAAACGCGGGAGCATCGACTTCGATTTGCCGGAGCCCCAGATCGTCCTCGATCTCCAGGGCCGCCTGAGCGACATCATCCGGGCGGAGCGCAACAGGGCGCACCAGATCGTCGAAGAGTTCATGCTCGCCGCGAACGAGACCGTGGCCGCCCATGTGGAAGAAATGGAGGTCCCGTTCATCTATCGCATCCACGAGGAGCCGGATGAGGACAAGATAACGGACCTGGTGGATTTTCTCTCCTCCCTCGGCATCAACTTTCCCGTGGAGAAAAAACTCAAGTCATCCTCTCTGCAGAAAGCGATAAACCAGGTAAAAGGCACGCCCGAAGAAGTGCTCGTCAACACCGTCGTGCTCCGCTCGATGAAACAGGCCCGGTATTCGCCGGAGAATGTCGGGCATTTCGGTCTCGCGGCGCAAAGCTACACGCACTTCACCTCTCCCATACGGCGATACCCGGACCTCATTGTCCACCGGGTCCTGAAGGCCGGGCTGCGGGGAGCTCTCAAAAAACCCGAGGTCATCGAAAAGCTTGACGAAACATTGCCGGAGGCCGCCACCCACTGTTCCCTGCGCGAACGCACCGCCATGGAAGCTGAGCGGGACGTCGTGACGATGCTGAAGCTCGATTTCATGAAGGACAAGCTCGGCGAGACCTTTGACGGGATCATCACAGGCGCTGCCCAGTTCGGCTTTTTCGTGCAATTGACCGGGCTGTTCGTCGAGGGGATGGTCCACATCTCAGCGCTGGCCGGCGACTATTACCACTATGAAGATAAACAGCACTGCCTGCGGGGAGAGCGGACGAAGCTCGTCTACCGCATCGGCGACCGGGTCCGGGTCCGCGTGGATAAAGTGGACAGGGACCGGAAAAGGATTGACTTCTCACTCTCAAAAGAATAAAATTCATGTGTCTTGCGATCGTGTTTCCCGCGGCGATCATGGCACCGTGATCCCCTGTTCAAAGCGAAGGACTTCCGGTGAATAATGCTTCTCCGAAAACATTTTCACCCTTGCCCGGTCTGGGCGTTGCGCTCGTCATCGTGATCATATCCACGATTTTCTCCTTCGGCCATGCCGCCCTCGATCCTCTTGTTCTCTCCATACTGATCGGCATCATCCTCGGCCCGTACATCGCATTCTGTTTCTCCATTGCAATAGCGGGTATCGGCCTGTCCGTGGAAACCGAATCCATCATAGACGCGGGGCCGAAACGGCTCCTCGCAGCGTTCATCGGCCGGATGCCGTTTATCATACTCTTCATCCTCGGGGTCGGGTTAATCCCATGACTTTTCATACTATGAACAGACTTGCAGGCGGCATCCTGCTCATATTCCTTGCGGTCTCCATGTTC
>Ga0209641_10001768_pt1 | contig 19016 bp, 22 predicted proteins | sample RifCSP16_1_FD_184022 | JGI IMG/M metagenome (GOLD analysis project Ga0209641, IMG submission 184022) | Soil microbial communities from Rifle, Colorado - Rifle CSP2_sed 16_1 (SPAdes) (version 2) | ecosystem: Environmental > Terrestrial > Deep subsurface > Rock core/Sediment | place: Rifle... | reverse complement strand
GCGACTGAGGCATACCGTTGAGTATGGTGAAGAAGCGCAACGAAGCTGGAGCGGATGCAGCGGCGCTCGAATGCCAAGGTATTTGCGAGACGGTGCACTAGGAGGAAGCGCATGGCGGTGGACTTCCGTGTCTACCTGATCACCGACCGGAGGCAAGCGCCGGGAGGGGACATCCTGCAGGCCGTCGCGGGAGCGCTGGAAGGGGGATTGCGCGCCGTGCAGCTCCGGGAGAAGGACCTGACGGGGAAGGAGCTGTTCCGGCTCGCAGAACGGATGCGCGATCTTACGGCAAGCTATGGAGCACGGCTGCTTGTGAACGACCGCGTCGACGTCGCCCGGGCCGTCGGGGCCGACGGCGTTCACCTCGGAGTGTCCTCGATGCCTGCGTCGGTCGCAAGAACGGTTCTCGGGGAGGGAGCTCTCGTCGGCTGCTCCACGCACAACGCGCGCGAGCTGTCGGAGGCGGCTACCCAAGGGGCGGACTTCGCGACGTTCGGCCCGGTCTACCCCACCCCCTCGAAGGCCGCATACGGGCCGCCGGTGGGGTTGCCAGCCCTCGCGGAGGCATGCCGCAGGACGGCCATCCCCGTATTTGCCCTGGGCGGGGTCAGTGCGAAGAACGCCGGAGAAGTACTGGGGGCGGGCGCGTTCGGGATCGCGCTGATATCCTACGTTTTGGCCGCCGAGGACCCCCGCGGAGCCGCCACAAAACTGATGGCCTGTTTCGCGAATGCCCGCCCTGCCGGGCAGGCGAGCGGCAAGGCAGCAAAGGAAGGTGAGGCATGACGCTGTTGCATGACGCGAGGAACGGTGTGCTGGCGCCGCAGGTGGCGCTCGCGGCCGCAGAAGAAGGAATCTCCCCGGAGATGCTCCGGGTACTCATCGCCGCGGGGAAGGCGATTCTCCCCCGGAACCGGAAGCGCAGGGAGGTACGGCCCGTCGCCATCGGGGAGGGTCTGCGCATCAAGGTGAACGCCAACGTGGGTTCCTCGCGCGACCGGGCGGATGTGTCGCTGGAACTTGCGAAGATGCGGGTCGCAGTGGCAGCCGGCGCCGACGCGGTGATGGACCTGTCCACCGGGGGACCGATCGACGACATCCGCAGGGCGATCCTCGAGGAATGCCCGGTTCCCGTCGGGACCGTCCCCGTCTACCAGGCGGCCGCCGACGCCGTCACCCGGGGGAAATCCTGGGTGGAGCTCACCCCCGACGACTTCTTCGACGGGATCGTGAAGCAGGCCGAGGACGGGGTCGATTTCATGACGGTCCACTGCGGGGTGACGAGGGAGGCCCTCGAGCGTCTGATCCGGGAGGGCCGCCGCCTGGACATCGTCAGCCGGGGCGGATCCCTCCTGGCCGAGTGGATGGAGTACAACGAGCGGGAGAACCCGTTCTACGAGCATTTCGACCGGCTGGTCGACATCTGTCGGGAGTTCGACATCACCATCTCGCTGGGAGACGGCCTGCGGCCGGGATGCCTGGCCGACGCGACCGACCGCGCACAAGTCCATGAACTGATGATGCTCGGGGAACTCACCGAGCGCGCCTGGGAGAAGGACGTGCAGGTGATGATCGAGGGTCCGGGGCACGTGCCGATGAACCAGATCGCGGCGAACGTTACGCTCCAGAAGCGTCTATGCCACGGGGCGCCGTTCTACGTTCTCGGCCCCCTCGTCACCGACATCGCCCCGGGGTACGATCACATCACCTCCGCGATCGGGGGGGCGATCGCCGCGTGGAGCGGTGCGGACTTTTTGTGCTACGTGACGCCGTCCGAGCACCTGCGGCTCCCGTCGGCCGGGGACGTCAAAGAGGGGGTGATCGCGTCCCGCATCGCCGCCCACGCCGCCGACATCGCGCGCGGGATCCCGGGAGCGATGGACAGGGACAACCGGATGGCCGACGCCAGGAGGAACCTCGACTGGAAAGCCCAGATCGAGCTGTCGCTCGACCCGGAGCGGGCGCGCGAGCTGCGCGGGGGAAGCATGCCCGTGGCCGACGAGTCCGCTTGCACGATGTGCGCAGACCTCTGTGCCATCAAGACCTCGCAGAAGGCGATCCGGCGACGGTAGCGGCCGGGGCGGCCCCCCGGAACCGTCACCCTCGCCGGTAGCCCGGGCGCTGCTCCAGCGGGGCCTCACCATCTCCGATTGCGCCGGCTTGGACCGGACGGTCCTCCCGTACCTCTCCTCCCCTGCGAACCGCGAGACCCTCTACGGGCTTCTCCACTCCTACGCCTTCCGCCTCTTCCTGCGAGACATCCTGGCGCTGCGGGACCGGTACCAGCCGGAACGGCTGGGACCTTTCTTCTCGCCGGAATCCGTGGACGGGATGGCCCGGCAGGTCGAGCGCCTGGGGCTCATCCGGCGCAAAGCCGGCGGAACGATCCGCTTCCTGGCGGAGGCGGTCACGGACTTCGGGGAGACCTTCGAGTGGTTCGTCGCCGAAATCCTCCGGAGGCAATTCGCCGCGGACGCGCTCTGGGGGGTTACGATCCCCGGCCTGCCGTGCGGGGGAGATTTCGACGTCCTCGCGCTTTTGTCCGGGAAGCTCCTCTACCTGGAAACGAAGACCTCCCCGCCCAAGCATATCGAGCAGAAGGAGATGTCGGCCTTCCTTGCCCGGGTGAAGACGCTCTCGCCGGACTTCGCCATCGTGCTCGTGGACACGCATTTGCGGATGAAGGACAAGCTCGTGCCGCTTCTTTCGGAGGGGCTGCGCGCGGAGGGAATGTCGGACGGGGAGATGACTCGGGTGGAAAAGGAGACCTTCTCCTGGGAACGGAGGATCTACCTCACCAACGCCAAGCGGGACATCGTGTCCAACCTCACCCTCTGTCTGCGGACCTATTTCGTGGGCCGTTTCTTCGGCTGAGGGCCGGAAGGCGATTCCTTTTTCCCGGGCGAGGAGGATGGATCACCGGCCTTCTCCCGGAAGGCATCGCGAATTCGGTCCGGGAAGAACTTCTGCCCCCACCGCGCCGCCACCATCGCCGTGGGGGCCAGCTTCGATTCCCGGAGGAGCGAGGTGTCCCGGGGGAGAACGATGACGAGCACGAACACGAGGAGCACCGAGAGGAGGGCGCCCTTCCCCAATCCCGCCAGCAACCCGGCGAACCGGTCGGTCCCCGACATTTCCGATCCGCGCACCCACCGTTCGACCGGGAGACCCGCGAGGCGGAAGAGGAGGTAGACGGCGAGAAAGGTCAAAAGATACGCCACGACGTCGCTGTGGGGGAAGTCGATTCGCAGACGATCCTGCACGATCTCGTAGAATTTCACCCCGGCGAGGTGCCCCAGGACAAGCCCTCCCCAGGAGAATAGCTGGCGCACCACCCCCTGGATGATCCCGTACAGGGCGAATCCGACACATAGGGCGGCGATGACAAGGTCGATAAGATTCACCCCCTTACTTTACCTGAAAACGCCACGGGCGCATATCCGCGGGAGATCTCCGGGGGGCCGACCTTTCCGTCACCGGATATCCCCGTGAATGATTTCGCAGGGAGGCTTGGATTTTCCTGTCCCCGCATGTATAAATGAAATGCACAATTTTTCCATCTGCGCCGGAGTGGTGGAACTGGCAGACGCGCGGGACTCAAAATCCCGTGGCCGCAAGGCCGTGAGGGTTCGACCCCCTCCTCCGGCACCAGTCTTTTCCCAGAGCCGGTCTATGGGGGTCGAACCGGCTTCGGGCGCCGAGCGAATAGCGAGGGAGAGCGCGACTTTAGGAGCGCGGAAGACCCGAGCCCCGCCGCCCGGTATTTGGCCGATGCCACCCGATGATAGTTGCGTGGCATTTGCGAGCAGCTTGCTGCGAAGCAAGTGGCGTGACCGCCGAGGCTTAAGGCGGGCGACCCCCTCCTCCGGCACCATTATTTTTCAGGCAGTTACGTGCCCCATAGTATTCGCGGAAGGGTCGTTTTGGTCGACTGTGCCACTAAACTGTGCCAGTAGACTGCTTGTCTGATTGATTGCACGGTCGATTACCGCGACCGCGCCCTGCAAATGCCCCGGCGAAAGATGGCTGTAGCGTTTGGTCATGCTGGCCGTTTTGTGACCAAGGATCGTCCCTATCGCCAGCAGACTGACTCCGCCCATCGCCATGAATGATGCCGCATTAAAAACTCACGCGATACAATTGCTGGCGGCAGAATCTCATCACGACTTGGAACCGTGAAGCGGGTAGGCGGGGCCGGAATATTTTACTCGGAAGAAGTATTTTCACAATAATAGACTAACGGGACTTCTCCTTCTTCATCGACTTTTTCTTGTCGGATGATTTGTATCCTCCATGACCGTGCCTTGATTGATTCCTCCTTCGTGGACCGAGAACCTTCTCCACCAGTGCGTCAAGGTCTATGGCATCGGCACGAAACCTTTCCATATAGGCGTCAAAGCCTGACTTGAATATGATTTGTCGTCCATCCGGTCGATAGTAGACAATTTGAGATTGCCGCCCCCTCAACCCTCTGCGTGACAGCCAGAGATAGGCATTCGCAAGGGGAAGAGATAAATACCCGTCGCTTGTAGCGGTTATGTGACGGGGGCGAATTTCTTGCTCATCCATGTCTTGAACTCTCGCCCGTGGTGAACGTCTTGTGCGCCCGGATGAATGCAACGATCTCCTCCCCGTCGAACCGGATGACACGCCCGAACTGCACGGATGGCAGTTTTCCCTTCTTCGCCATGATGTATACGTGGGACTTAGACACCTGGAATCTCTTCGCAACCTGGGCTGCCGTGAGCGGTGCCTTCGTCATCACTTCACCTCTCCGTGACCATTCACACCGTAATATATCAAGAACTCTCTAACGTCCATACGAAGACGTTCCGCAAGGAGGAGTCAACGATGAAGGTCGAACTGACGTTCCCGGAGGAGTTCGCAGAGCAGGAAGCGAAGGCGAAGAAGGTCGGCCTGTGGCAAGAGAAGAATCCGGTATCGCCGTGGGAGTTCAGGTATCCTCCACGGTAACGATCCCTTGCAACCTTCCTCGCTGAAAGACACATTTCATCCATAATCTTCCTTTAACCATACCCACCCATCGACAGTTCTTCATCCCGTGAACCTCCAACCGGGGATGCGATGAAGAAGGCAATCAAGTTTATTGGAGGATCACCTGACGTTTACCGACTGGCTCCGAGGGCAGATCAACGCCTATCTCGCCGAGAAGGAACCGAAGGGGAAGCGGCGAAAGGGAAAAGGGACGTGAAAGATGGGAGTCTGGGAAAATACAGGTATATGTGTAATTGCGGCGATCTTGTTTTATGACAAAGGTCATCATGTTTTGTTTTGGTCTGCTGTAATCACCGGAATCGTTGCGTTCGGGAGCCACGGCATAATGCAAAACTATCTGCAGCGAAAGGGATACGGCGACTCGAGAAAAATACCAAATTGGTTGTCTGCATTAAATATGCTTGCAACATTGATAGGTATTGGCCTACTTATCACGGCAATAGTATTCCGGTACAGGTAAACGCGAAAGGAGGTGAGATAAATGGGCGTCAAGGTGCGGGAGCGCAAAGGGATGGATCGCTATCTGACGTTCGGTTTTCTCATCCTCATGTTCTCTATATCAATGACTGTTTCAGCGTTCGGGGGACAATTCGAGGATGCTACTGCCGCCTATGAGCGGGGCGACTATGCAACAGCATTTAGATTGATGAAGCCATTGGCCGAAAAAGGGGACGCCAAGGCCCAACACAACCTCGGCGTCATGTACGATTACGGCCGAGGCGTCCCGCAGGATTACACCAAGGCATTGAAGTGGTACCGAATGTCTGCTGAGCACGGAATCCCCGAAGCCCAGCATAACCTCGGCCTCATGTACTACCAAGGTCAGGGCGTACCGCAGAACTACGCCGAGGCGGCGAAAGTGGTACCGAAGGGCCGCCGGGCAGGGAATGGCCGATTCTCAGGTGAACCTCGGCATTATGTATTACCAAGGCCAAGGTGTATCGCGGGACTATGTTCTGGCGCACATGTAGCTCAATCTTGCGGCTTCACAGTACCCTGCGTCAGTAAGAGAGAACCTGTATGATGCTGTCCATTATAGAGATATCGTCAACTCCCTGATGACCCCCGCCCAGATCGCTGAGGCGCAACGGTTGGCACGGGAGTGGAAGCCGAAGAAGGAGGGAAAATAATGGGAGTCAAGGTCCGAGAACGCAAGCCTGAAAAGGGGCGTGAGGGATGGGGATGTAGATCATGAATAAAAAGCAGAAATACATATTGTTGGTGGGACTTTTCATAATCGCAGCTATGGGCCTTTTACCTCCGTGGTATTTCAGTTTCGAAGGAAGTGTTGTTGTAAATAGACCTGGGCCTTATGCTTTTATTTTTTCACCACCAACGTACAAACCGTATGGCGTCGAAGGGGCGCCCCATATAGATACCTCTCGCCTAATGGTGCAATGGGCCATCGTCGTGGGCATTTGCTCTGGTTTATTTATTTTTCTGAAGGACAAGGAATAAACCCAGCCGGAAAGGAGGTGAGATAGATGGGAGTCAAGGTGCGATAAAAAAAGGCCCGCACCTGTATGATGGTATTCCTTTCATGACGGACGATGAAGCGTCTTCAATCCGGTCCTGTTTTCAGGGAAGCAAGAAGAAATTTATAACTATGTTCTGGCAATATCAATATAAAAATAAGGGAACATATTTTAATAGAATAACAGTATTGACTGACCGTCCTCACTTCCTCCCCCCCCTACACGGAGCGGATAGGGTGCGGAAGGTATGGAATTCGAACAGTGAAAGAAAGAAAAAGCATGCAATAAAAAGGAAATTGTTCTCTTTGCCTATCTTGCCTCCGGGATGTTTTATAAAATATCATTGCATTTTCAATCAGATAATGATTTTACCCATGTCCCGTACAATGGCATTCTCATTGCTTTACGTATTCTCCGGTGGCCGCGTTGGGTGAGTGGGTTACTGGATGGTGTTTCGCTGGAATTTCAATCCAACGAACCAAACGACGCTTGGGTGGATGGCGATTCCAGGGTACCGAACATCATAGAAGGCCCACTTCACTGCCACCCCTATGGGCGGCTCCAGAGAAGAGCCGCCCATCCATTTTGGAGCCGGCCCCCACGAAATCAATTTTCCTATAATTTTTGCCTTCAACCAGGAAGACGCAGCAGCGAATGCAGGACAATCCTTGATCGCAACCCCAACCTTCGCGTAGTTCAGGCGCCGGCCGCCCCTCGTCTTTCCTTCCTTCCCCTCCGAAATGGTCACATGTCCCCTTGAGTCGTCCATCGTCCTGTTCCTCTTCCCCCACCGGGTCGTATTTCCTATGATGAAAACTGGCAGCGGCAAGAACCTGCGCAAGGAAAGGAAGGCCACTCTGCGACGGAAAGAGGTCGAAGGGGAAAGGGGAATCGGCAACAACGGGTACAGCCCATGAGCAAAAGAAAAATTGTCGTCACCGGCGCGAGCGGCAACATCGGCACAAGGTTGTGTAAGGACCTCGCGGGGCAATACGAACTCGTCCTGCTCGACCGGAAGACGGGAAGCACCGGGGAGATACGGCACGCGGATTTCCGGGCGTACGACCCACGGTGGGTCCGCCACTTCGATCAGGTGGACACGGTGATCCACCTCGCGGCGAACCCGTACACCAATGCGCGGTGGTCGGATCTGGTCCCCGACAACATCGATGCCGTTATGAACGTATGTGCCGCCTGCGCGGAAAAACAGGCTCGGCGTCTTGTTTACGCCAGTTCCTGCCAGACCATGGAAGGGTATCGGGATTCAGGCCTGAGTCGCATTACGGTGGATATGGAACCCCTCCCGACCAACGATTACGGAATCAGCAAACTGATCGGGGAACGGATCTGCAGACATTACGGGGAGAGGCATTCCTACTCCGTGGTGTGCCTGCGGATCGGCTGGGTTCCCAGGGGCGACAAGGGTCCCGGAGCCGAGGCGGCTCCCTGGCAAAGAAGGAAGTGGCTGAGCAACGGCGACCTGGTCAGGATATTCGTGAACTCGATCGAAGCGAAGCATGCGGACTTCGGGGTGTATTTCGCCCTGTCGGAAAATGAGGGGATGGTCTGGGACCTCGGGGAAAGCAAGCGGGTGCTTGGCTACCGGCCCCAGGACGGCTTGAAATCCGCAAAGACCCCCTCCGGATAGGGATCCAATTCCTTGAATCCCCCGATGGCTACTTCAGGCATTCGACAGGCAAGAGGCCCCGATGGAGGGGGCGGGAAAGCGTATTTCTTTTATCGACCGTTTGGACGGGAGGTGTGCACTGTTTCGGAGAGTTTGCCGTACAGCCCGGCATAGACCCCCCCTGGGTGTAGACTCAGCTCCCGGTGGGTGCCCTGTTCGGCAACCCGGCCGTGATCCATGACAATGATCCGGTCGGCGCGGGCGACGGTGGATGGGCGGTGGGCGATGATGAGGGTGGTCCGGCCCGCCATCAGGCGCTCCAGGGCCTCGTATACCAGCGTCTCGGAGGGCTGATCCAGGTTGGAGGTCGACTCGTCCAGGATCAGGATGGGCGCGTTTTTTAAAAACGCTCGGGCGATGGCGATCCGCTGCTTCTGACCCCCCGAGAGCTTTACTCCCCGCTCGCCGATTTCGGTCTGAAACCCTTCGGGGAACTCGGCAATGAAGGATATGGCATTGGCCCGTTCGGCAGCTTCCATGACCTCCCTGCGGCCGGCGCCGGACTTGCCCACGAGGATGTTGTCCTCGATGCTGCCGCTGAACAACACCAGGTCCTGCTGCACGAGCGCGACCTGGGAGCGCAGCGAATGGAGGTCCACCCCTGCAATATCCTGCCCGTCAATGGTGATCCGCCCCTGCCATGGGGCGTGGAAGCGGATGAGGAGTTTCACCAAGGTGCTCTTCCCGGCGCCGCTTTTTCCTACCAAGGCCACGCGGTGACCGGGGGCGATGTCCAGATCGATATCCTTCAGCACCGGCAGGTTGGGCCTGTAGCCGAAGGTGATCTCCCGGTATAGGATCTTTCCCCGCGGCACCCGCAGCATGGGAACGTCCCTCCTCGGCCTCACTTCCGGCTCCCGGTCGAAGAACTCGAACAGGCGGTCGATGGCCGCCAGGGAATCGGAGAGCTGAATGTTCATGTCGCTCAGACGGTTGAGGGGGTTGTAGATCATTTCCAGGTAAGCATAGAACGCCATCAGGGCGCCGATCGTCAGCTCCTCCCGCAGGACAAGGTGGCCACCTGCCCACAACACCAGCACCGGCGGAACGCGGGTGAGAAGAGCGGTCGTCCCCAACGACAGGGTCTGGGTTCGGATGTTGGAAAACGCACTCTCCAGGTAGTGCCGGCAGGCTTGCCGGAAGCGCAGGGTCTCTTCCCGCTCGCGGGTAAAGCTTTTGATGTCGGCGATGCCGGTGATTGTTTCGTGCAATCCGCCCTCTACCTGCTCCATGCGGCGGCGCGCCTCCCGGGAATTCTGGCGCATGCGGTGCCCCAGCCTCTTGTGCAGGACGACATAGAGAGGCAAAGTGGCGAAGGCGACCAAGGCAAGCTTCCAGTTTATAGCCATCACCACCACGCTGATGGCAAGGAGACTGGTAAGATCCATGAACACGTTCGTTCCGGCCAGGCTTATGAATTTCTGGGAGAGAGCTGCGTCGGTGATCAGGCGCGAGGCGATGGCGCCGGTTTTCTGTTGCTGGAAAAAATCCATGGAGAGCGTCTGAAGATGCCGGAAGAGGTCGGCCCGCACATCGAGGAGGATGTTCTGCGAAAGGCGATCGGCAACGTATGAGCGAAAATAGGTGATGACCGCGTAGACCACGAACAGCAGGACGGAGAAGGCCATGAGCTGGTCGAAGCTGAAACCGAGCTGGTTCTCCCGGCCGCTCAGCAGCCGGTCGACAACGTCCTTGAGGATGAGGGGGAAGAGAACGGGCAGGTTGTACTTCAGGATGCCGAGGCAGGTCGCCAGGACCAGGGTCCTGCGGTACGGTTTTGCGTAGGAGAGAAACCGCCGAAGGTTCGACGACCGGCCAAGGATTGGGGGAAAGGATATTTCCATTGACATGCCCCGGGTATGGGGGTAAGTACTGATTATAAGGGTCATTCTTTCCGTAAAACAACTAAATTAGCCCTCAGACTTCCGGCTCCGCCCTTTTTTTCCAGGAGGGACGTGTGACGGTATATAAGGCTCAATCCACTCCAGGGGAAAACAATAATCGACAAAAATGATGCCTCCACCTCTCCGAATACCCTCTACTCCCCTGAAATCGTCCTGTGGGGGGGGGATGGGGTACGGAATGATGATGAACTATCCAGGAAAATGCCCAAAGCCGCTCTCGAACCCTGCCTGAACATCATCCTCGGACCGCCGACGGATGGCCGGCAGAGGGGCATGTTTACCCTGTACCAGCAAGGCTGGAAAGAAGAAGATGAGTCCAAACTCAAAGACTGGGAGGAATTTGAACGCGGCACGATAGATTTCCTGTTTCACTGGGAACATGATGCCCCAAGCACGATGGATGAATTGTTTTCCAGGTTGCAGAGGGTGCCTGTAAAAATTTCCGGATATGAATTGGTAACCGGTTTCCATGGCGGCTATTGGGTCATCGGGATTTCCATACCCGTTTCCCGCGTGTTTGTCGCCGGTCCGGATGGTGCTTGGCCACCGGACAAGAACATCTGCGATGACGCTGGAAAGGCACTCGGGTATATCCTGAGGAGAGAGTGGGTTCGATGGTATGCAATTCTTCCATCGAAGGGAATTTCCGAATCTATCGTATGGTTATCAAGTCAGGGGGATCGATCCAAAATGGTGTGATGGTTCACGCGACCCGGTCATGATCTACTCGAACCGAATGTCCCGTATGTCTTTTTCCTCCCTATCGCCCGGGGGGCGCTTCGCTTCGATTCTTCCAAGGGACGATTCGATTTTCTTGAGGGTCGATCGGATTGCGGACAACTCCGAGGAAGCAGACGCGATTTGTCTCTTTAGGCGGTTGATCGATGAAACCATCGAGTACAAAATCACCAAGACAAAAACCGCAAAGAGTACCCCCCCATAGTTCGGATCGAACAGGGATGCAGATAGGTCGGTAATCGCCTCAACCATCCAGGAAATCAGCATGCCGGGGGTTTCCATCGTTTTCCCCTACATCACCAGGATGGAGCTGTCGATGCCTTCTCCCTTTTCAACGAGCATTCCCTCCCTGAAAGGTTTCGGAAAAAGTAGTGTCTACGAAGGGGAAGATGGATTTACCGGTGGCACGGGACGGTGTCAAGCATCACTGGACCCGGTAATAAGCCGGAACCCTTTTCCCAGGAAGTTTATCCTGTCCCCCGGTATCCTGATTACGTTCTTTGCGGTCGATTCCGATTCCGCGCAACCGAAAGAACATTGAAACGCGTTCTGGTAAAACCAACCATCCGGTCGAGTAGAGGGATACCATACATCCTTGCACACTTGACATTCAACCTTGCCGCGGTCGAAATCAACGAGTTTTCCTGTCCCTTTCGCCAGCGTCATACTGCCATTCTTCATTGGTTCGGGGGTTCGGTTTTCCTTGGATATCCGAACCTGTTCCTCGACAGGGGTTGCCTGTCCCACTTCCGGCGAGGGAGAGTGTTCTCTCCTGGCGAGGGAAACGGCAGGGGCGGTTCTCCGTTTGTCGGATCGATCCCGTGAGGCAGTCACCTGGTTCAACACATACATCTCGGTGATAATTACCCCGGGATTCAAAACGATCATGGAATTCCCGCAACTGCGGCAGCGGACCTGTATCCCCTTGGATCCCTTGAACATCGCTTCGTCCATACGGTAACGCGCCCGGCAGTTATTGCAATCGACGTTCATTCCCGAATCTCCCAAATCAACGGGTCATTCAGTGGAGACGTTGGATGAGCATTTTTTCTGCCCTGATTTTTTATTTAGTTAGGCTTTTCCCTATAGCATGAAATCGGTCAACTTCCAAATTCTGGAACAACAACTATTCAATTTGCACTTTCCGTGGTGACAATCTAAATGAAAAACAGGGTTACAATAGCAACAAAATAAATAGGGGTCAAGAGGTAATCTTTTTGGACCAATCGTGATGTCGCAACCGACCCAACGCCCCCGATGATGCTTTTATTTACGAACAATGTTTCACCCTTGTACCTTGCTTGCTCCCCCCGGCATCGCGATAATGGCCGTAGCCAGATCGAAGTGGTGCAGAATGCCCGGTAGGTCTCATGTCGAATTCGTCCAAACCCTCGCAATCGCCTTTTTCCTGCTCGTTCTCGCTCCTTTTTCTTGCTCCCAGGAGGGGGTTACCCCCGCTTCTCACCCCGCACCGACCGGGACGGCGAAAAACATCATCCTGTTCATTGGGGACGGCATGGGATTCGAACAGGTCAAGGCGGCGGGGATGTATGAGGGCGGGGCGGCCGGAACCTTGTCCTTCGAAGCCTTCCCCTACCGAGGTTCCACAAAGCCCCTTAACGCGGAAGGAGGCGTGACCGACTCGGCCGCCTCGGCGACCGCCATGGCCACGGGGAACAAGGTCAGCAACGGGGTGATCAGCATGTCCATCCCCGGGAACGGAAATCCGTCGGTAACCGTCCTGGAGCTCCTCAAGGCGGAAGGGAAAAGCACCGGGCTGGTGACCACCACATTCGTTACCCACGCCACGGCGGCCGCCTTTGGCGCCCACGAACCGGACCGAAACAACTACGTAAACATCGCCGGTGACTATCTACGCGATGCGCGGCCCAATGTGCTGTTTGGAGGGGCCAAGTACGTAACGAAACCCGCTGCCGCAGCGGCCGGATACACGGTCGTGGCAGACCGGGCAGGGCTGCAAGCCCTCGACACGGAAACAGAATCGATGGTCTCGGGACAGTTCGGCGGGGACCACATGCCCTACGAACTCGACGGGCTGGGGGGGCTACCGCACCTATCGGAGATGACGCTTGCGGCGCTTCATATCCTGGACAATGACCCCGACGGTTTCTTCCTCATGGTCGAGGGGGGGCGCATCGACCACGCATGCCACGCAAATGACATCGAGCGGACCATCCGGGAGACGATCGAGTTCTCCCGGGCGGTCGCCAAGGCCGTCGAATGGGGCAGGAACCGGTCCGATGTCTTGATCATCGTCACCGCGGATCACGAGGCGGGGGGATTGCAGGTCCTTGCGAACAACGGGATGGGGATTGTGCCCACCGTCACATGGGGCACCACGGGGCATACCGCGAGCGAAATACCGGTCTACGGATGGGGGGCAGGCGCCGCATCGATCTCGGGATCCATGGAAACCACGGACATATTCCGTATCCTCATGCAGTCGTCCGCCCTTCCTTCCGTCGCTTTTTCCTTCCTTTCGATGCGATCTCCAGCATCTTTTCATTCGCCTTGAGGCCGTGGCCCGTGAGCGGGGCCACGACGTCGCCAAACCTCACGCCGGGGTACTTGAGGAAGGCCGCTACCGGCAGGGCGGAGGTCGGTTCCACGTAGAGCCCTTTGCCGCCCAGAAGGATCAGCGCCTTCTCCACCTCCGCGTCGGACACCGCAAGAACCTCGCCCCCCGTCTCCCGGACGATGTCGACGATCTCCTTCCCGCGGACCGGGTTGGCGATGGCGACTCCCTCGGCGATCGTCTCCCGGGTTGCGATCACAGGGACCGAGTCGAGGCCGTTCCGGAACATGGCGAGGAGGGGGGCACAGTTCTCCGCCTGCACGGCGATGTGCCGGGGCATTATGTCGACCAGCCCGTTCTCCTTCAGCTCCCGGAACCCGATCCAGGAGCCGATCAGGAGCGTTCCGTTTCCCGTGGGAAGCAGGAGTGCGTCTGGTGCACGAAAGCCCAGCTGCTCCCAGACCTCGTAGGCGAACGTCTTCGTCCCCTGGAAGAAGAAGGGGTTCCAGGAGTGGCTCGCATAGTAGGTCGTCTCCGCTGCCGCAAGAGCCGCGTTCGCTGTATTTTCCCGGCTTCCGGGGATCCGGCGCAAAGCGGCGCCGTAAAGAAGGATCTGGGCCAGCTTCCCCGGCGAGGTGCTTTCGGGGACGAGGATCTCGCATTCGATGCCTGCCTTCGCCGCATAGGCGGCGATCGCGCAACCGGCATTCCCCGAGGAGTCCTCGACGACCCTGGCGATTCCCATTTCCTTCGCCTTGCTGATCAGCACCGCCGCTCCGCGGTCCTTGTACGACCCCGTCGGGAAGAGCTGCTCGAGCTTGAGAAGCAGGCTCCCCGCCCCGAGGTCGACCGGGATCATCGGCGTCATCCCCTCCTCGAAGGACACAACGTGGTCGTCGTCATCGATCGGCAGCGCCTCCCGGTACCGCCACATCGTCGGCTTCCGCCTGACGATCTTCTCCCTGTCGAAGCGGGCCCGGAAGCAGACGGTAAGGAGACCCCCGCAGTCGCACCGCCACCTCGGGTCGTTCATCGGGTACATTGTCCCGCATGACTTGCACAGAAGCCCGTTCACGGGGGAGTCTCCTTTGTGTCCCGCAGTGTACCACCGAATTCAAGGAAGCGGCCTCTCCCGCCGGACGGCGGACGGGGAGGCCGTTTTCAGGGGACGCAATCAACGGGGGCACCTCGAAGGAAGGACGGGGGGATGGCCCCCCTGGACCGGCACCTCCCGGAGAAAGGAACCGTCATGCCTCCACGAAGCGGATGAGGTCCCTCGCTTTCTGGCTCAGGGCATCCGTGAAATCCAGCTTGTGGACCCTTTTTACGTGATCTCTGATGACCTTCGCGATCTCTTCCTCGGACTCGTCGTGGACCTCGAAGTTGCAATTCATCCCCAACGCCCTGCAACTCAGCCGCTTTTTCATCGTTCCCTCCCTATTCGATGGTCACCTTCTTTGTCTTTTGCCTGGCCTCTTCGGTCCTGGGGAGCCGGATTCCGAGAACCCCGTCCCGGAACATATCCACCGACGGGGCGATCTCGCGTACCTGATTGATCCTCATCTTGATCCCTCCTGACCCTTGCCGAAGGAGTGAGATTGATCGACGGTTTCCAGAATCCTCCGCACTTCTTCCGCCGAATCGGCGACCGGAAAGCCCTCCCGAGGGATGCGAACGACAGGAAGAAGGACGATTCCGGCCCCCGGATCAGCAGGAGCCCCCGATGGGGATTCGGTAGGGGCAAGCGGTAATTTGGCGTCCATCGGACAGCCTTGCGCTCGGCGGGCAGATGGATGGTTCACGATGGGATACTTGTATACTGTATACAACATTTCTCAAGGAGGATCAAGGAGAACTTTCCCCTTTTTCCCAAGATCGCAAGGGTTCGCTCCCTCCACGGGCACCAGAAATGGTTGAGCCCGTGAACGCCGGCTTTTTTATTGGGTACAATGAACGCTCGTCCCCCTGCCGGGGAGATCATTGTGGGACGGGGGAATGCAGGGTTGATACCGGAGACAAAGTCGATTCCCGGTTCCGGGATGGCCCAGAGGAAAAATCCGCGCCGGCGGATAACCGTTATCGCTGTATTGGCGATCGCGCTTCTGTTTCCCGCCCCGCCGGTTTTCTCCGCGGACCTCGTCTTCGGGAACTTCAGTGCCGGGGAACTTACCGGGTGGACTCCAAAGGTCTTTAAGGGAGAGACCTCGTACACCCTGGTGTCCGACGGAGACCGGCTCGTCTTGAAGGCGCACAGCCGCGGGACGGCGTCCGGGCTGTACAAGGAGGTAACCCTCGACCCGCGGAAGTACCCGGTCCTGCGCTGGTCGTGGAAGATCCGGGGAACGATCCCCAACGGGAACGAGAGGACAAAGGAAGGGGACGACTACGCCGCCCGGGTGTACCTCGTTTTCCCGAGGACGCTCTTCTGGAGGACAAGGGCGATCAATTACATTTGGGCGAACACGCTCCCAAAAGGGGAAACCCTCCCCAACGCCTACACCGCGAACGCGATGATGGTCGCCGTCGAATCGGGAGACGGAAAGGCGGGGACGTGGATCACCGAGGAACGCAACGTGTACGAGGACTACCGGGCGCTCTTCGGGGAGGACCCGCCCTCCATCGGCGCCGTGGCCCTCATGACCGACACGGACAACACGGGCGGCGAGGCGGTGGCGCACTACGGGGACATCTTCCTCGGACCAGCGCGGTGACCCCCTGCACCGGGTGATTTCCCGGAGGCGATGCCGGTCCCGGGGCCTTCCCGCCAACGGGCGGGAAATGAGCTCCGCTCACGGTCGCCCTTCCAACGGACCTGGGGCCTCGCACGCGGTTCGCTACACGTGGTTGCGGAGCATCAACTCGACGGGATGGGGGTTGAGGAACACCTGCCGCTCGAGGTAGGAAACCTTGTACTTGCGGACATAATGGGCGATCAGGGTCACCGGGACGATCAGCGGGATCAGCTTCTGCCGGTACCGGGAGATGACCTCGAGGAGTTCCTGTTTTTCATCCGCCGTCAGCACCTTCCTGAAGTGCCCCGTCATGTGGAGCAATACGTCGGCGCATTTCTTCTCCGTGGGGCGGGCGGACAGGGCCTCCATGAGAAGGTGCTGGTACCGGTCGTACAGGGCGGAAAGGGAAAGTCCCTTTGCGCCGGCCACGAGCCGGCCCATCTCCGCGTAGCACTTCCTGCCGTGCGACAAGAGGAGCAGCTTGTGATCGGTGTGGAACGCCACGAGCCCCCCGCGCGTCTTTCCCACCGCGAGGAGATCGCGGAACCGGCGCAGGATGAACACCTTCTCGATAAACATCTCCCTCAGGACGGGGTCGTTCATGCGACCCTCCTCCTCCACGGGGACCAGCGGGAAGTGCTCCATGAACGCCCGGGTGAACACCCCGGCGCCCACCTTCGCGGGCGCCCCGGTATCCCCGTACACCTTGACCCGCTCCATCCCCGAACTCGGAGAATCTTTCTTGCAGATGTAGCCGCATAGCCCCAGGGTTTCCAGCTCCTTGAGCTTCCTTCTGGACCACCCGAGCATCCGCTCCGTGTGGTCGATCCCGCCCTTGCTCGTAACCAGCCGGGGCGCGGCGGGATTTCCGACGAGCCGCATCGCCTCCCGGGGGGTGGGCAGGCCGCAGTCGACCTCGGGACACACGGGAACCCACTCCACGAACCTCCCCAGCGTCTCCACCAGGAACCCTTCCCGCTTGTGCCCCCCGTCGTAGCGGACCTTCTCCCCCAGCAGGCAGGAGCTTATGAGGATCCGTATCGGCTCCCCCATGATCGTTTCCTTTTCCTGCACTCAGGGCGGTTCCGGGGCACCGGAACCGTGCGCGTGACCATCGTCCCGGCTCTTCCCCCCCGATGCGTATTGGGATATACATTTACTCCTGGCATTATATTCCCCTGCGTGCCCCACACGGAAGGGCTTGGAATGGACATCGCCATCACGCTCGCGACGCCTGAGCAAAGGAGGCAAAAACCCGGGGACGAGTCCTCGTTAGGCTTCGGGAAGTTCTTCTCCGACCACATGTTCCTCATGCGGTACCGGGAAGGGACGGGATGGCACGACGCGCGGATCGTCCCCTACCGGCCTCTGTCCCTCGACCCGGCGGCCATGGTCCTCCATTACGGGCAGGAGATCTTCGAAGGGCTCAAAGGCTACCGGGGGGCGGGAGGCACCGTGTGCCTCTTCCGCCCGGAGAAAAACTTCGAGCGGATGAACCTGTCGGCGAGGCGGCTCTGCATGCCGCAGATCCCCGTGAAAGAAGCACTCGCGGCGGTCACCGCCCTTCTTCGCGTGGACCGGGGATGGATCCCCGGCTCGCGCGGGACGTCGCTGTACATCCGCCCGACGATGATCGCCACCGAGCCCGGCCTGGGCGTCAGGCCTTCCGCGGAGTATCTCTTCTTCATCATCACCGGCCCCGTCGGGAGCTATTACGCGCGGGGGCTCGAGCCGGTCCGCATCCTGGTGGAGGAAACGTACGTGCGGGCGGCGAAGGGGGGCCTGGGCGAGGCGAAGGCCGGGGCCAATTACGCCGCCAGCCTCCTGGCGGCCAAGAACGCCAAAGAGAGCGGGTACGACCAGGTGCTCTGGCTTTCCGCCGACGGACGCGAGGAAGTGGAGGAGGTCGGAACGATGAACATCTTCTTCGTGATCGGGGACGGGATCGTCACCCCTCCCCTGTCGGGCTCGATTCTGCCGGGGGTGACCCGCGACTCCGTCCTTACGATCACGCGCGACTGGGGGATGAACGTCTCCGAGCGCCGGATCGGAATGCAGGAACTGCGGCGGGCGGCCGCGGACGGGGCCCTGCGCGAGGTCTTCGGGACCGGGACCGCCGCCGTGATATCGCCCGTCGGGGCTCTTCGCTACCGGGGAGATGAGCTCGTGGTCAACGGGGGGGCTCCCGGGGATGTCTCCCGGAAGCTTTTCGCCGAGATCAGCGGGATTCAGTACGGAGAGATCTTCGACCGGTACGGGTGGGTGCACCGGGTGGAGTAGCCCCGCCGTTTTCGGGGATCGTACCCCATTTCACGTTGGGGGGTGCCCGATGGATTTCGGGATACGGGGAAAAGCGGCGCTTGTGTGCGCGGGAAGCAGGGGGATCGGGCGGGCGTGCGCCGAGGCCCTGTCCGCCGAGGGGGCCCGCGTGGCGGTCTGCGCCCGCAACGAGGAGACGCTCTCCCGGGCGGCGGAGGAGATCGCGGCCAAGACGGGGAACCCGGTTCTTCCCGTCCGGGCGGATTTGACACGGAACGAGGAGATCGACGCGCTCTTTGCCCGGATCGGCTCCGAGTTCGGCACGCTGCACATTTTGGTAAACAATGTCGGCGGACCGCACCCATCCGGGTTTCTCGGGGCGTCGGACGAGGACTGGGTGAGAAGTTTCCACCTGAATTTCTTAAGCGCGATCCGGTGCATCAGGAAAACCCTCCCCTGGATGACCGCCCAGAAGTTCGGCCGCATCGTCAACCTCACCTCGTTTTCCGTCAAGCAGCCGATCGACAACCTGATCCAGTCCAACGCGATCCGCAGCGCGGTGGTCGCCATGGCCAAGACGCTCTCCCGGGAAGTCGCCGAGAACAACGTGACCGTGAACAACATCTGCCCGGGGTACGTGCTGACGGAACGTCTCCGGTCCCTGATCGA